>Ga0265338_10003009_pt1 | contig 24342 bp, 27 predicted proteins | sample 42126metaG_FD_193579 | JGI IMG/M metagenome (GOLD analysis project Ga0265338, IMG submission 193579) | Rhizosphere microbial communities from Carex aquatilis grown in University of Washington, Seatle, WA, United States - 4-21-26 metaG | ecosystem: Host-associated > Plants > Roots > Rhizosphere... | reverse complement strand
GGCATATTTCCATGTCTTCCTCAACCCCGCACCAAAGGTCACCATGCCAGCCAGCACGACAATGCCGCCAACTGCGCCCCAATCGGCCAGCAAATTCAAGTAATCATTGTGCGTGCGGTCGGGACTCGACTGGACGCTTTCCGGGCGATATTCCCGGAAACGATAGTCGTAATGCGCCGGCCCGACTCCCCACCAGAAATGGTCCTGCCACATTTGCTCCGCCGCCGTCCAGATGTCGCGACGGATGGCAAAGTCAAGCTGCCCGCTGTCTTCGGACGTTCCCACGCGGTGAATGTAACTGATCGTCTTCGACAGAAACTGGGTGACGAAAACCGTTCCCCCGCCGATCAAAACGATCAAGAGCAGGATCGCCGGCAACCGGTGGTTGCGGTGAAAAGTCAGAATTCCCAAAAGAGCCAGCAATCCCACGGTCACGGCCACCCAGCCGCCGCGTGAAAAGGTCACCGCCATTCCCGCCAGCATCACCAGCACCGCATAACCCAGCAAAATCCGGACGACCGCTTTCATTCGCCCCACCAAAACGTAAGCCAGCGCCAGCGGCACCAGCATTTCCAGAAAGCCAGCCAGATTGTTCGGCGAAATGTAAGTGCCCGAGGCCCGTCCCGGATAAGGCGAGACATAATCCCAGACCCGGTTCGAGTGCGTCATATACTGGTAAACGGAAAAGCAGGAAATTCCCAACCCCAGGAAAATCAGCGTAAAACTGATGGTTTGCACCGATTCCTGACGATATAGATTATTGACGATGACAAAAAACAGGAAGGCACACACCAATACCTGGATCAGCTCCCGCCGCGCAACGTATTCAATGTCGGCCGTGAGATAACGCCCGATGGCCAGGACCATGAACGCCAGCACCACCCAGCCCAGCGGCACCCGGGGCAGTTGCGGCTTCGGACTGACCCACAACCGAAGAACCCACACGAGCATCGCCGCCGCCGTCAACCCCTGAAGGACGAGAAATTCCGGCGTGTCCACCGCCCCCATCGCCAGCGGACCAAAAACCAGGATGCCGAGCACCAGGCCTAAGATGCTCCGTTCACACCAGCGATCCAAGGTTTCCCGGTTCATCCGATTTTAGTAGGCGCGAATGGTTCCTTCGTGGCTCAAAGGTAGAAACACCCCATTACCGACATATTCCAATTCGAGGGCGGTCTGTTGGGCGCCGCGAACATAACCGTTTACGCCGGCGGTGGTGCTGGTCAGGGAGGAGAGATATACATTACCGCCGTTGGGGGGGCTATCTTGCACGGCCACGATTTCGCTGCCGCCGGCAGACATGGCAACCCCGGACCAATCCGCATTGGGCGCGCTGGTGCGTTGCACCCAGGTCACGCCGGAATCGCTGGAGGTGTAAATGTAACCTGCGGCCGTGACATTATAAACGGCGGCCAGCTGCGAGCCGTCCGACGATGAAGCCACGGAGGACCAGGATGCGCTCACCAACACGTTTTGCGCCGTCCAGGTGACGCCAGAATCGCCGGAAGTGTAGATTAGTCCGGTGCCGCTGGTGGCGGCGATCAACCGGGTGCCGTCCGACGATGAAGCCAGCGCCGACCAGGTCCGGCTGCCGCTGCCGGTTTGCGGGGACCAGTTCGTGCCGTAGTTGGTGGAGGTATAAATGTTGCCACCGGACGCCGCAGCTACCAGGTTGCTGCCGTTTGCCGACGAGGCCACAGCCGTCCACAATCGCTGGCTGTCGCGCACCGTCCAATTGGTACCGAAGTTGGTTGAGGTATAAACCTGGCCGTTGTAAACGGCTGCCACGAGCCGCGCGCCGTCCGCAGAGGAGGCGACCGAAACCCATTGCCGGGTGCCACTGCCTAAGTTTTGCGACGCCCACGTCGCCCCGGAGTCAGATGAGGTATAAATGGGCCCGGTCGCGCCGGTGCTGTTTCCAACCGTTGCCACCAGCCTGGTTCCATCGGCCGAGGAAGCCACCGAAGACCAGTTTTGCGCGCTGGCATTGGTGGACCAGGTGGCGCCCGAATTGGCGGTTATGAAAATCTTGCCGCCGAAGGTGGTTCCCACAATTCGGGTTCCGCCGGCCGAGCACGCAACGGCGGACCAGAAGGCGGATGGCCCGCTGGTCACCCAATTCTGGCCGGCGGCGTCTCCAAGATTGCCGGTAAAAATGGTCTGCCCATTCATCTGCGCGATCTTCCAGCCCGCCCCGCCCACGCCAGCCACGCGAAAGGTGTCGCCGATGCTGAGGGTGTCCGGCAGCTGGATGGTCACCGGATTCACATCATTGGTGCAGATGTAGCCAATGTTGGATTGGGCCTGAACGAGGGTTCCCGTCACGGTCACCCAAAAAAAGGCGCCCGGCACGTTGGTCAGCCCGTGCCCGCCGCCGGTGAACATCACGGCGGTCACATTGCTCGAGAACATCGCGTTGGTGGCGGTGAGCATCGCCACGTTCGTGGACAACCGGGCATCCACAATGGTGCCGGCGAGATTGGTGGCCGTCAGGTTGGACAGCCCGGAACCGTTGCCGTTAAAGGCGAGCGCGCTCACACTGCCGGAAAAGATCACGCTGGTGTTGGTGAGCACCGCGACGTTTGAGGAAAGCAGTGAGTTGGGGATGGTTCCGGTCAGGTTCGTCACCTGCAACGGCGACGTCAAGGTCACCGCATTGGAGGCGTTGAGCGCCTGGATCGCATACGGGACGGAAGTCAGCGCCTGGCGCGGCGACAACACAGCGTAGGCGTTAGTGTTGTTGTCCAAGTTGGTGCGCACGCCGATTTCCAGCGAGCGGACGCTGCCGTCAAAAACATTGGTGCCAAAATTCAACGTCGTGATGAACAAACCGTTGGTGACACCGACCGGCGCGTTCGTCAGCGGTCCGGCGACCACCTGACTGGCTGCGTTGTAGATTTGAAACCGGAAATCATAGGCCCCGGTGGCGGCGTTGGTCCCGTTGTTAAGCGCTCCTTGATATGTGAAGACAACGCTCTGCGCCCACATACCTGTTGCTGAAATCAAAAGGGCCGTCAGCCCGGCGAAATAGAATTTCATGCGTGGATTTTATCACAGTCATCCCCGGGGACAAGTCACAATGACTTGTCTGCGACCCAAGGTGAAAGCCAGCCGCGCGGCCGCATTTCACCCGCGGCTTAAGGCCGGGATTCCAAAATACCCGCCGGTCAACATTGGGGCGACGCGCAAAGGAAGTTCGCCTTGCCGGTTTTGCGACGGGACGGGTTTTGCGGCGTGATGCCGGCGATTGAGCGAAAGCCGCTCATTGCACGGCTTTCAAGATGCCGTTGGTGTAACACAGCGTGTTGGTTCCACCGCCGGCAACCAGCACGGGGATATTGATGGTGATTCCGCCAGAAAGCAATCCGGCTGCATATTGCGTTGCCGCCAGCCAGGCCGCGGCGGCGGCACCGTTGGTGTCCGCGCCGGTTTGTGCCGCCGTAATCCCGGTGAGCCGGGAGCCGCTGCTGTTGGTCTTCAAGAAGGTCGAGGAAATCAGCGGGTCGGGGAGGGAGCCGACCAGATGCGTCGCCTGCAAATTGGCAATGCCGGAGCCGTCAGCGACGATCAATGTTCCGCTGATGGTCAAGCTGTCGTAACCGTTGAGCGCCGCATTGTCCGTATTTAGCAATATCGTCCGGACATATTTATTGGGGTCGTCCGCCACGATGCTGTAAACGCTGCCGCCATGCAGATAGGACGCGCTGATGACCTTGCTAAGAGGAATCCCGGTAACGCCGTGGGGGTTGATTTGCGTCCACTTGGATTGTTGCGAGATGATGAGGTTCAGGGACTCGGACTCAAAACCGTCTCCATCTGACAGCATCACCCCGCCGCCGCCATAACCGTCATCCACCACGTAGGCGGCATTGCCACCGTAAAAGTAATTATTGTGGTAACGCGTATTTTCATGCGTGGAATGCCCCTGAATGATCGCCCCGCCGAAGCTGATCAAGGACCCGATTCCCGTTTGGTAATTCGGAGCCCCGTGATTCTGCCAGGCGGAATGATTTCCGCAATACAGGAACATGTTGTCATCCACAACGGAATGGTCGGATGAGTTGACCAGCCCCGCGGCGAGTCCCAGAAAATCATTGTTGCGAACATCGATGATGTCATCCGCGCTTCCGCCGTCCAGATACAACCCGCACAAATAGGAGGCCTGCGAGCCCCCGCCGACGCTCGGCGGACTGAACCCGCCACCCCAGCTGCTGATCATCGTTGGCCAATACCCAAACCAACAATCGGAAATGTCGCCTTTGCCGAAGTAATTCAGAAAAACCAGATAGTTCGGCATGTCCCTGGTCGAGGACACAAACAAATCCCGCATGAACAATTGCGACTCGCCGCCGTTGACGGCGTCAAAATGCAGGACATCCGTGTCGTTGCTTCCGGCATAAAGAATGCCCGACGCCGACAGGCCCGCCCCCTCGAAAACCAGCGTGTAGTTTGTGCCCAAGGGCGCCGGCGGCTGCACGACGCTGACGCCGGCCTTGAGGACGACGGTTCCCGGCGCAATAAAAACCTTCCCACCCCCCGGCGCGTCCAGGTTGGTGTTGGAAGCCAGCAAGGCGTTGATGGCCTCCTGCAAACCGCCCGTGAGGGTTCCCGGCGTATCCGGCCCGAACATCAGGCCGTTGTTATTGTTCGTCGCCAGGCCGTTGGCGATGCCGGCGGGGGAAAGGGTCACAAAAGGCAGGTTGGCCACCAGCCCGCTGGCCGCAATCTGCGCCCGGACAATATTCGTCACCGCCGGGCTGGTGACCAAGGGCGCGACCGCGACCGCAATTTGCGCGGAGGCATTGGTGACGGCAAAATTCTGCGCGTTGGTTTGCGCGACCGCGGCATTGTCCGCCATGATCGCGTGAATGGCATGCGGCGTGGCCGTCAGCGGCTGAAGCGGCGCGAGCACGGCGTAGGCGCTGGCGCTGGTGTTGGTGCGCACCCCGATTTCCAACGAGCGCAGGCTGCCGTCAAAAACGCCCGCGCCAAAATTCAATGTCACGGTGAACAAACCGTTCGTGACACCGACCGGCGCGTTCGTCACCGGCCCGGCGACAACATTGCTGCCCGCGTCAAACAGCTGGAAACGGAAATCGTACATGCCGCCCGCCGGGTTGCCGCTGTCATTAAGCCGGCCTTGGAAGGTGAAAGCCGTGTTTTGCGCCGGGACGCTTACCGCCAAAAGCAAGGAAGCCAACATTAGGGAAAGGCTCTTCTGCATGTAGTTATTTTTAGCAGAAGACGGCACCAGTGCAAGCCCCAATGACTCCTCCGCGCCAGCCGGGGCCCACCCGCGCGTTATATCAAACCGGCTCGACAACGGAAAAATCCAGACTAGCTTGTTGGCTGATTTATGACCGATCCGCGTTACACCAAACTGGCCACGCTGCTCGTGAACTATTCCACGGAGCTCAAAAAGGGCGACCGCATCCTGCTCGACCTGATTGACGTGCCCGACGAATTCTCCATCGAACTCATCCGGGCCGTCCGCCAGGCCGGCGCGACGCCCTTTGTGGAGGTGCGGCACACCCGGGTCTCCCGCGAACTGTTGCTCAAAATGGATGACCGGCAGGCCGCGCAGGTGCGGAATGTCGAACTGTTCCGCATGAGGAAGATGCAGGCTTACATCGCCATCCGCGGCAGCGGGAACGCCAGCGAGAATTCCGATGTGCCGGCCGACCGCATGGCGCTTTATTCGCGCATCCTGCGGCCCGTGCTCAATTACCGCGTGAACAAGACCCGGTGGTGCGTGCTGCGCTGGCCGACCCCCAGCATGGCCCAGGCCGCCGGCATGAGCACGGAGGCGTTCGAAAACCTGTATTTCAACGTGTGCACGATGGATTACGCAAAAATGGCGCGCGCGATGGTTCCGCTGGAACGCCGCCTGAAAAAAGCCGACCGCGTCCACCTGAAGAGCCCGGGCACCGACCTGACGTTCAGCATCAAGGGCATCGGCGCAAAAATGTGCAAGGGTGATCGCAACATACCCGACGGCGAGGTTTTCTCATGCCCGGTGAAGAATTCCGTGAACGGCGTCATTCAATTCAACACCCCGACCCTTTACGCCGGAACGAAGTTTGAAAACGTCCGGCTGGAATTCAAGGACGGCAAAGTGGTCAACGCCACGGCGAACAATAAAAAGCGGCTGAACGAAATCCTGGACACCGATGCCGGGGCGCGTTACGTCGGCGAGTTTTCCCTCGGCTTCAATCCCCATATTTTGAACCCGATGTGCGACATCTTATTCGATGAAAAGATCGCCGGTTCGCTGCACTTCACCCCCGGCCAGGCTTATGAGGAGTGCGACAACGGCAACCGCTCGGCAGTGCACTGGGACATGGTGCTTATCCAGCGTCCGGAATGGGGTGGCGGCGAGGTGTGGTTCGACGGTGAATTGATTCGCAAAAACGGGCTCTTCGAGCCAAAGGACCTAAAACCGCTGAACCCGGCCAGCTTGAAATAGGCGGATCAGAGAATTGTTCAACCGACAGTTGACGGGTCAGGGCGCCGGGCTTGGCGTTCGCCATGGTCTTTTGCATTCACCAATCAAATTGCCCGCAACCATTCTTTCCAAGGAGCATCCATTGCAATTCCTCCTGAAACCAAGCCTTCGCGAGGGGGACGTTTTCGCAAAAAAAACGGCGGCCTGCCGGCTGGCAGACCGCCGTCGTAAATGGGAACTGTTTATGGCTGCGTTTCCTTGAGCAGCGACAGGAACTGTTTCATGGCCGGCGAAAGCACCTTGTTCTTTTTGTAAATCGCGGCAATCGGCCGGAAAAATTCACCATCCTCAATGGCCAGGGCGGTGAGGGTTTGCTTGCTGATTTCCTGCGTGATCGTGCCCCGCGGCACAATGGAAATGCCCGCGTCGATTTCCACCGCGCGCTTCACGGTCTCGATGTTGTCGAATTCCATGGCGTGCTTCGGGTCCACACCGTGGTCCTTCAAAATCCGGTCCAGCGCCTTGCGGGTGGGGATGTCCGGCTCGAACCCGATGAACTTCTGTCCGGAGAGCGCCTTGAGCCGGATCGATTTCTGCCGGGCAAAGGGATGTTGCGGATGGCATATCAACACCAGGGGATCCTTGTGCAACGCGATGATTTCGAGCTTGGAATCCTTGGTCGGATACGCGACCAACCCCATGTCCACGACGTTGCTCAGCACGTCATCATAAACCTGGTTGGCCCGGCGGTATTCGACATGGACGTTGACGGTGGGATAGGTCTTGAGAAATTTTTTGATATAGGGCGGCAGATCGTGCAGGCCGATGCTGTAAATGGTCGCCACGCGGATGGTGCCCGAAATAATATCCTTTAATTCCTGCAGCTTGCTGTGCAGCGACTCGTAGGTCTGGATGATTTGCTTGCTGAAATCATAAAGCATCTGCCCCTCGCGCGTCAGCCGGAATTTCTTCTTGCTGCGCTCGATCAGCAGTGATTTGAATGTCCGCTCCAGGGAACTGATTTGCTGGCTCACGGCGGATTGCGTTACGCCGTTGATCTGGGCAGCTTTGGTAAAGCTTTCCGTTTCGGCCAGGTCGCAGAAGACTTTTAGACTTTCAATTTGCATAATAAGGAGAGTTAAACAAAAACCTGCGGATTAGTCAACAGCCGGTGTGGAGGCCAAAACCTGCTTCACTTTGGCCAGCATTTCCCGGCTGGTGAAGGGCTTTTGCAGGTAGGGTGTGCCCGCTTGCTTGTCCGCCGGCAGCACGTATCCGCTGGTGCACATGATCCGCGCTCCCGGCGCCTTTTGCCGGACGCGCTCGATGAGTTCGCGCCCTCCCATCACCGGCATCACCAGGTCCGTGATGATCAGGTCAATCTGCACGTGCTCCCCCGAAAGGATGTCCAGCGCCTTCTGGGCGCTGTTGGCCGTCACCACGCAGTAACCGTATTCGGTCAAAATCGTTTCGGCCATGGTCAGCATCAGACTTTCGTCATCCACCACCAGGATGGTTTCCGTGCCGTGCAAATCTTCATCCTTGCCGGCGCTGGGGGTCACGAACTGCTTTTCGGCCGGCAAATACACCCGCACCGAGGTGCCCGCGCCCGGCTGGCTGGACACCGCCACGCCGCCGCCATGATTCGTCACGATGCCATAAACCAGCGCCAGCCCCAATCCGCGATGATTGGTGCCCTTCGTCGTGAAAAACGGCTCAAAAATCCGCGGCAGCAAATCCTGCTCAATGCCCGGGCCGCTGTCGCCAATCTCAATGCACACGTAGGCGCCGGCGGCCAGACGCACATTGCGGTCCTGCGTCGCCTCGGCCAGTTCCACGTTGCGCGTTTGAACAAAAATTTGCCCCTCTTTCTGGCCGATGGCTTCCACCGAGTTTTCCAGGATTTTCGTCAGGGCTTGCTGCACCTTGGCCTCGTCAAACCGCGCCGAGAACAATTCCCGCTCCAGCTGCGTCTTCCACGTAATCCGGATGGTTTTCTCGTTGTGGAAAAACTCCACGCAGCGGTTCACCACCAGGTTCAAATTCCCCGAGGGTGCGCGGTGCGCTTCCTTTTCCTGGCGGCTGAAGACCGTGAGTTCATTGGCAATTTCCGCCGCGCGGGATGCCGATTTTTCCACCTCCAGCAACGAATGCCGCCACGGGTGCGTCACCTCGGCCTTGCTCAGCAACAGCGACGTGTGGCCCAGAATGCTCGTCAAGGCATTGTTGAAATCCAGCGACACCGTCCGCGCCAGCTGCAGCGCGCATTCCAGTTTTTGCTTGAACAGCAGGCCGCCCCCGTCCGTCACCGCTTTGGCTTCGTCCCCTGCGCTCACCAGGACGGGAACCTCCGGCACCGCCGCCACCGCCGCTACCACCGGAGCCGGAGGCGCTGACACGGCCTCAGGCAGCAACTGCAGAACGAACCATTTGCCCCCTTCCCGGGTGAAGGAACAGACCACCGCAGTGAAATTGATCGTGGCTCCCGTCGTGACCTTCAATCTCAAATCCAGGGTCAGTTTGGAGGTCGACCCCCAACGTTTGAAAAAATCTTCCGGCGTGCCGGTGTTTTCGGGCGCCCAGATCGCCGACAGCGGCGGCGATTCGCTGGCAATGGCCGTGCCAAACGTGCTCACCGCCGACAAGTTGGCACGCAGGATGACGCACCCGGCGTTCACCAGCATCGCCGGCCAGGCCGCGCTTTCCAGACCAAATATGATTTCCGGCTTCATTCAAACCAAACAAGGATTCCAGCCTACCGTTCTTTTGGGAATTTTCAAGGCATGACAAACGCCGCGGGCAGGAGTTCCCGCACGGTGAATTCCCTGATTTTCCCCGGCGCGCGGCTGTCCGCGACCCAGACTTCTGCCGCCGGCGCATATTCCGCCAGCAACTGCCGGCACGCGCCGCACGGCATCGGGCCGCCGGGGGCGCGGGCGACAACCGCCACGGCGATAAAATCCTTCCTTCCGCCCGTCAGCGCGTTGAACAGCGCCACCCGCTCCGCGCAGCAGGTCAAACCATAGCTCGCGCTTTCCACATTCGCCCCGGAAACGATTTCGCCGCCTTTGGTGAGCAAGGCCGCCCCCACCTTGAATTTTGAATACGGCGCCACCGCCAGTTCCCGCGCCCTTGCCGCCGCCCGGACCAACTGCGTTTTGCGTGCTTGATTAATCCTTCCCATACAACCCGGCGAAATGTTTCAGCAAATTGGCTGCCACAGTCTTCACCCGTCCGGCGGTTTCCAGCACCTCGGCGTGTGACAGGTTCTCCTTGCTGATGCCTGCCGCCAGATTGGTTATGCACGAAACCGCCGCCACGTTCAAGCCACATTGCCGCGCCACCACCGCCTCCGGCACCGTGCTCATGCCCACCGCGTCCGCCCCCAGCCGCCCAAACGCCCGGATCTCCGCCGGGGTTTCATAACTCGGCCCGCTTACCGCCAGATACACGCCGCGGCGCAGCTTCACGCGGCAACTCTTCCCGGCGCGAAACACCAGCGCGCTCAATTTCAAATCGTAGACCTCCGTAAGATCCACAAAACGAGGCAGTGGCTGCGACGCCCCGGTCGCATAAGCTTCCGGCGACGAGGCGTCGCCGCCACGAAGCGGATTCGTTCCCATGAAATTGATATGGTCGGTCAGCACCATGAAATCGCCCGCGCGGAACTTCCGGTTGATGCCGCCCGCCGCGTTCGTCAGCAGCAAATCGCGAATGCCAAATGCCGCCAGCGCGCGCACCGCGAACGCGACCCGTTCCATCGGATGACCCTCGTAATAATGAGCGCGCCCGCTCAAGACCATCACCGGCGTTTTGCCCAGGTGTCCGAAATACAATTCGCCCGCGTGGCCGCTGACGGTCGGCTTGGGAAAACCGGGAATTCTGGCGTAGGAAACCTTCTCGTCCACGCGCAACCCGCCGAGGACGTGATGAAATCCGCTGCCCAGCACGATGGCCAGCGTCGGGCGCAGGGCTGAAAGTTTCTTCAGCTGTGCGGCAGCCTCCTGCGATGTGGCATTGGGTGTCATGTGACGCCGACTTGATTTATTCCGCATCTGCAATATCCTTATCAACTCGATTTATGGAACTGAACAATGATGAAATCCGCCGCTACTCGCGGCACCTGATTCTGCCCGAAGTCGGCCTGGCCGGCCAAAAGAAAATCAAGGGCACCAGCGTCCTGTGCATCGGCGCCGGCGGCCTCGGCTCGCCCATCGCCATGTACCTCGCCGCCGCCGGCATCGGCAAGATCGGCATCGTCGATTTTGACACCGTGGATTACTCCAACCTGCAGCGCCAGATCCTGCACACCGACGCCGACGTCGGCCGCCCGAAAGCACAATCCGCGAAGGAAACCATCGCCGGGATCAATCCGAACTGCGACGTGGTCATCCACAACACCCGCATCACGTCCGAGAACGCCTTCGACCTCATCCGGCCCTACGACATCGTCGTGGATGGCACGGACAATTTCCCGACGCGCTATCTCACCAACGACGCCTGCGTGCTGCTTAAGAAGCCGAACGTCTACGGCTCGATCTTCCGCTTCGAGGGCCAGGCCAGCGTGTTCGCTCCGCATCTCGGCGGGCCGTGTTATCGCTGCCTTTACCCCGAGCCGCCGCCGCCCGGCATGGTGCCGAGCTGCGCGGAAGGCGGCGTGCTCGGCGTGCTGCCCGGCATCGTCGGCTGCATCCAGGCGACGGAAATCCTCAAGCTGGCGCTGGGCAAAGGCAACTCGCTCGTCGGCCGCCTGCTGCTGTTCAACGCGCTCGACATGAAGTTCCGCGAATTAAAACTCCGCCGCGACCCGCAGTGCCCCGTGTGCGGCGACCATCCGACCATCAAGGAACTGATTGATTACGAAATGTTCTGCGGCATCGTGCCCGAACCCGCAAACCCGGCCATGAACCCCGACGAAGTGACGGTCCAGGACATGAAAAAGGCGATGGATGATCCCAAGCTGGGCATCAAGGTCATCGACGTGCGCGAGCCGGATGAGTACGAAATCGCCCGCGTGAAAGGCGTGCCGTTGCTGCCGTTGAGCCAGCTCCAGCAGCGGTTCACCGAGCTCGACCCGAACCAGCATTATTACCTCCACTGCAAGGCCGGGGTGCGTTCGCTCAAGGCGCTGGGCTTCCTGCGCGAGCAGGGGTTCAAGTTTCTGAAGAGCGTCAAGGGCGGCATTACCGCCTGGTCGGACGAAATTGATTCCAACGTGCCAAGGTATTAAGCAACACCGCCGCCTTTCGGCTCCATTTCCGACCTCATTCTTTTCAACGCCGCCAGGGCCGCGTCGCTCTCGGCGGCCTTTTTGCTTTTGCCGCTGCCGCGCGCCAGTTCCACGCCCCCATGGTGCACGGTGCACTCAAACACCCGGTCATGGTCCGGCCCGGTGGTGGACAGGACCTGGTATTCCGGCGCCTCGGGCGAACGCGCCTGCAACAGTTCCTGCAGTTCGCCCTTCGGATTTTCGATGATCGGCAGCACGCTGAGCCGGCCAAACGCATCGCCAAATTCACGCAGGATGAATTCGCGCGCCGCCTCGAATCCGCCATCCAGAAAAATCGCGCCGAGCAGCGCCTCGAACGCATCGGCCAGGGCGGACCCCCGCTCGCGTCCGCCGTTGATATCCTCGCCCCGGCTCAAAATCAAATGGGCGCCCATGCCCAGCGGGCGGGCGTGTTCGGCCAGCGTGCGGCGGTTGACCAGCTTGGCGCGCGCCTTGGTCAGCGGGCCCTCGTCAAAGGCGGGGAATTTTTCGTAAAGCGCGCACGTCAGGACGAGCTGCAGGACGGCGTCGCCGAGAAATTCCAGCCGCTGGTTGTCCGGCGCCGGCGCGCCCTGCTCGTGCGCGACCGAAGGGTGGGTCAGCGCCAGCCGCAATAGACCCTCGTCGCGGAACGTATAGCCAAGGCGGATTTGGAATTCGGAGAATTCCGACATGGATCATTCGGGGAACATTGAACCTTCAACATCGAACGCTGAACGCCAAGGTTTCCAGACGCCGGGTCGTCCGACGTTCGATGTTGAATGTTGAATGTTCGATGTTTTCAAGTTCATGCCGTCGGTTGACTTTCCGGGGCAACAGCGGTTTCGGCCGCAGCTTCAGCCGGAGCCGCCGCCACGGGCGGGTTCAATCCATGCTCGAGCAGCGCGGCGACATCGCGCTGGACGGCCTCAAGCTGATCGAGCCTCAGGTCGGGGTCGGCAATGGTGAATACGTCGCCGGTCCCGGGCTGTTCGTAAACAAACACGCGCTTGCCATCGGTGACGATTTGCTCCTTCACCTTGAGCACCCGCTTGCGTTCCAGCATGACGGCCAGGATGTAGCCGGCGGCCGCGTAGCGCGGATCGTTCTGCTCGATCAACTTCCGCAGCAGCGTTTCGGCGGTGTCCTTCTGGATCGCTTCCGTCGTCGGCGGCGGCGCCTCGTAAATTCCCTGCCAGTGTGAAATAAACCCGGCCAGATTGTGCGGATCACCGGCGTTTTTTTGCCGGCAGGGCTCGCAGATGTCCGAGCGCCGCAGCTCCGGCGGAGCATCGAACAGCAGCGTGTGATAAACCTGGTGGTTGGCAAACGGCTGGCCGCAGGCTTCGCAAGCATGCGCCCGGGACTGAATGTTCCATTCGTTCATGAATTCGGTCAGGCATTATCATGCCTCCGGCGAAAGGCGCAATCCGAAAGGCGCAACGGAACGACGTTTGAAGTTCCGCATTTACGCGGTCCAGAGAACGCCGCCATGACCGCCTCAGGTTGAAACAATTCAATTGAACCACGGATGGACACCTTCTTCCGGTCCTAATCCGCGTTCATCCGTGTCCATCCGTGGTTAAGAGATTTTCCCGCTGCATTGTTACATCTGAAGGTAAAACTCCAAACGCGCCGGCTGACTCAATTGCCAAATCCACCCAAAAAATCTCGCGGAAAACCCTGGATTCTGGCAGGTTGTCCGAATGGTGCGACTCGTTTTGTTTGACGTCGACGGCACGCTCGTGCACACGGGCCGGGCCGGTTCGCAGGCTTTTGCCCGCACCCTCGCCACCGAATTCAACGCGCCGCATGGCACGGAAAAAGTCCGTTTTGCCGGACGCACCGACTTCAGCCTCGTCCGCGAGCTTTTCGGGCACAATGGCATCCCGCCCACGCCGGAAAATTTCGAGCGGTTTTTCGAACGTTACGTTTTCTGGCTCGACCAGATCCTCGCGCATAGCAACGGCGCGCCCTGCCGCGGCGCGACGGAATTCATCGACAGCCTGCGCGCGCTGCCCCGGCCGCCGGTGCTCGGCTTGCTCACCGGCAACATCCGGCTCGGCGCGGAAATCAAGCTGCGCCACTACGGCCTTTGGGACCATTTCCACACCGGCGGGTTCGCCGACGACCACGAAGACCGCGATCACATCGCCGCCGCCGCGCTGGCCCGCGGACGCCGCGTGCTTGGCAAGGATTTGCAGCCGGAGGAAATCGTGGTGGTGGGCGACACGCCGTTTGACATCCGCTGCGGGAAATTCATCGGGGCGAAAGTGCTGGCCGTGGCCACCGGCGGCGCGAAACTTGACGAGCTGAAAAAACACTCGCCCGATTGGGCGGTGGAGGATTTGTCTCGCGTGACGGCGCAGGAAGTTTGCTCAAGGTAGGGCGCGTCACTCCGTGCGCGCCGTGGTTGGCGTTTCTACGAGCGGCGGGCAGCGGACTGCCCGCCCTACCAGGGTTGCGTGGAAATCTAATGCCCGCCGTGGCAATGCCCGCCGCAACAGCCGCCCCCCCCGCCAGTCGCGCATGACGGCGCGTCATTGCCGCCCGCCCCGGCCGAAGCGAACACGGAAAATTTCTTGGACAACTTCTTCGAGCCGCAGTGCGGGCACGCGGTCCCCTTCCAATCGCTGGAACGGACGAGCATCTCGCTGTCGCGCTCGCACTTTTCGCAATGAAATTCGTAAATCGGCATGAGGCTAAGATAGCCGGTGCAGCAGAAAATCTCAAGCTGTAGCAGCCGAGGTGACGAGGTTCAAATGTCAAACCCAAAACAAGTCAGAGCCTCCTTACGTCGTCTCCTACAAAAAATTACGGGGACAATTTTTCGCGGTGCGGCTGATGGTCGCGGTTCCACCGGCTCAACGCCTCATCACTGGTGTCTTCAAACAGAAATGCCAGCGTCGGCGACTCGACGTGACCATCGCAGAACACCACGTTGGCTTTGCCTTGATGGCGTTGGTGAGTAACTAATGCCAAACCAAAGACCGGGTTGCGGGTAATGGCGAGCCGGCTGTCAAATTTGTCACCGATGGCCATCATGTTGCCGGGAGTTACAACTTCCGACTCCTTTAAAGGCGTATGTGTGGTTGGGCGGCCGCCCAGCCCGAAATTGTCGTCCACGGCCTCATCCGAAACAACCCCGCCAGAATTATAGCCATACGAGATGGGCAGGTAATTGGCATCCGCTTTCGACCATTGGAGCGACGGGCAATGCCAAACGCCGGTTCGGATATAATTGGTGATCGGCTGGGAAATGCCCAGCCCTTCAATTGCCAGTTGCCCGATCCAGGTACCATCACCGTTGGTGCCCCCGAACAGCAAGGGATAGCTGTGGTCGCCGGAAAGAATCACCTGTAACCCAATACCCTGTTGACGCAAATTCTCGACACACTGAACCCGCTGGGCGCTTTTCTTTGCTTGTGAAAGCGCGGGCAACAAAAGCGCCGCCAAGATCCCGATGATGGCGATGACCACCAGGAGTTCAATCAAGGTGAACGCCGTTTTCCTGAGCCGGCCGGTCCTGTTCGGGCGATGGTGCATTTCGACTTTCCTTTCAACGGCCAACCACTAACTTGCGCGCATGACACATCTGCAGCAGGCAATTGAACATTCCATCGCCCACCTTCGCGGACTCGCGGACCTCGAGGAACCGCTGGATCGCGCGGCGGCGATGGTCCTGGGCTGCCTGACCTCCGGCCACAAGCTGCTGATCTGCGGCAACGGCGGCAGCGCGTCCGACGCCACGCACCTGGCCACGGAATTTCTCTGCCGCTATCGCGAGGACCGCCGGCCGTACCCGGCCATCTCGCTCACCGCCAACGGCGAATACCTGACCGCCGTCTGCAACGACTACGGCGCCGACGAAATTTTTGCCCGCCAGGTCTGGGGCCTGGCCGCAAAAGGCGACCTGCTCATCGCCTTCACCACCAGCGGCAAATCCAAAAACATCCGGCACGCGCTGGAGGAGGCCAAGCACCAGGGCATCGAAAGCATCTGTTTCCTCGGCCGCGACGGCGGTTTTACGAAGGGCCTGGCCACGCTCGATCTGCTTGTGGCCGGCGACAACACCGCGCGCATCCAGGAGGGCCACAAGCTGCTTTTCCACGTGCTGTGCGACCTGGTCGAGGAAAAATTGCCGAAGGATTGAAGCCGGAACCGTTCAATCCCCGCCGCCACGATCATAGATCGCGTGGAATATGACGATCATCAGGATGAAACTCCAAAAAACCGTCCCGATGGCCGCGCTGGCGACGCCGCCGATCCGGTAGGGCCGGGCGGCGTTCCAAAGGCGCCGTTCCTGTTCGCGCACCTTTCCCGAAATCACCAGCGCCGCGATCGCAAATGGCAGGCCGATCACCGGCAGCAGCCCGAGCAATCCGCACACCAGGCAGTGCGACGAACTCTTGAGCATCCGGATTTTGGCTTCGGGGGCGGGGTTCATTTTGATGCCGGTTGCGCCGGGGAAACGGCGGCGGCGGTTGTGTTGGTGGAGGAGGCATTCAGCCGTTCAACCTGCCGGTGTTCGAGCAGCTTCAATTCGCCGCGCAGATGAAACAGGGCGCTGCTGTTGGCGGCGGCCAGCATCATCATGATGGTCAGCAAGATCAAAAGAATCAGCACGGCCGAGCCGCGTTGACGGCGGCGGCGCGAATCCCTGGTCGGGAAAATTTTCATGGCATCGGTTTGGCGGCCGCCTCGAAGGTGAACTCGAACGGCAGGCGGGTTTCCTTGCGGCGCGAAGTCAGCTTCACTTCCCAGCGCCAGGCAGCCACCGGCCCGCGCATTTCCTTCACCATTTGCGAGGCGGCGACCCGGGGCAGCAGCAATTCCGAAAAACCCGACGAAGCCGCCTGGCGGCGGACTTCACCGGCATGGAAGGCGTAGAGGATCTGGTCCCGCCCCCGGGGAATGCGCAGCCGTTCGCCGGCCGGCCCGGTCTCGACGGTGACATTCCCGGTGGCGCTCCGGATGTCCGCCCGCCAGCGTTCGCCGGCATGCAAGGCGGCGGCGACGTCATCCGTCGCGTAATGCAGCGCCTTCGAGTGATCCCAGCATACATAGAATGCCCCGATGCCGAGGCCGAGCACCACCGCGATCACCGCCAGGTAGACCAGGCACTCGATCAGCAGATAACCGGCCCGGACCCGGACCCCGGAAATGGAGGCGCGCAGTTTCATTTGAGGGTGGACTCACGGACGACCGGGCCGATGCCCTGGTGTTGATCCGACGCCCATTCCAGGCGGAGCTGCGGGCCGGTTTTGGTCAGTTGAAAATGACCGGGCGGCAGGGTGGCGGCCGCGCTGGCATGAACGGTATAGGGCTGCGAACCGTCCGGAAAATTCCGCCCTTCGCCGGCAGCCAGAACCTCCATCTCGCCGTCCACGATTTCCATGGCGACGCCCCGGAAATATTCGGCGCGGAGCAGCCGCGCTTCCTTCACATAGGAGAAGGCCAGCGGCAGGATGGCCAGCGCGAGAATCGCCATGCCGACGAACAAGTCCACCATCATGAAGCCGCGCTTCCGTTTTGCCGGCGGCGAAAAATGTTTGGTAACGTTCAGGTTCATAACGCAGCCGCGGCGTTGATCATGGAGATAATGACGCCAAACACGGCCGTCACCACCAGCCCGACCACGACCCCGTTCAAAATCACCAGCCCGCTGGTGACGGCATGGGCGGCGGTCTCCTCCTGCTGAAACGCCTTGGCGTCCAGCGCCTCGTGCCAGCCGCGCAGCGCGTTCAAAAATCCGCCGCGCGCGTGAATCGCATTCGTCAGCCGCCAGTGAAATTCGCCGTTGTCGTCGAAGGCGCCCACCGCGTCATCCAGCTTGACTCCCCGTTCCAGCGCGGCGGTCACTTCCCGGACGCGGACGCGGCAGACGTCGTTGGCCGTGCAATCGCCCGCCAGCCGGACCGCGTCGGCTTCGGGCACGCCGCCATCGAGCAGCACGGCAAGCATGGCCGAGAAGGTGCGCAGCAGCTTTTTTTGTTTCCACGGCACCCGCCAGGTGATCCAGTCCACGATGGGAACGCCGGGAAACCGAAACCAGCGGACCAGGCCCGGCCCGCCAACGTAAACCAGCACCACTGCCAGCAGCCCCATGAAAATCACCAGTTCAAGGGCCACCAGCCAGAACGTGTTGTCAAAGACGAAGGTGGTCAGCGGCCACAGCGGGGCATTCGTCGCCCAGGCGACTTCCTTGAACTTGGGAATGACCATCACCGAGACCAGGCAGATGATCCCGCAAGCGATCGGCGCGAACAGCAGCAGGATGGCCACCATGTAATGCATCGTGGTGCGCACGGTGTCAGGCGCGACGCGCAGGACTTCGCGGCAGGCGGGCAGCACTTTTTTCAGGTCGCCCAGCTTTTCGCCGGCCCGAAGGATGGCATTGATCTGCGGCGGCAGAAAGCGCGGCTCCTTCTCCAGCGCCTCGCCGAGCCGGTCGCCATTTTCGATGTGCGCGGCGACCAGGAAGAAGCGGACGCCCATCTCCCGGTCATGGTTTTCGGCGGCGGAGACCATGGCCGGCTCCACCGCCTGGCCGCGCTGGAGCACGGTCTCCGCCAGGTCGAGAAAAAACAGCGCGCGGTCGCGGCGGCGCATCGGCAGCGACAGCAGGAAATGCAGCAGCAGGGAAAACACGCCGCCGGGGATCAGGATCAGCGCGCCATACCAGAACAGGCCGGCCAAAAAATGTGAGAAGTCAATCATGGGATTCTGCGCCGGAAATGCCTTCAGCCGCCCAAATTGTTGAGCATGCTGATGAAGGGTAAAAACATGCTGATGACCAGAAAGGCCTGGGACAAAACGACCGCGCCGAGAAACAGCGAAGCGATGGGCAGCACCGAGTACAAGGCGATCTCGGTGCGATAGATGGCGCGCGCGTGGTAGACTTCCGCCGCGCGATTGAACCCGGCGGCCAGGTCCTCGCCGGCGCTGGCCACAATCCAGACAAACATCGGCGGGATCATCCGGTTGACGGCGGCGATCTCGGAAAACTTCGCGGTGCCGGCGGCCAGGTTGTGCTGCCAGCGCTGCAAATCGCCGGCGGCCGCCGCGCTGTTTTCGAGTTGTTCCACGAGGCCGATGGCTTCCGGAAGACGGACGCCATTTTTCAACAGCAGCGCGAGAGATGCCGCAATGCGCGAGACGCTGGCCTCCTTGAACGCGGGCAGCCGCCAGAGAAATCTTCCCCGCAGCACCGGCACAAAAACAATTGCGGTCAGGAGCAGGAAAAGGGCGCCGAGCACCACCGGAAAGACCCAGATGGTTTGCAGCGTTTCAAACGCAAAAATCGTGGCCGCGGGGAGGCTCACGCCCATGCCGCCAAACACGTTCCCCATGGACGGCCCGATGACAAATGTCCAAAGACAGGCCAGTGCCAGTGAAATCAAAAAGGCGACGAACATGACGATGAGCGGATAAACCATCATGCTTTTGAGCCGCATCCAGACGCTGTTCTGGCGCTGGAAATAGTCCGCCAGCATCGTGAGCGCGCCGGGCAGGTCGCCGCTCTTGACGCCCACCAGGATCATGCGCTTGTAAAGTTCGGGCAACTGGCGCGGCTGGAGCGCGTCGGCCATCGGCGTGCCCCGGGCCAGGTCAGCTTCGAGTGCCTGCAATTCGGCGCGGAGCGTGCCGACGCGCATTTCCTGGCAAAGCCGCCGCAGCGCGCCCTCCAGCGGAATGCCGTCGCGCAGCATCGCGGCCAGCTGTTGGTTAAAGAAGGCAAATTCGTCCGATTTCATAAGCCGAATGCACGTTGGTATTCTGCCTGATTGGACAAGCCCCGCTGCAAAAGCTCACGTGCCGATTCTTCCAGGGGCCGCGCCGGAACCAGCGCCGTCAGCTCCCGCTGCCGGATTTTGGCGCGCACCGCCTCGTCCACCCGCAGCCATTCCACCAGCGGCATCCGGCCCTGGTAGCCGGTGCGCAGGCAGGTGTCGCAGCCGGCGCCGCCGCAAGCGGAACACACCTTGCGGATCAGCCGCTGGTTCATGACCAGGTCCACTGCGCTCGCCACGGCGGAATGGTCGGCACACATCACCAGCAGCCGCTCGAACACCCCCCGGCAGGAACCCGCGTGCAACGTGGAAATCACCAGATGCCCCGTCAGGCCGGCACGCACGGCCAGCTGCGCCGTGGCCTCGTCCCGGATCTCGCCGAGGATGAGCACCTGCGGGTCCTGTCGCAGCAGATGGCGCGCAGCCCGGGCGAAATCGAGCCCGATGGCCTCGTTCACCTCGGTCTGCATCGTTCCGGGGACAATCTGCTCCACCGGGTCCTCGACCGTGATGATCTGGCGGCCGCCCGGCTCGACCAGCTGGCGGAGGCAAGCGTAAATCGTCGTGGTCTTGCCGCTGCCGGCCGGGCCGGTGAGCAACAGCAGGCCGCTGGTCTGGCGGAGAAACCGTTCCAACTCGGCAGTCGCGGCGGCGGGCAGGGCCAGTTCGCGGAGCGATATCGCCGGGGACGAATTGAAGAGCCGCAGGACGATTTTTTCGCCAGTCACGGTGGGATAAGTGGCCACGCGGATGTCATTCTTGCTGCCCAGCTCGTCGCGGGGAATGCGGCCATCCTGCGGCAGTGAATCCTGGTACGTCTTCAGCCGCGCCAGGAATTTGATCCGGCCAAAGACGCGATCCGCCACGCTGGCCGGCAGTTCGGTGCCGGGGGTGATAATGCCATCCAGTCGGAAGCTGACCTCGGCGGTCTTGCCGCGCATCTGAAGATGGATATCGCTCGCGCCGGCGCCCTCGGCCCGGTGGACCAGCTCTTCCAGAATTTTCGGGGCGCCGCCCCGGGACGGGTCCCCCCCGGCCTGATCCTCGGTTTCAGCAACAGTCATGGAATTTCCTTTCAAGGGGTCTATCCGATTTTGACCAGGCCGCCCTGGATTCGTTATGCGACGAATTCGACCAAGGGATCCAGAGGGGCGCAGTTTGAAAGCGTGTTGCCCAAAAGCAACGGACCGCGGGTGTCCCACCCGAGCGGCCCCAATTATAGATGAGCGCTCGAAATTTCATGCGTTTTGTGGCTGCCGAACGTGCTGCGGCTGGGACAGCCGCGCTCCGCTGTCGCCGATTGATGTGGGCAACACGCCCTCAAGCTGCACCCGGTCCGAGGCACATCCGGCTGCTGCCAGATCTCGCCTCCGTAGCCGCCGATGCAAGCCGGCACTGACTTCCTTTGGAACCGGGGTGCGCCGGTTGATGTCCGCGGCGGCGAGGGTTTCAAGGAGAAACCACCTTATGGCGGACGAGCGTCTTCTTCCTTCTACCTCTTGAAATAATCCGGCTCGTTGCCCGCCTTCCACTTGATGTTGCAACCGATGCTGGGAACCTGGAATTCCGAGGTGATTTTTCCCGCCAGCACGGCGTCGAGCGCCGCGCGCAAATCCTTTCCAGTCACGGGAATCCCGTTGCCCGGCCGGCTGCCGTCGAACTGGCCGCGATAGACCAGACGGCGGCCGCGGTCGAAAAGAAATAAGTCCGGCGTGCAGGCGGCGCGATACGCCCTGGCCACCGTTTGCTTTTCGTCATAAAGATACGGGAACAGATACCCGGCCGCCTTGGCTTCGGCGGCCATCTTCGCCGGGCTGTCCTCGGGATAATTGGCCACGTCGTTGGCATTGATGCCGACGATGGCGGCATGGCGCGGCAGATAATCCCGCGCCAGCTCGGCCAGTCCGGCGCGGAGGTGCTTCACGTAGGGACAATGGTTGCACATGAAAATCACCAGCAGCGCCGGCTGGTCCTTGAAATCCGCGAGCGACACGGTTTTTCCGCTGGTGTCCGGCAATTGGAAGTCAGGCGCTGGCGTGCCGAGCGGCAGCATGGTGGATGGCGTCAGTGACATATGCAGGGGAATTTGGCGCAGCCGGTGAAATTACGCAAGTGGCGACAGCGATGGGGTTCGGGCTTCAGCCGTATCTATTTCGATTCAACGAACCACGGATGGACACGGATGAACATGGATGGAAAATTATCAATTGGCAGGGCGCGTCACTCCGTGCGCGCCGACGCTCGCGTTTGTACGGGCGGCGGGCAGAGGACTCCGATTAATCGCGAGCAGGCTGCCCGCCCTACCGCTTTTCATCCGAGTCCATCCGTGTCCATCCGTGATAAAAAAGCTTTTCCTGCTGCATGGAGACGGCTTCAGCCTGCGCCTCGGAAACAAGCTAAAGCTTGAACTCCAGCGGCGGCGCAACTTTAATGAGCGCTGCCGTGGCAAAAAACATCGTCTATTTCGACCTCGAAACGCAAAAGTCCGCCGACGAAGTGGGCGGCTGGGGCAACATCAACCGCATGAGCATGAGCATCGGCGTGACGTTCGGCACCGCGCGCGGCGATTATGTCATCTACGGCGAAAAGCAGGTGGACAACCTGATCAAGGATCTGCAGCGGGCCGATCTGGTGGTGGGCTTCAACATTTTGCGCTTCGACTACGAGGTGCTGCACGGCTACACCTCATTTGACCTGAGCCAGCTGCCGACCCTGGACATGATGGTGGAACTGCAGAACACGCTGAACCACCGGCTCTCGCTCGACTCGATTGCGACGGCCACATTCGGCGTGGAAAAAACCGCCGAAGGCCTGCAAGCCATCCGCTGGTTCAAGGAAGGCAAGCTCGCGGAGATCGCGGAGTACTGCTGCTACGACGTGAAGCTGACGAAGCTCGTGCACGAACACGGCCAGCGCCACAAACAACTGCACTACCACAACCGCTTCGGAAAAAAGCTGACCGTGCCGGTGACTTGGTGAAGACCGGACGTTGAATCGTTAAACTGCTGAATGGTTGAATCGTTTCACGCGATTGAATCATTGCGGGCAATCTGGGCAAAGCGCCGGAATTGCGTTTCACCCCCAATGGGACGGCGGTTTGTTCTTTCACCGTGGCCACGAACCGGGCGTGGGCGCCGGAGGGTGCCACGGCAAAGAAAGAGGAAGTTGTTTTGTGGACGTGGACGCATGGGCGGGCACGGCTGAAACCATCTCGAAACATCTCCGCAAAGGTGGCCCGATCCTGTTGGAAGGGCGGTTGAAACAGGAAGCGTGGGAGGGCAACACCACGAAGGAAGAACGCTACAAACTCGGCGTCGCCCGAGAAAGCTATTCGTTCATCGGTGTTAAAAAGTAGGACACTTAACGTCCAGCGCAGGCACGCGGGGCGGATGAGATATCACGTGAAAGCGGAACTGGTCGCACCATCCCGCGTTGCCTGCTGCGATTTATCAGCCCTCCAACCACCTCCAAAGCAGGGCAACGTCCCAAGAAACAAGACTGTGCTAATTAGTATTACCAATGACTCGCACGTTGTTCCAGAATCCACAATTACTAGTAATCGCTTGCTCGATTTCAGAGCATGAAAAACAAAATCTCTTCAAATAAGACGTTGTTTTAAGCTTATTTGCATCGACATTGGATTTAGGTATGTTAATTGCTACAAAACTTTCGAATTGTGCGGTTGCAGCAGGCAATCAGTGAACCAAATGTATTAATTGTAACCTGCCTGTTGGTTTGTTCACGCCGCCAATGGAAAGAAAAACATGAAGAACAGCAAAACTATACGTACGGCTGGTTTCACCTTGGTGGAAATTATGATTGTCGTGGCCATCATCGGCCTCTTGGCGGCAATTGCCATTCCCAACTTCGTCAAGGCCCGGGCCACCTCCCAAGCCAATGCCTGTATCAACAACCTGCGTCAGATCGATGCCGCCGCCCAGGAATTCGCCCTGGAAAAAGGCAAAATGACCGGTGGCACCATCAACTATCCGACGGACTTGACGCCGTATATCAAGTTGAATTCGGCCAGCAGCATTCCTCCGTGTCCGGCGGGTGGGACTTACGCCTGCGCCACCGTCGGCAACAATCCGACCTGCAATCTGGCCAGTTCGGTCACCCCAAAACACGTGTTGCCGTAATCCCAATTCTTGTTCAAATTCAAAGGCCCGAAGCGAATAGCTTCGGGCTTTTTTAGTTCAGCCCTGCCGGCGTTCCTAAATTTGGAAGCGCCTTGACTTGAAGCTTTACCGGAAGTCGCCATCTGTAAAAAACCGGTAAACAAAATATCTCACCATCATCACAAAGCGTCCGGTGTCCGCACTGTTGAGGGGAAAAAGGGCAGGGCGTCCGGCTATCTCCCGACGATTGGCTGAAAAGTCTGTCCGCACGTTCGGGCAAAAACCCGTCCGTTTTATGCCTCAAAATGGGACGCGGACTAAAACACCTGGTCACGCAAGACGCCTGGGCTGTCCGTGATACTGGCGTTGATCTTGTGCGGGAGTTGAGTGGCCAGCGCAGTTTCAGATTCTCCTCCCGTCCGGGCCAAGCCTTGGACGTTCAAGTCAAAGCCGCTCTGGTGCGTCACCAGTCGTTTGCGGGTGTCCTGAGCGAAGCGGGCAAGCTCGTTGAGAATTTGACAGGGCAGACCTCAGCCCCGGCTTTGTAGCGGCTCCGGGTAATGGTGTCCGGCGAGATGCCGGAACGGCTTCACGATTGAATGATTTGAAGATGGTGCCCACGACAGGACTTGAACCTGTACGGTGTTACCCACTAGAACCTGAATCTAGCGCGTCTGCCAATTCCGCCACGTGGGCTTGCTAGTCGACAAATTCACTGCTGATCCAAACCGGATCCGC
>Ga0265338_10003008_pt1 | contig 24353 bp, 24 predicted proteins | sample 42126metaG_FD_193579 | JGI IMG/M metagenome (GOLD analysis project Ga0265338, IMG submission 193579) | Rhizosphere microbial communities from Carex aquatilis grown in University of Washington, Seatle, WA, United States - 4-21-26 metaG | ecosystem: Host-associated > Plants > Roots > Rhizosphere... | reverse complement strand
CCGTAGCCGTAGCCGTCGACGGCGACGGCTCCGGCGACGGCGACGGCTACGGCTACGGCTACGGCTACGGCGACGGCGACGGCTGATAACTTTCCCACGTTGCTCTAATACTACGGCAACACTTCTGAGTGGGATGAGGCGCGGGTGCAGTCATAAAAGCCGGAGAAGACTGAAAACGGACCGGCATTAAAGAAACCGGCCCACGCTTTCAAAGAGAGGGTTTATGAATCATGAATTAAAAATCTGGCCGCAGTACTACGCAAGAGTAGCGGACGGCTCAAAGACATTTGAGGTGCGCAGCAATGATCGCGGATTTCAAGCTGGCGATACCGTCGAATTGAGATGCTGGAGCGATACGCGCCATTGCTACACCGAGCCGTATGAGCCGCTGAAGTTTCGGATTGGTTACGTACTGCCGATAGATGAACGTGTCGTGTTCAGTTTGCTTCCAATAGAAGAAATCCGAGGCGAGGCGTGAAAGATAAAACGAAATGTCGAGTTTGTTTCGGAGAAGTTGGTCGAGGCGTCTGTTTCTACTGCAAGCCTTCAGTTTTAGACGAGCTTCCTGTGATGCCGGAAAGCATCAAAGGGAATGGTTGTCAGACTTGTGGCGCCAAAGATTGGGGCGCTGCGAATGTTGATAGCGATTGGTCCGTGAAAGAGTGTGACAAGTGCCCGCATCAACCCAAGGTAGGTCCGCAATGAAAGACAAACTAGACGCCCTGTTCAAGATCGCGGAGGCGGTTCCCGTGACTACTGACTACAAAGAGGCCGCTAAGGTTCAGATAAAGTATTTGGAAACCTTCAACCCCGAAACCGTTAAGGCGATGTTGGGTGTAATTGGAGCTGTACAGGACGATCATACAGGTGAAGACCGCGATGATTTTTGCCCGATATGCGAAGCCCTCTCCCGCCTTGAGAAAGCGACGGGTGGGTGAATGGTCTACTTAATTATCCTGTGCATCGGTTCGACTAGCCCGGTGCCCATTGTGATTCCATTTGAAACAGCACAATTGTGCCAGCGAGAGGCTAAATCAGCAATCAAATGGGATACAAGACTGTTCGCATGTGAGGCGCATTGCGTGAGTTCTGATTGGAGGATAGCGAGATGAGTGAGTGGGAATCGGTAGCGAAGGAGTTTGAACTTCCGAACTTCAAATATAAACGCGACGCCAGAGTTCAGCGCATGGCCGACGAGATCGCCCGCCTTCAGGCCGAACTCAGTAAGCACTACGACGTTCCACGGCTTCAGGTTGTGGAGGACGAACTCGTGAAGGTGAAGGCGGAGCTCCAATTGCTCGTGAAAGACCGCGACTATCATATCGTAGAGAACGCCAGACTCGCCCGGGTGAATGAGGTCTATAAGAGTGCGCTTGAATTAATATCCGCTGGAGTTAGACCCGATGGCACATACAACCGAAGTCGAGAGGCGTGTGAACAGCTAGCAAATGAAGCCCTCAAGTCGGGCGGGTGTGGTAAGGAGACTTAACATCCTGCTTTCAGTATTAGATACAGCAAGCATGAGCGATAATAAGATTCAGTCAAGTGGCGGCAAGGCTAGGGCAAAGGCATTGAGTGCCGAGCAAAGAAGGGATATTGCCGCAAAGGCGGCGACGCGACGCTGGCATCCAGGCATGCCCGAAGCAACCCATTTTGGTGAAATTAACGTCGGCGTGGCCAAGGTTTCCGCTGCTGTATTGACAGATGGAACGCGAGTCCTGACTCAGGCGACATTTCTGCGTGCGCTTGGGCGATCCAGATCGCCTAAAGCTGGAACAGGCGTTTTAAGTACCGTCGACCGAACCCCGTTTTTCTTGCAGGCTGAAGCACTAAAGCCTTTTATTTCCGAAGAGTTATTAACGTCGACGGCACCATTGTGGGGTCAATCGTTTTAGTTTGTGTCGTATTTGACACATTGAAATTGGTGCATATCTCTTATATCATTACTATATGAATAAGAAATACTACCTAGTAGCTGTTTTCCTGATGTTAGACCTGAGCGCATTTGCCGATGATTGGCGCTGCACAGATACCGCGACAGAACGCGCAGGCAACGTGTTTAAGGCGTGCGGTGTGGGTGAAGATAAGAACGAAGCAGACGCTAGAGTCTTCGCCCTTCAAAATGCTAAGCTTGAATTCGAAGAGCTTTGCAGCGCATCAGATGATTGCGCCGATCAAGCCATAACCGTCACGCCTAGGCGCACCACCTGCCTTAAACAAGGCGACACCTACAAGTGTTACCGGCTGATTGAATTCTCTTTAGGAGAGGCAAAGAAAACAGAGAACGCAAAACTCAATCGGAAGAAACTAAAAGAATCGCTCTATGTTGGAATGAGTAAGGCCGCTCTTTTTAAGGCGATCGGGAAGCCAACATCATCAAGCAATCTCGAGGCTTCATACACCTATTTCTATGAGGGCGAGATCTGCGAAGACAATAAATATTGCTCCATCCAAGTCATGATGGATGAGGTTACGAGCCTGGATGGCATTAAGATGGCTCTCATTAAGCTCTAGAACGATGCCTTCTCGATGAGTTTTAGACGCCGCTCATGCTGCTTAACTTGTTCAGCACCAACAGCAACGTCTACAGCAAGCCCTTGCACGGCCTTCCTGATCTCTCTAATTTGATGGAAAATAGCTAGTCCGATTGATGACATCACGAATGCAAATCCTGGGATGATATAACTTAGGATGTCATGCTCAGTCATAGATAGGCGATCCACTTAACGTTGACAGTGACCGTGCCCGCTGACCCATTGTTCTTTGTCCATACGAGTTGCAACCATTGATAGCTAACGTCAAACTTAGGGATTAAGAAATTGCCTGCGGCTCCCACCGTTACAGTCTGGGATGCGATATCTACCCAGTTAACAGGAGCTACGGCACCACTTGAACCCACTACTCCAGGCTGATCATTGCTCGCTTGGAATTTAAGCGTGCCCGTAGATGCTCCGGTTACAATTGCATGCGCTGAGATGGCGATGATATTTTGAGCCGGTATAACCGAGCTTGTTTGATTGGCGCTCGCGTCCGCTGTCTGTAAAACCGTGTCTCGATTGGTTGCCATAGAATCCCCTTATTGATAATATTCCGTGACTTCGATGTAGCCTGCTGCACCAGCGCCGCCAGCCCCACCGCTAGAGCCTGCAGATCCGCCAGAACCTCCCGCTCCAATTGTGTAAGGATAACTAGCTGCAGGGCTTGTGATAATCGCGTCTACACCACCACCGCCGCCGCCCCCGCCTCCACTCCAAGCATTCGCGTTATTACCACCACCACCACCCGAGCCGCCGCCCCCAGTGTTTGCAGATGCGGAAACGCCAGCAAAACCGCCGCTACCACCATCTGAGGCAGACGCTCCGCCACCAAGCATGGAAGACCCGCCACCTCCGCCGCCGCCTTGGACATTGGTACTGCCACTTGAAAAATAAATGACGCTACCACCGCCGCCGCCGCCAACGACGGTAGTTCCTATCGGACCAGACCCTAATGATGACGTGCCGCCACTTCCTGGTGTTCCACCATTATTGGTAGCGCCTCCGCCGCCTCCTGCTGACAATGGAGACGTGCCGAAAATACTCGCGGTTCCAGCAGACCCAGAGCCTTGCGGGAAAACACCACCACCCGAACCGCCGCCGCCGCCGCCGACCATGCGGACCCTGATATAGAGGACGTTTGCCGGAGTATTATATGTCGCGATGGCGCGTGCGGCAGAGAATGTAATTGTCGCGTCGCCAGTACCACCAGATTTAGTGAGTGTCCCACTGGATTGAGGAGACGAGGCCTGGGAACAGAAGAGTTGAGTCGCTCCCGAGATTGTCGCTAAAACGGTGTAGGTATTGCTGTTATTTGTGTAGGTCGCTCCAACAGTCGCGTTCGCCGATGTAACGGTGAAAAGATAGCCGGTCGTAGACCCAGTGGACGTGAATTTTTGAATGGTTGGCGCAGTCACCGCCCCAAGTGCCTGGCTTGCAGCCCAGCCTGCAATAGGAACTCTAAAGGAAAACGAAAGGTTATTCCCAGAAGCAATAAAACTACTGATGGCTGCGGCGACCAACGCATTCGAGTTCACAGCTTGGGCCACGAAGACAGTGCCCGTACTTCCGGTGTCCACACCCAGCGAAAATGACACTGAGTTTGTGCCGTTGAAGATGGCCGAATTAGCACCGCCAGTTGTATACTCTCGGGTAAGTCCGCCAACACTGAGCGTTTTGTTCGCAACTGCCGCAAATTTTGTCGTATCAATCGCTAGCCCAGCCGGAAGACTAATAGTGCCAGCAGCCGAGGTGGTTGTACCGGGGGTGAATGTTCCGCTTACCTCTAGGGTGTCGCCAACGCGTCTATAGACGACCGAGGATGCGCTCACCGTACCGAACGCGGCGCTAAACGTCGGTGTGTACGCAGTCCAATTCGTCATCGACGAAATGCCGAACGATGCGGGTAAATCAGCTGCCACTAATGCCCTAAAGCTAGGTACACCGCTAGAACCGTTTGGAGAGGCTAAAATAAGGTTTTGAGCTTGAGATGCGACTACGCCACTAGTCGCCAGAGTGTCGATAGCTTCTTGCGCTGTGGTAGGCGCGGTGTTCCAATCCCCACCGGTGGTAGGGAAGTAGAAAAGACCATTAGGGTCGTTAAAACGGAATACGCTTGCTCCACCGGTTAAGTTTAAGCCGCCGTAAGAAGGGTAAGATACAGAGTCAACCGCCACACGAACAGCACCGTTCGCATTAACAGGATCAGCAAAAGGGCTGCTACCTGTCATTGTGAACGTTAAACCAAAAGCTCCACTTGCATCGAGATCGATGACCCCCGTCCAATTGCAGGACCACACAGAGGATGTCGTATTAGCGTAGTCAGTACGAACCGTAATGCCTGGAAGGAAACATCCTTCAATAAGTAAGGCGACTGAGTTTTCTGAAAACGTAACGTCAACAAACGAAGTGAACAGTTTGAGGGTGTCGGTTCCAGTGGCTCTACCGGTCATATTCAGGTTGACCATGGAACAGAATGCGATCTCAATTGTCGCACCGAAAGCACCACCGGCGGCGTGCATGTCTAGATTTACGTCGCCTTCTATCCTTAAACCGTATAAACCGCCCATAGCGTCTGCAGAAGCAAAACCGCTACCGGCAGTTAATGCGCCAGTTCCAGATCCGATATTTAAAGTAGTCCCATAGTTACCGACGCCACGAATCCACGTCCACGGTGTGAGAACTAACGGCGTAGCCTCTGCGAACACACCCGGGCCAACGGAGATCAGATAAGGGCTAGTCGATGTTGGGCTACTTACGGTCGATAGAGCGTGAGTTACGGTTGCAAAAGGGCTACCTAATGAGCCGTTGCCAGTAGAGTCACTCCCACCTTGAGCAACAAATATTTCTTTTGCACTAGCAGGAGGGATCAGTGAGCCCGATCCAGACCCGGGCGCAGAGCTTATATAAATAGACATATTATGCCTGCTCCATGACTGTCACGATTTGGGTCGCGGTACTTGAAACAATGTAGTAATCGCCCGCATCGTTATTAGCGGTGAAAACCTGGCCCGCCTTAATCTCTACCCCTCGTGTTGAGCCCGAGTTAGTTACTGTTGCAGACCCGACATAAAAAGTTGCGGTCGACCCGACATCAGGAGTCACAACCAGTACCGACCTGCTCGCAGACGGTGCCGACCCAGATACCGTCAGTCTCACAGCGGATGTCCCCACGGTAATCGCCGCCTGAGTTACGGTTCCTGCAGTTGGGGTTTTAGGGACCGTGTTTACAGTAAAGGCGGTATTGTCACTAGCGATTGTAACGCGTTGTGACCCAGTGCCTGTTACACCGTTCCCCATAAGTGGCGTAACGCCGTTAATCTGGGAGGTGTTATTAACCCAAGGCGAAGTCCCTTGGTTGGCAGTTACTGTGCCCGAGACAGGGATGGCACTTTGGTCAGAGGCGATAACAATAGGAGCGCTACCTGCCATCGTTTTTTGACCTAAGCTTCCAAGCTTACCGTCAATTGAGGATAAAGAGGTGTTCCCTGTCGTTTGAAGAGCTGATGTTGCAGCACCCGTCGGAAGAGGGAGGGCGGATGCGCTAACTGGAACGACTTGATCGCTGGCGATGTTTACCGCTAATGATGCAGCGATGAGGTGCGCACCTAAAGTTAAGGGCAGTTGACCTGATATCGTTAAAAGCTCGCTATGAGTCGTTGCGTCTGAGACAGGCAATGGGTTAGCTAGGCCGCCACCAATACTGACTAAAAGGTTACCAGAGTTATCAACCTGTAACGGCTCTAGATTACCGCTTGGGTTTTCACCGCCGACCAGTGTGGAGTCCGCCGGAATAGGGTTGCCATTAACCCCAACGCTTGCATTTGATCCGCTAATTCCGACCGGAGGATAAAAAGCATAGAAATTAGCCACTTTATGACACCTTTCCAGACACTAACGCAGTTAAAGATCCAGTGCCTGAGGCCGCTGTATAGATTGGGCGAATGGCGTAGGCCGATAACGAATCAACATCGACGAAGCCCTGCCCGGTGTTGCCGCTAACGGGGATAGACGTAACCAGACTACCGCTCAAAGAAAGGGGCAAACTATTCCATGTCCCAGCATTGGACACCTTGCCCGCAGAGTCTTCGGCGTAATCATCTGAAACTTGAATCGAAATCGTGCCAACGGGCGATGTTCCAGACCAAGAGAAGGAATAAGAAGCCATGCTCATTCGCAGCATAATCGTAGGCGTGCCAGTAATGCTTGAGGCCATACTTTGCGCGCTAATGACTGGGGTGGGTTTTATAATAGGTCTATCTGACATACTGACTCCTTATGGGCTCAGGCCGATGGGCCCTAGTCTTTACTCTGGGCCATTTTGTCGCCTAAGCTTTGTTAGCCCTTGCTGCCCTGGCCTGGTCGGGCGTTTGCATATTGGTTGCTAACTGGTTAAGCTTCGCGGTCCCTTTTTTCACTCTTCCAGACGCTTGCGCTTGCTGCGATTGCTGTTGATTCTGAGCGTAGGTCGCTTGGATCGATTGGATGGAATCAGGGCGCATTGTTGCATCAAGCGGTTGACCAAGTAACATCGATAACCCCTGTCTGGTCTGATAGGAAACTGTCCCACCGTCATGGACATGCTCCATCATTGCGGTCATCACCTGTGCACTCATTTTCTCATAATATTCAGGGTAGACGTTTTTTAGTACCGCAACATCAGAGGGTAGAATCGTGCCGTCTTTGGCGTGTTGAAGCACCATGAGAGGCTGCTCCGCGATTTCAAGCTTCCTCTGATATTCAGCCACCTGCGCCTTAGATGGCGGAATCTCTTTATCAAGTGGGCCTGGTTTAAGTGGAGCCGGTCTTTGCGAATTCAGATAAGCAACGGCGCTCGATGTAGTCTTTGTCATCATCATGGCGTTGTCTGGGAGATAGTGTCCAAGATTTCCGTTAGCGTTTAAGAGGCTCGCTTGATCTCCTTGTGCTTTCTTGAGCGTGTCGTCTAAATGAAGAAGCTGTTTAGCATCGGGAACCCAATGCGATGGAACCGTTTTAAGGCCAGACGTAAACAATGTACCCGTTGCTTTAGCAAAGCGACTATTCCCTTCAGCCACATTCTTGGCGAAGCGAAAGGCGGCCTGATAGCCCGGCATGCTAGAAGCTTTCTCAACAATAGGCTTTAAAATAGAACCCATTACCGGACCAAGAGCCCATTTTCCGAGATAAACACCGCTAATGCCTGGAGCGACAAGATTACCAAGAGCCCCGCCAGCAACATCCCCAAGAGCTTTGGCGCTCATCTTGTCATGCCAAGCGTCCGCAAGTTTTACACCAATTGAGTGCTGCTCGAGAGAATCTTTAATTGAACCTAGCCCGATAGTATCGTGCGGGTATTCCATGCCAGCTTTTTCATAAGCATCTTGCGCGGCTTTCTGCCACTTCTCGACAGAATCGACGAAGTTACCCATCATCTTTTGACGAACTGTCTGAGATGTCGTGCGTCCGTTCTGGTTAAGATACGTCATGAACTTCTGTGGGCTAATCACAGGTACGCCACCGATTTTTTCCATGAACTTAGACTCAGCATCTTTAAGAGCCGGAATAGAGCTAGACCATGCCTCATTGAGAGACTTCTGAAGCCCGCCGACCTTACCCCACGTGTCTTCATTCTCGAGCGCCATCTTAAAATCATGGCCCAATCCCTTGGCAGTGTTTCTAAAAGACTGCTCAGACAAAGGAACTAGGTTTTTATTGAACTGGCCCCATTCACCTAGCTGTTTTTTAACTGAATTTAAGGTGTCGTAGATATTTCCGGAAGAAATCTCAGAAGTGGGCTGGTTAGTAATAAGATCCCGGGTTGGATTAATCGAACGCTCAATGCGATCGCCTAGGCTTCTTAATTCACCCGCCATGCCGGATTGGTCGCCACGAGCTTCTAATGTATCTGACATTTTAGTAATCTTGTTTGAAAGCTCTTGAGCCTGATCAAGCATTCCGCTGTGAAGCTCCGGCATGAGATTTTCTCTCGCCGCAGCCCCAATACCGTTAACGCCGCCGACCTCAGTGCCGATATTTCTTAAAAGTTCGTGAGCATCTCCAAATTCTTTTTCAATCAACTCGTGCGGATGGACACCCATTGCACCGCGCGCCGCTAGTCGATCGGCAAACTCTTTAAACCCCATTGCATCAAGAGCGCCTTTAGCCCCAACGCCTAAACCGCTTAAAGCACCGCCGCCAACCCCACCCATAAGAGCAGCAAGCCCAACATTAGTAGCAGCATCGCCGATTCCTTTACTGTCGCCATTAATTGCTTTGGCAACCTCGTTATCCGTTTGCATCGCGGCTAGCTCTGCACCCGTTCTCGCTGCACCAGCGGCTAGCTTTGATCCAACAGTTGCCGCTTCTCCTAAGCCAAGCGCGCCTTGGGCGGCCTCTCCGACAGCAGCAATCGGTTTAGCAATACCCGCCCCGAGCATTCCAAGGCCAAAGCCACCCGCCTCAGCAACGCCGGGCAACGCCGGATTAACCGATTGGAGATAAGACTCTCTGCCGTGTTGTTCTTCCGGGCTTAAACCCGGGACACCTAATCCTGTTAATCCTTTTTCAGCGGCGGCAGTAATCGTATGACCAAGTAAACCCTTTGAAGCCGCTTCGCCAGCGCCTAAAGCCTGCTGACCAAACCCCTCGTATTTTTCATCGTCTGCCTGGAATTGGTTATCAGGGATAAAATCAGGGGATCGCTGCGCTTGAGCAGGTTGCGGCGCTTGATCCGGCTTAAAGTCCGAATCCGGTATAAAATCTGCTGGCGTGCCCATTCACTGAACTCTCTTCCAACCGCCAGCAACCTTTTGATACTGAACCCCGCCCATTGATCTCGTCTCGCCGCCACCCTGTGGTTGTGCTTGCGCCTGCTGTTGCTGAATCGGAAACCCAAGAGATTTCTTGTAGCTGTTTAAGCTCTGCATGTTGTTACTCATCAACTCTTGAGCCTTTGGAATAACTCCGCGAACCGTATTAAAGAACTTCGTTGGGTTAGAGTCGATCAGATTGTTAATGAACTCAGCCTCACCCTCTTTATAGACGCCGCCATGTGTAGCATTTCTATAGAGCCCGTTAAGTTCAGCAGCCTTTGCCTTGCCTTGAGCGATCACGCGCGGATCAAGAGAGCCTGAATTTTTCTGTGCGAAGCCGATGAAGTCCTGAAGTCGATCATTGAAAAGCTGCTTTGACTGCATCGTATCCCGGTTATCAGGAGTTAGCGCGATCGAACTTTGACCTTGAACCCCGGCCATATGGTGCTTTTCGTTTTCTTCTGCAAGCTTTTGTTGATCCCCACCGCCACGACGCAATAAATTTTGCTGCGCCTGGAATGCTGGCTCTTCTCCGCTGCCCTGGCCTTGCATGGAATGAATAAATGCTTGTTTAGATGCGATCTGGTCTGCAAGAGAATAGTTTTCAGTGTTAACAAACTGACCAATAACGGCAAGTTGCGCCTCTGCATTTTGACGCTGTGGTGATCCCTGTGGGAGCCTTTGAACCATGTCAGTCAAAGAATGGAGGGCCATTCTGTTCTGCTGCATGCGAGAAAAGTTAGTGGCGCTCTCAAGATCTGGCATTCTCTGGCGGTTCATGGCTAATAGCGTCTGCTTATTACCGATGTTTGCCTTTTGAGCTTCTAAATCGTTTCCGATCTGTTGTTTCCACATGGCTATGATTGGGTTTTCGGTATGAGTAAGCCCAGCCCCAGCGCCACCGATCATAAGACCAAAGATAGACCCAATCTTTCCAAGTGTGCTTTTGTCTGCGAACAGATCCGAGTAGGTTTTCGGTTGAATGTGCCCTTTATAGATGTCGTTCGCCAATGCCGCATCTTCTTGAGCGATGACGTTAAGATTGCTTCCCTTGTCGTTAGAGAAAAGATACTCTGGACTTTTAGGAGTTTCTTCCTTAGGGGTTTCAACTGCTTTGGGCGCAGCCGCTGGCGCTTCTTTTGGTGCAGGCTCTTCTTCGGGTTCTGGTGTTGGCGTAGGCGCTGTAGGCGGCTCTACCTGTTCGATATCTAATGGCTGAGATGGGGCTTGTGCAACCGGCTGCTGTGGTTGCGCTTCCGGGGTTTCTTCTGGCGCTGGATTAGGCTGTGGATTAGGGAAACCGCCATCAGCCATCTTTTGAGGCGCAATCTCTAGCTTGTCCAGTTGCGACTTAAGAGCCTTTGGGAGTTTCTTATGATCGACCCTTAGCTCGTGACCATCGGCATGCTTCAATACCGTGCTGTTAGCGTCGCTATGGGATTTCTTAAACTTGGATAAGTCGAAAGAAAACTTGCTCATTGTTTTCCCTTTTTGCTGTTCACATAGGCCATCACAAAACGTGCGGCATCACCAACCACGCCAGGATGTCCCATTGTTTCTCTGTCAATAACGCCCTCACCTGGGCTTAGCATAGCTGAAACATTATCGTTCACAGGTGAGTTTCCAGGGACCTTTGCATTGCCCGGAACCTTCCCACCCGACTTCAGCTTTTTCCCAACGTCACCGCCAGAAGCCAGCTGATAGCGGCCTAACGATGGACCGGCAGGCATAGTTCCCGGACCAGACAGCGCTGTATTCACACCCAATGTTGGCGCAGCGACCACAAGAGATGACCCCACTTGAGGCATTTGCAGCCCAGAGGTGAGTGGCGCAGGAGTTGATCGCAATTGATTAGCCACCCCGCCAATAAAAGATTGCATCCCCTGTTGTAACGCGTTTTGTGGCGCTGCCGACGAAGACCCGCCAGCCAAGGCTCTGCCAAGATAACTCATAGGACCTTCTTTTGCCGGCACACCCCCGCCATCAGCAAGACCCAAGACGTGCCCAAGACCGCCGAGCACACCGCCAACCGCAGATTGTTGACCCTTCATGCCTTCTGTGGCGATGGCAGTCTGATTTTGGTTCATGGCTGAATTTGCATTCTGAAGTTGCTGTTGCTGGGCAAGATTAGCCTGCGTATTAGCTTCTGTTGCACCGATCTGATTAGCTGCCTGAGTATTGGCAATGTTCCCAGCTTGCCCTAAGGCATTCAAAGATTGATTCGCTTGAAGGTTCGCGGCTTGCCCCACGGCTTGCTGTTGAGTGTTGGCACCCTGCTGTGCGGCCTGTCTTGCGAGTAATCCTACGTTAGCGCCAGCCCCGCGCTGCCCCGCCATAAGAGCGGCCTGATTGGCAACATTTTGCCCCGTTGCTTGTGCGAGCTGCGCCTGAGCCGGATTCGGGCCCGTTCCATTCACAACGCCCTGAAGCTGATTATAAACTTGAGATTGATTGCCTAAGGCGCCCTGGCCTTGAAGAGCTTGCAATAATGCCTGCTGCGATCCGAGAGCCCCTTGAGCGCCGCCGTAAGCTGTGTTTAACTGACCCGGTGTTACCCCGGGGGTTAGATTCGCCCCGGTACCCTGAACCCCGCCGTTCAACCCGAGTAATCCGCCGATTGCACCCATTTTAGATTCCCTTCCTAAATAGGATAAAGTCACTCGAGCTTGATTCGAGCTTGAACCCGTAAGCCAACAACACCTTCAGACTAGTCGTTGATCCCTTTGCAGAGGGGACCACGCTGCCCAAAAGAGAAGTGCAACCGCGCGCTTTTGCAAGCCTTTCTATATGGTCCGCAATGTCGCTAGCCTCGCGCTCATGTCTGAACTCAGGCACAACGTATATGTCTTTGATGTAACAGGTTTTTTCGTCTGAAAAGACGTATGAGGCGAAGCCCTTTTCTGTCTCTATGACGTGGCCGTGTGTGTTCTCGGCGATATAGTCTGCATAGAGGCTCATTGTTGGCCTCCGACACTGTTTGCAGCCGATATCGGACGCCAGCCCTTCTTTGCGGCATAGACTAAATTAATTCCAGATAAGGTTAGGCCTGCACCCGCCGGAATTCCAAAAGAAGAGTCATAGACTTCTTGCACTGTGATTTGGAAAGCGGAGCAACGCTGCCTATCTAGAAATATGCGCCAGTTCTCGACATCAGAAGCACCGCCGTAAGGAGATGCTTGCCCGTAAACGACTTCTTGCCCATTAGATTCAGCAGACCCATAAGCGGGTGAAAAGTTCTCTAGCGATATGAGTGAGGTCTGTGTGGGTGCTGGATTGTAATCGTAGGCGATCGCACAGGACAACTTGTGCGGGGAAAGATACTTCCCAAGCAAGTAGAACCAATAAGAGCGGATGTATCCCTGAAGACCGGCAAGATTAAGCCATGAAGTCTTAAATGAGATCAGAACCGGGTTAGAGCCGTCTAGATAGGTGCCAGGGGATTCCTGGAAAGCCTGACCGCTCGAATTAATGAAAGTGTGAAGTCCTTGGTATAGCGTGCTCGAGATCGCAGGCACATTAACGAACGTACCCCACTGGCTGTAATAGTAATCATACATCAAAGTAACGCCGCTACTGAGAGTGAATCTAACTTGGTTGGTTCCTGGAATATTGACAGCGCTTTGAATGGTCGCGTTTTGTGTGAACGACTCAACAGCAGCGCCTATGTACTGGGTGGATAGGTCTCGACCCAAAAGCCAGATCTGATTCCCGGCTTCGGATGCAAACTCAAACATGAGTCCATTCGGTTGGAAAACAATCGAGGATTGATTTGAGCACCCAAGCGTTGAGGTAATGAGATACGGAGGGCTGTACTGAGAATTAGCCCCAGTGTTGTCAGGCCCCGTGCCGTTGAAATAAGCAAGTGAAGACTTCTTAAATAGAATTGCCTTGTCATCCATCGGGAATCCGCAGAGCAGATTCCCAGATGGTCCCTGGGCACCTAAGCTTGGAGCAATGTACATCGTGAATAAATCCGACATCTCAACAGGCGTTGCCTCGATGACTTCTTTTGAATACCAGAGAAGGTTCGGATCTTCTGAAGTAATACCCCATAGTCTGTCGTCAAACAGAAACACGCTCGAGAAAGAAGGCGGGCCGATGTCTTCAACCACCCCGCCCGTGGTGTACAGAATATTGTTCGCCAGAATAGAAGCATCTGCCAATGTATCAACAAAACTCACCGCATCAGTGGTTGTGTCGTTTAGAAGGGGCGCAACGATGGATGTCACCTGATAGTAAACCTGTTGGCCAGCACTCCATCGATAGATGACAATCTTAACCGGATTCGCTGTCTTATAAGTAAGACGTAGAGTGGGTATGTGCACCGTATTGCTCGATGTATTGCCGCCAGTGGTCGTTACCTTGACCGGGATGCTGGGCGCTGATCTAAATGCATTCCCCTGGTTGTCGGTCCATTCGTAGGTCACTTGATAGTAGTAAATCTGATCTGAAAGAGATCCGCCGCTTGTGCTTGTTCCCACTTCAATTGAATCAGGATAGACAAAGAAATTCTGCTCAACGGGCGTATAACCATCATAAGACCAGAGAAATCCGCCCGTGAGATTCAGATTGTTTCCAATCTCTGCGCTGATCACTCGAGTAGAAAGATTGAAGGACGCCAGGTTAATTCCGGTCTGCGAATAGATCCCATTCACCTGTGAACCAGCAGGAACGTCCGTGTTTTTATTCACGGCCTGGATCAGATCTTTATAGAGGTACGGGATTTGAACGGTGCTGCCGCTCACAATTCCTGAAGGCAAAATATGCGTGAGATAACCGCCGCCGTTTTCATAGGCAAGCTTTGCGATGACGTTTCCCAGTAGATCCACAAGAAAATAGGTCGGCTGATAGGGCGATTGATATGCCACTAAGAAATAAATTACTCCTGAGATGATGAACGACTTAGAGGCGAGTCCAACGGATCTAGAGACTGTAACTGCCGATCCGACAGAACCAGCTTGAGAGCAAGTGATCGACTTAATATAATGGCTAGGAATGCCGCTATCATAAGCATAATTGTTGGATACTTCATAAAATATGGTGTTAACCCCGCTTTGAGCACTTGAAGTGATGTTCAGAATCGTTCCACTCGGAATAATCTGAGTCGCGGCCAGGATAGAGTGAAGCTGTGGATTAATTGCAAACGTGTACCCAGTAGATCCGCCAGCGTCATAGTAGCTAACCCATATCACCGCATTTTGTGAGTCCGCAGTAACGCTAACCATCGTTGCGACATGGCTCGGGTCCGGGTTAACGACACTCGTTAGAACTAACTGAGCATTAAGCGATGTAACTTTAATCCCGGAGGTGCTTGCGCCATTCCACGCGATGTAAAGAGAGCTATTAAAAACAGCACCGTCAAAAGCACCCGTAGATGCAGGCGCATAGGACGTAGAAATGTCTGCCGCCGCCGTGGCGATCACAGGATTAACCGTGCTCACCGCGATGTACTTTAGATGATAAGTGGAAACAACCTTGTTTGTGTAAACGATGATGAAATACTGCCCGAGCAGAAACACCCTTGGATATCCATAGGTGGCGTCAGCGCTTGAAATCGTAACTGGGCTAATAATGTTTTGTCCCGTAACTGAATCGGCAACTACATATTTATAAGTGGTCGTCGAGTTGTTCAGCTCGGCGTAAACGGTGCAAACCAAGTTATTCGAGGCGATCGACGAGTCACACTGAGTTTGATTCAGGTTGTTTCTGATAAGCGGAAGAGTCGATAGGGAAAGTGGTTGGATGTTCCCGCGACTCACCCATGACCCGTAACCGGCAGACAGGGCCTGTAGGTTTGTTCCTATTGCAGTCAGATCACCATTAAATGTGGTCACGTAATTCGGAGACCCGGAAAGCATGGGCAATCCTGCGTATCCGTTTCTTTTTTGAAGCAAACCACCCTTAGTGAATATCGTATTCTCTAAAGATAAGAACTTCCCCACCGGAACTTGCCAAGGGTCGGTCTTGGTATCTAACCCCTGCGCGAAGTTAATGTTTGTGTTTTGCTTCTGCAGCATTTATAGCTCGTATGCAACTAATTTAGCGCCATATACACCGATGGACCCAGAAAATGCAGCCACCTGAAGCTTGTAGCTGTAGGTCCCAGCGCCAACCGCATCGATCATAATTACAGACGAACATGGGAAGGCTGTGGTTGCGCCTCCTCCCACACTTTGAATTCCAAGCGCGGTAGATCCGCGCACAAACTGAATAGAAGAATCTGAAGGAGACATGTAAATCGTCCCGTATGCAGTTGTGTTGGATATGTCCGGTATCAATGTTAAAAACACAGGGCGTCCAGAGGTGGTTATTGTCACCGTTAGATTTGTGACATCAACAAATGATCCGGAGCTTGTGCTGAATAGACCGCTGTTGCCGCTGCTGATTGCCACACCGCCAATGCCGACAGTTGCCCCAACAGATCTAGTTCTTGAGTTAGCTACAGCGTCTGCTCCTGTAGATGTCATGGCCGATCCAATATCGTCTGGATTCATGTAGGAGATGTTTCCAGAAGTATCACTTACCAGCGCTGATTGATTAACGGATGGCGTGTTGTTTGGGAGCGTAAACGAAAACCCAGTTGCCAAAGAGCTTGGGGCCTGAATGGAAATATATTTGCCAGCAGGAGTTGGGTAGCTGCCTGGATATCTCAAGATAAGAGTAGCAGCGTCCATGTTTGCGGCGGTACTCGTGGCTTGACCCCAAATGAAAGTGCCAGTTGCAGCAGAGAATGACGCTGAAGCAGTACCACTTGGAAGCCCGGTAATGGTCCCCGATGCGCCAGCAACAGAGCCACCCTGAGTAATTCGAATCTGGTTTCCGTTCCCGTCGTTGTAATAAAGATCTACACCAGCCTCATAAATGCAACCGAGATCAGGAGAAGACGCAGCTATCGGAAGCGTGTTTGGGAACAATCTCAGCGATCTAACGGTCACTAAATTATTAGTGTTATTAAAAGGAAGGTCCGCATTGATGTTAATCGCAGCAGGGGTGATCTGAACCCCGCTTCCAGAAACATGGCTGTGACCATCCACGACGCTTAAGCAGGCATTTAGATTGTTTGCCCAGTCAGGACCAACATCAACACCGACGTTGGGAACCGGAAGCCCCATGTTTGGCGAAATCGTTACGTTCGGCATCAGAATACCTCTATGTCAACGACAACTGCCGCATCACTAATCAAAATGAGCGTCTGTTGTGGAGTTTGGTTAGAATCTTGAGCATCGTAAATATTAGCGCCAGCACGCTGTCTTACAATGCTCCAACCTTGAAGCTTTCTTCCAAGCATGTGATTGATCACCGTGTGCCCATTCATGAGCAGAATCTTTTTTAGAACCAAAGAGTTATTAAGCGGATTGTCGAGCAATGGATCAAGAGCCGCAGCCCATCTGTCTTGAGCAATTGACCAATCAAGACGACGCGGAAGGCTCATTACCATCCTCCATTCGCGCCATTCCAACCATTTCCGCCATAGATCGGATCTCGGCGAGTGTTGGAAATCGTTTCAGCCTGGCCCTGATCTCGATTCGATGCGCTCTCTGTGATTCTCTGTTTCAGAAATACCAGCTCCTGATCAAGCTTTGTTGTGTCTGAACCCTCTTCTTTATCAAGCGCATACTTTGCTGCTCTCACAATCGGGTATCTAAGCCACCCAGAGAAACCAATCGTCGTGATGTCGTTATCGGAGAGAAGAGCGGGAAGAACGGGCGCGTACCAAAGTCTCATCTGCTGATTTCCGGCAGGCGTCGGGATGATGGTTAGCTTCTGTGTGAACGTCGTCGTCCCTATCGGGCGATATCGCATGTTGTAGACGCCGTAGATCGTAGATGTCGAATTAGGGTATACGTAATTGTTGCGATCAATCCAATCGTAACGATTCAGAGTGACCCACGCATTATTAGACGTGTTTACACCAAGGTCTAATCCTGAGATCTTATAAAGTCTTGGGGCAGGATTGCCAGTTGATCCGCCCAGCACGTTCCCTTTGTAGTTCAGACCGTTCGGCATGTCATACTGCATCTGCGTGCCGTTTGTGTTGATGTAAACAGGATCCGCTACATTGTAATCTTCATAGGTCGTGGTCAGGATGTCGTATAGCTCATACATAGAGATTCTAAGCATCGCGTTCCACTCGGACGTGGTAACGAAATTAGAATTCACGCGGTCAGCGGTTTGCTGAGATCTTAGCCTTAACTCCCCTAGCGACATCTCACCAGGAGGTGCCGCCACCATCGAAACAATCGATGAATAAGGGCTAGTCCCAACTACGTTTACAGCCGCAACCTGATAATAGAAAACGGTGCCAACACCAGGGAAGGAGTCGAGATACTGATTCCCGGCCGACGTGGCTAGGTTAGTAAAGTTGACGCCATCAGTAGACCTTTGAATCTGATAAGAGACCGCGCCTAATGATCCAGCCCATGTGAGAAGGATGTTACCGTCTGCTTGCTCAGCGTTTAGATTCTGGGGTTGATAAGGAACAACAGCCATTTAAGCTCCTAAACGGGTTGGGGCCCCCCCGGAGAATGTAGACAGGGGAGCCCTCAGACCATCCATGGTCTATTTTATAAACCGTCAACAGTTACCGAGCTGCCGTCAAAGAAGAACGACATCCCGATAACAGAACCAGCAGCAGGCGCGGTTGCAATCTGGGTGGTCGTGCTTGAGTTGGTTGCAGCCAAGAACTGAACCATGACCCATGCGCCGCCATTCGATGCAATACTCGAGTTGTTAATGCTTGCATTCGCATCGCCAACCACTTCAATCGATCCAATGCCCGAAATACCAGGGGCCTTGACGGTTGCTGCACTCGAGATCACAGCGCTTCCGGTTGCAGTAGCGATGAAGCTAGCGCCAACAGCAGGCGTGATGCCCGATGGAAGGCCAACGCTGTGCCATGCCGATGCAATTGACGTGAACACAGGAGCAGTAACAGTGAAGCCAGAGTTAACGTCAACAGGAGATGGCGAGAAGCTTGCCGTGGTCAGTGCGCCAGTAACCGTAACCGTGTGCCCCGAGTTAACGGCGGTCCAGCTATTCGATCCATTGACTGCACCCATTGCCGTAGCGATTGCAGCTCCAACAGCCGTGTTAGCCGCATTGGTTGCAAAAGCGATCGGGACAGCGACATAACCAGCAAGTGCGCCGGTCAGGCTTGGGGGTGATCCAACACCGCTCACCACGCAGTAGAACACGTAGTTATTGCTAAATTGGTCAGTGGCTAGGAAGTACTTGCTGGCTAAAGAACCCGAAGAGTCGGCCACAGCTACAACCGTGAAGGTCGGAGCACTGGCAACGCCAACAGCCGTGATGATGTATGGATTTCCAACCGTCAAAACGCTCGAGCTAGAAATAACAATGTTTGAGCCAGTGACTGGGCTAACGAAACCAGAGAACCCACCAAGATAGGCGTTAAAGTTCTGCTTCAATTGAATGAGAGCGTAACCAGCAGCTGGGTTAGGGTTAGTGTACCCGTCATTTGCGCCAGGGGTTGCCGATGTATGCATGAAGACGTTACGGACGTAGCCGTTAGACTTCAGCGAACGAATGCCAAGACCGTTGCCGTTGGTCGAATCGACCACGAAGTTACAATCGATCTTAATAGGCTTAACAATATTGGAGTAGAAATGTCCCGCATTGGGGAATCCGCGTGCGACGCTCATGAGAGTTTCCTTTTAAGCTATCGATTTCTCTTGAGAGGGCGATAGCCTGCCTGCTCTCACAGTACGCAACTAAAATTAGGTGCCTCAACCGTAGGCCATTTTGTCGCCCCTGAAATAGAAAAGCCCCCCAACCGGAGCAGATTGGAGGGCTCTTCGCAGCCTTAAGGGCGTTTTAAGCCCCTAACGCATAATTAGGCACTGAGGGCTACAACCATGTTGTAACCGGGCGCCGAGCAGATGACGTTTCCGTAATATGCAATTCGAATTTCCAACGCATCGGCATTGCCAACGCGCAGTCCTTCAAGTCCTTCCATTCCGTAAGTCAGAATGTGAGGAGCCTTGCCCAAGGTACGGAGCTTCCACGAATCCGTGGTCAAGCAGTAAGCAGTCTGCACAGGGCACGAACGGTCAGCGACGACCGGAATCTTGCCGTATGCCGAATGAAAGTGAATAGCTTCGAAAGCCACTTCAACTTCGTCGTGCTCGAGCATGACATACTGAACCTTAGCGCCAAGCTCATTGATGAGCGTTGCGTAAGATACGAAGTCGATCACGATCAAGTCAAAGCTTGCGCCTTCTCGATTTCCGAATGCCAGAGCGGAAGTAATACCTTCCGAAATGGTTTGATTCGAAGCCGAGTAACGAAGACCAGCCAAACGGGTAGGATCTGCAGAGCGGTTTACACCCCAGAAATTATCGTTTGAAGGTGGATCGGTGTTAGGAACCCAAGCTGCAAGGCCAGAGAGACCAAGCATACCGGCAATAGTCGAGCTACCACCGATACCGATGTCTCCGAGCACTTGAACGTAGTCATTAGCACCCCAAGACGACTGAGGAGCACCTTGAACCACGGTACCAGCGATAACGCCGGTTCCACGGTTGACCGAAGTGATCTGAATCGCATCGATCGTTCCTGGGCTGTTCTGAAGAGCTGCGCCACCGTCGGTAGCAGAAGCCTGCAGAGTCATACCTACTTCGAACTGCACCACTTGCTGGCTATTAGCCAACGTAAATGTGAGAGTCGGAGCAGAGTACGAAACGCCAGCAGCGCTAATCTGACCACGTGAAGCCGTACCACCCGAGAACAACTCAAAAGCCATGTTGTTCGAGATGTTGCGGAAGCCGTTGTCCATTGTGCGCGAAGCTTCGTCAACGAATGCGCCAGCGTTCGACTTCGTTTGTTCCATCAAAAGATTCGTGATGGTTACAAGCTGATAGTCTTGCACTGCGTAAACGAAGTACGAGATAACGCTAGAAGCAGTTTGCTGATTCTGAGCGTTTGCGAAAACGTGCGCGCGGCCTGCTGGGTTTCCGTATTCCAAAGGAACCGGGATGTACTTACCAGCAAACCCGTCTGGGCTTTCGTTCTTAGGAATCATCGCTAGCCAAGGATTCTTGGAGTAGACGATGTTCTTCATGTAGTCTTTATCGTCGACGTAGAGTTCTTTCAACGCCGCGATCTGATTAGTGCTATTCGCGTATACTGGTGCGATTGCCATTTTAGATCATCCTTTTATTTAAGACGACCCTCCGCCGCTGCGATAGCGCGCTCGCGCCTACTCGTAGAAATAGCCGAGGAACCGTCTCGATTCGTTAGTGTTCTCATAGTCTTTGTGTTTGGCGCGCTTGGCTTAGGCGCCTGTGGCTGCTCTATTGGGGCTGGTGGCTTAAGCCTGCCCTGAACCGTTTTGAGACGTGCGAACTTCAGAGCTTCATCGATCAACTCATTGTTGATGATGGTTGCAGCCTCAGAGGCGTCGAGCAATTTGCCTTCTTTTTTGAAGACCTGATGCATTAGCTCGACAACTTTAGGCTGGTACCCTGCTTCTCTCACTGCCTCAAACTCATCACCTTGAGAGACAAGACCGTCCACATCACTCCGAATCTGAGAGAGCACCTGTCTTTCAACATTAGCTTCTTGATCCGTTAAGCTCTTAGCCTGAGTTTCAACTAGCTGTTTTAACGTGTTGACTTCAGCTTCGAGCTTTGAGTAACCGGGACCGTAGTCCTGCGACTCTCTTAGTACAGCTTCGGTTAGCTCTTCGTTTGTAACGCCAGCTTCCCGAAGTACGCTCAGTGCATTGGCCTTGATCTGCTCTTTAGTGTAACCGGACGCCGTCGCATCATTTGGTTGCGCTAGAGCAGCCCTCTGGGCATCAATTTCCCTCTTCATCGCTTGGAGGGCCCGCTTTTCTCTTGCCAAAGCGGCAAACTGAGGGCTCAGCGGCTTTGTCGCTTCAGAAGCTGCTGTTGCCTGTTCATTAGTGGCCGGAATGTCGCTTTGCGCATCAACCGGGTCCGTTGTTACGGCCTCGGGTGTGGGCTCAGCTGGTGCCGGTGCTAATACTGTGGTGTTGCGGTTAGTCCGCATCTTAATTTTCTTAATGGCTTCCTGTGCGCGGTCAACTTGCGCGTCGCCACTCGTTTCAGGAGCTGCGGGCTCTCGTCCTTCCATCTTGGCAACGACTGCAGCCATGCGCTCGGCACTGGCTGATCTCCCATCAGATGGCGATGCGACAGGGGCTTGAGGCGTAGAAACGGCTGTAATCTTCATATTTGCTCCTTTTATGAATGGTTCACTTCAGAAATTAGCAGAGATCCAGAAATCAAAGGCCCACGCCTTGATTCTCTGCCAGACGGTCTTCTTAGGCTCTGGCTCTTCTTCATAGGTCCAGGTTTTGGTGTCAGTTAGCATCTCGGGCTTTCCGTACTGCTTCCGACGCTCGAGTGCATAAGCAAGCTTCTTTTCCCAGCCCTCGCTCTTGTACTCAGACAGGCTTGGGGATGGAGCCGTGTAACCAATATCGGTCTTATTCTGCGTGATGCGCTGATCTCTTACGGTGTTTCTAAGCTCATAAGCCGCTCTTTTGTTCGCCTGCTCCGCACGCCACTTATGAATGTCGTCAATCGGTTTAATCGTGAAGTTCTGATACTTCTTCTTTTCTTGGATAATAGCGGGTGGTTCAAAGTCGTTTAGTCTTATATTTTTCACGCTGCTGCTCCTGCATTCGTGTTCGGGATGAGTGGATTACTGACATTGGGTTGTGGGTTGGCTGTGGGTGCGCCTGGCATGACTTGCTGAGGAGCTGGCTGCCCCGCTGCCTTCAACACGCCGATTTGAGTAAAGAAGTCGCGAAGCATCTGAGCCTTGCGCTCTTCTAGGTTCGCTGCCACATAAAGGTTGTAATATTGGACCACGAGTTGCTCGGCGAGCATTAGATCCATGAAAGCATCGGGCGGTGTATACTTGCCGTCTTCCACGATCTCATCGAGATACTTGAAGATACGTTCTTCCGAGGCGTTCGCCAGTTGCTCCATCTGATCAGTGTCCATAGAACCAAGGAGTCTTCGGCCTTCCTTTATTGTAATCATTCCAGCTTGCACGCGCTCGGTGATGGCTTGTGCACGACCCGCTGGATCTTTTGGGAGCGAGCTTTCGTTGAAGCACTGGATAACAAAAGGATCTTTCAAGAACTTCATAGCAGGAAGGTCAATCTCTTTGGTCCCGTCCTTATTAGGATAGACAGTCTGGTACTTGCCTTCGCGCTTAGCGATCTCAATAGCCGCGTCGGTAATCTTATAGGCTAGATCGATAAAGATATTGTCGTACTTCTTCGCAGTCTCTGCCATTCGGTCAGACGCGATGTCATCGTAAACGCGCTGCGCTTCACCGCTGTCTAGTCCAAGAGGCTTCTGAGAAGACGCCTGCATCTGAGAGATGCCTTCTTGCTGGTAACCGTACTGAATCAGCTTGTCCCGCTCAGCATAGAGCTCTGGGGCGTTGCAAGGCGCTACCTCATAAGAGGGTTTCACGCCTGAGTACTTAACGATAACGCCGATCTCATTGTTGTTATGACTCGAGACAACTTTAGAGTTCTGCTCTTGAAAGATACGAGGCACGCCAACCAAAGTAATGGCTCGAGCGATCGTATAGAGAATGCGGTTCAGGGTAAGTTGTGTGCCAAACAGGCGGGTAGCAATGCCCTGACCGAAAAACCCCAGGAACGGATTCGAATAACGCATGAATACAAATGGGAAATAAGGTTTCTCCCATGCTTCCTTGTGAATCATGCCATTAACGCAAGCGAGCATATGCACGCCGTCTTTAGCGTCGGGGCTAGATGGAAGCTTCCAGCCTTCTACAACCATAATCTGATCCGCAGTGGTCCTGCCCGAGTCAGGAGCGTTGTCAGGATAAGCGTTAGGAGCGCTTTCGATGACCTTCTTCTCCTTAGGTAACCGGGCAAGAAGCTTGTCGCGATCCACTAGCTTGAGCTGATACATTTGCTGTGGTTCGCCATTGATCGCATCGTTTGCGTCAACGAAAAGGTCCGTGACCATAACACGATCGACAGCAACCTTATTGTTATCACCTTCGTAAACCTTAAGCGCGCCAGTCCCCATCACGCAGGCGTCGCGCAACATCTGAACAGCCTTCTCGTGGGCCTTCACTTGGTAAAACTCACCCATGATAAACTGATTCAAACGCTCGGCTAAATGTCGCTGTTTGTAGTCAGCGTTATCAGTAAGAAACTTAGGGGCTGGCCTAGACTGAGATAGGCGCGCCACAATGGTATCCACACTAGAAGATATAAGATTAAAAGTAGGCCGATCTTCTGGAAGGGTCTTAGTCTGGTCCATTCTCGAGACATTAGAGCCAGCATAAGAGTAAACCGATAGCCCGCAGTAGAGCCTAACGTCAACGGCAAGCTGCCTCATGCGGTAGGTCTGCGCTGTCTTCAGATAAGCAGCAGTCGAGCAAAGCCCCTCAGCCGCAGCGTTTTCATCCTTGAATGTCCACCACTCAATGATTTCAGACTTTGGATCGCGGCCAGCCTTCGTTTTCATGACGATCTTATCGACAGGCGTGCCCTTTTTAATCTTCATGATTAGCTTACCTTAAGTGTTGGGTCCTGATCTGGTACGCCGCCAGAGCTATAGAACATGAGTTGCTCAGGGGTCAGCTCGCCTTGTGGGAAGTTCTTATAAGGGTTGTCGACATTGGCAGTATCGGTCTGCTCCACGTACTCAGCAGGCAAGTCCCCTAGCTTAAGCTTGGTACCGCCATGCTCAAACTCAAATACGCCCTGCTTACGCAAGACCTTTAAAAGCTTTTCTAAGTCCTTAAGCGTTTCGATCAAGCAGGCACCGGATTGTGTTGCTTCATCCGCTTGCGCATAATGCGAGCTACGATGTCGTGGCGGTCTTGATCTTCGCGTGCATCCCCAAGCTCATCGCCTGAGTTAGCGCCCGTGTAGTGCTCTTCTAGGTCATCACGAAGAGCTAAGTCATCAAACTCGTTAGGCTTACCATCAGCTAGGTGGCTCATCTCATCTTCGCCTTCGTTAGCGACACGGCCACCC
>Ga0265338_10003007_pt1 | contig 24358 bp, 27 predicted proteins | sample 42126metaG_FD_193579 | JGI IMG/M metagenome (GOLD analysis project Ga0265338, IMG submission 193579) | Rhizosphere microbial communities from Carex aquatilis grown in University of Washington, Seatle, WA, United States - 4-21-26 metaG | ecosystem: Host-associated > Plants > Roots > Rhizosphere... | reverse complement strand
CAGCATTGCCTTTCTCCCACCGGACGGGCAGGCTTTCCCGCTCTGGTGTCGGGGCGTAGCGTAGCCTGGTAGCGCGCTTGTTTCGGGTACAAGAGGTCGTGAGTTCGAATCTCACCGCCCCGACCATTATTTCCCAATAAATATAGGGTATTTAGGGTTTTGGCTTGAAATCCTACCGGAATCCTACCACAATCGGCCCCATGAGTGCGAGAAAATCAGGGTTCCCCATAGAGGTCGGGGCCGGCTCGGTCACGGTCAAAATCTACAAGATCCGGAACAAGTTCTACCGGGTCACCCTCAAAAACGGCACGGTCAAAACCAAGCTCCGCTTCAGTTTCAAGGTCTCCTTTTTCGCCAGTGGCAGGCGATTCCAGAAAATGTTCGCCGATTTCAGCGAAGCCAAGGCTTATGCGGAAAAAAGTGCGGATAACATCGATTCAGGGAATTTGAAAGCCCTGCCGTTCACGGACGCCGATGTCAGGATGCTCACCACGGCGACGGAATCGGCCAAGGTCACGGGGCTTCCGCTGGACCTGTTGGTCAAGGAATACGTGGCGCTGTGGCTGGCGCTGGGCGGCAAGGACGCCAAGATGACACCGCTGGAGGCCGTCAGGGATTGTGTGCGGCGGCGCCAGCATGAGCTGCCCAAGATGTATCTGCCGCTCGCCGTGGACGAAATGCTCAAGGCGCGCAAACTGGACGGCACAAACGAAACCTATCTGAAAGTGCTGCGGGTTTACCTGAATCCGCTCAAGGAATCGTTTACCGGCCCGCTGACTTCGGTTACGTCGTCCCAGATCGGTGAATATCTCCGCAATCTGGACGTGGGGGCCAGGAGCAAAAACAACGCCCGGGCGACGATTGGCGCTTTTTTCAAGTTTTGCAAGGAGAGGGGCTGGCTGACGCGCGATCATGAAGGCCTCGAACTGGTGCCGAAGTTCAAGGAGCAGGCGACGGAAATCACGATCTTCACGCCCTGGGAGGTCACGCAATTCCTGAATCAGGCACGGACGGAAATGGTGCCGTTCCTGTCCATCGGCGCCTTTGCCGGCCTGCGGTCGGCTGAAATCGAGCGGCTGGACTGGAGTGAAGTCCATTTGGACGACAAGTTCATCGAGGTCAAGGCGCAGAAGGCCAAGACGGCGGCGCGGCGCATTGTGCCGATCAGCAACAATCTGGCGGCGTGGCTCAAGGACCACGTCAAAAAGAGCGGCCGGGTGGTGCCGTATGACAATGTGAATAAACAAATCGCCTGGCTGGAGGAGGACGTGGACGAAGCGCTCGCCATGGGCGCGCTGAAAAAGGCGGCGGCCAAGGCCGGCAACGGTGATTGGAAGCCGGACGTGCTGCTGGATTACCATCGGAAGTGTGGCAAGGCGGCCCGATCCGAGGACGCGTTGAAGGAGGGAAAAGTGAAACGCAGCCATGCCAAACCCGACCAGCCCAAGGCCCGGCCGGGGCTCGCCTTCCTGCCGGACCAGACGGCGGTGAAATACCAGACGTGTCCCTGGAAGAAAAACGCGTTGCGGCATTCCTACATTTCCTACCGCGTGGCGGAGGTGCAGGACGTGCCGAAAGTGGCGCTGGAGGCGGGGAACTCGGGGCAAATGATTTTCCAGCATTACCGCGAGGTGGTGCAGCCGAAGGACGCGAAGGAATGGTTTGGCATCATGCCGGCGGAAACCAAATGAGCGGTGCGGCCATGCGGCTGGTGAACCATTCGTCGGAATTGATCCACCAGATTTACCAGCGCGAACGGGTCGAGGATGTGGCGCAATGGCGCGATGCGGTGAAGTTTCCGGCGTAGTCTGTGCCGAACTGGCCACCTGTGCACAGTGTAGGGCTGCTCAAAAAACTTTCTGCGGGAGTATGTAGTTAACGCAAATCAATCAAAACACGAGCACGGCACGCCGATTATTTGAGCGGGCTGGCCATCCATTGGCCACCAATCGGGTCCTGCATCTTGGCCCATTTGCGTTAAGTACATACTCCCGACTTTCTGCCGGGTTGGACAGCCATTGTCCTACCTCTCTGCTTACTGTGTGCGCATGAAAGATGATCAACATCGTTTTCTGATGGTCCTGGGACAGCCTCCGTCCCGCTTGACTGCTGAGCAAACCGCGTGGGCGCTCAATTGCCAAACACATGACTTGCCGGCGCTGGTTTCGGCCCGGCTGCTGAAGCCGCTGGGCAGTCCTGCAGCCAACAGCATCAAATTCTACGCCACGGCGGATGTGTTGGAATTGGGCAAGGATCGGAACTGGCTCATGCGCATCACCCATACCGTTAATCAGCATTGGCACAACAAAAATGCGCGCCGAAACGGCCGTTCCCCGGTTGAGGCGGGAAATGCCACGGAACGACGATCGGCGTAGGGATGATCCGCCGGCTGCCGGGACAATACGAAAATCCGAAGGAAAATTTTCGGTTGGCCAGGCATTGTCCGGGGTGTGTGATATCAGGTGGCATGGGCGGGCGATATACGGCGGCGAAGTATTTCAGCAATCGATTCGGCCAAATTAAAGCTCTCCAAGCCGGTAGGGTAACACCCCATAGAGAAATCTTTTCTGATGGCGCAAACTTTCTAGTTCCTTGAGTCGCGAACAGAGAGACAGCCCGGACATTCGAGGCAATTTTGAGTGATTTGAACGCGGTCGGGGTATTAAGAAGCGAAACAACAATCCGCGGGAAAATCCCGCTCCAACCAATAAACAAATATATTATGAAAATGAAAGTACTGTTAATTGCCGCCGTTGCCGTGCTCACCATGCTCCCCAACCTGATGATGGCGCAGGCGCAGGGGAAACAAGCCACGCAACTCATGAAGGTTCATACTTATGAGGATCTCCAAAATGTCGAAGCGGGAGACACCATCGTGATGACCTGTCCGAAGTGCAAGACCACCTACGCGCAAGTCGTGGAAAAAGACTTCAAGACCGGCACGCCCGACCAATTGAAAAACGTGACAATTCACCTTTGCTCGAGTTGCGATACCAAACTTGTGACCAAAGGCACAGGGAAGCAGGCCCAAAACGTGTTGGTTCACACTTGCAAAACCTGCGGCAGTGAAGACGCCAGTTGCTGCGTGATGAAGAAGGGAAGCCTCCCGACGTCGGGCATGTAAACAAGGCGAATTTCCACATCGTACTTCCGGAAGCCGGATTTGGCCTGCCGGTTTACGGCTTGAAAGCGGTTCGGACAATGTTTCGAGCCGTTTTTTCCAGGGCAAGCGTTGGACACTGGTTAACGATACAATTACTTCACCAAATCAAAGTGCAGATAAAGTTGAAAAGCGCATGGCCTTAAGAAGTAGATTTCCAATATCAGGTCGGGCTGGTGCATTTCGATAATGGCTTTGTGAACTGGAAGAGTGTTCAGAATTGCTTTGTTCTCAGGCCAGAAATAGCCAGACGCTTGAGACGTATCAATCAGGACTTCGCCATTGGAAAGAATCTGGTTATCCGCATCCCGGAGGGTGGCCGGATAGCGTATTTGCGGATTCAGGTTTCCAGTCTGCATTTTGGTCCCAAAGTTATCCCTGCCAGCGATACGCCTCGGAGACGAGGAAATCAAACTGTTTCCACGGGGTATCTGCTTCAACCAGCTTGAAACCTTGGATTCATTTAATCCATGGAGATTATCAACATTCTGGTTTGCAGATAATCCTTGAAGGCATTCATGGAAAAGCATAATCGTCAGCCATGAATAGGTATCGATCATTTTCCCTGATGTCGGCGGTCCGCGGACATAACTTTCGCAACGCGCAATTTCTCAGACGAAGCGCCTTCTTTTTCCTCGCCTGCTTGATGTCCTCGGCATTGGCATCCGCGCAGACCAACAAGGTGGGCACGATGCGCGATCTCCGAATCGCTTGTCTGGAGACATTCAGCACGACCCAAGAACGGCTGCAAGAACTGGGCTCATTTGTTGAACAGGAGACCGGTCGCCAGCGCGCGGCTGCGGATCAATTGTTCCAGTTAAAACAAAGTGTCTCCTTTGCCAAACGTAATATTTCCGACTTGGAACAGAAACAGGCAATCACCAAATCTGAGTTTGAGCAGGACCGGATCGGCATCGAGCGCGCAGTCACCAGTTACAAAGCCGCCGGCCAGAATCTGCCGAAAGGCGAGCCTTGGGCCGACGAGGGAGCCAAGGCGTTGGCGGAATTGCGCCGGGCGGCTGACGCCACGCCGCGCGATCAGTGGAAGCATCTACGGGTCAAGGAGGCTGAGACGCAATTTTCTTCCACACTTCACGATTGGCGCGCTGCCAGGCGAGAGTTCGAACGGGCTGGATTCGACCTTGAGCTGCGTGCGGCCACAGTCACCTCCGATCGAATCAGCAATCAGCTTGCGGCGGCGTCTGCAGAACTCAGCTCGCTGGATGGGCTTCTCACGAACCGCGAAAAAGCGCTCATCCTGCTGGCGACGAATAGCGATACGTGGGCGGATTCAATCCGCGAGCTGAACCGCGGCAATGCCGAGTCAAGGAAAAGGCTCGCCACGGTCGCGTTTGATTTTCATCTGGTTGATCTGAAATTTACCGCCTGGCGTTTGAATCAAGCTGGTTTGGCTGAAGAAGGCATCAGCAGTCTGCCCGATATGTTGGAGCACCAGGCGGCGTTGAACTTCAATCCACCAAGCCGCTCGGGTCATTCAGTGACTCCCTTGGGTGGCATCATGAGTGGATCAGACGGTTCAGGGGCAACTCCCCCGGAAGCGGGCGAAGGGTTAGCCGCCAAGCCAGCCGAGGAAGAGTCAGAACCGGATGCCAAGTTCCGCGAATTATTAGACCGGGTGACTCTCCAAACTGGCCGGCTGCAGTTTCTTCTGGAAGCATGGAATGCGGAGTCCGCGAACGTTAAAACTGCCATTGATGCCGTGGAGAGTTCTAGTGAGAAGGCAAAGGCCCTGGCCGATGAAACAGCCGGCTTGGCCGCGAATTTGGAGACGTTGCGACGCTCAACCGAAAGCACCAAGAATGATTTGACCGCCGGTCTTGCCACAATGGGCCTGGTTCAAAAGCGCTATTCCGCCGACCTTCAAGAAATCAACCATCTGCTAGACGATGCGGTAAATCGGACGACCCAATTGCAGAAATCTCTCGATCAACCTTGATAGCCGAGGAATTCAAGGCGAAGGGGGTATGACGGGGTGGTTGAGGGTTGAGTGATGAGGATTTATATCAATGTCTAGCGGTTTCTTGCTAGAAATGCGTTACCAAGCCGGTTCAATTTTAGCCGACGCCCGGTGCTGCGTCGAGCCGGTGCGGATTGACCGGGATTTTTCCGAGCGGCAAAGGTGTGGGATTCTTGAAGGTTGAACGAAAAAAGTGTCGAAACTAAGAGTCGGCCCCTTTCCATTCCGACCCCTTTCTATTTTTTGTCTCTCGTTTCGATCGCTTTTCGTTTGGATTCAGGCAGTTGTGCGTACATCTCACTAACGACTTTGGGGTGGGAAATCATCTGTTCGCTGATTGCATTGACGAGATCGAAAAGACGGAGGGCGGTATCCCGATCGTCTTTCAAATCCATCACTCCGGGATGTACTGCCTCATTCCCGATCACGCGAACGATGTCCAATGACTTTTGAACCAGCGGTTGCAACCCTTTCTTGACGAGGCTGGCAATATCGTCGTCAATATTTTTGCCTTTTTCTCCCAAATGTTGGCAAAGTTTCTGGATGCAAAGGCGTAGAATCGCTGCGGCCCCCCGAGGAGATGCATTGACGATCTCCCGGGCTTCTTCGAAATCCTGAACAATATCGTTTGGCAGGTCCGGGTTAGGGCGCATGCCAGCTTTTGGACTGGGAAATAGAAGCCGATCACTTACCCATACCGCAAATTTTCCGCAGTTGTAACAATTGCTGAGATGCACATTATAAGCGCGCCGTGTGTAGGGGTCTTTCTTGGAATCGTCTAAAAAAACAAGGCCATTTTCGCTCTTTTCTAGCAGTTGCTGCAACAAGGTGCTGTCCTGCTGGGACATCTCTGGATCGTTTCTGATAGTTTCTCTAATCTGGTCTGCGCGGATGACCAATGGAATACGGCTTTTATCCTCAATCTGAATGGCGTGGAGCGTGTACCAATGTTGGGTTGTGAGGACAGAACAATGAGGACAGCTAAATGCCGTCTCATTTATTGATGGTAGAACAATTTTTTGCATGGTTTCAACCGGCTTTATGCGTTTTGGAGACGGCTTCCTCCTTTGCGGTCGGTTCATTGCCGTAAAATGACATGGTTGGGAGGATGATGGCACCCCACGGGCCCGCGGAAGTAAGTGCGCGGATGTGTTCGCGGGCGATGCCATACAACATGGAGCTTCCATTAACTTGGACGAATCTGGTTTCTTTTTCCAGATCCAGTACCCCGTCCAAGCAAGTGAAAATCCCCATCAGGGAAAGGCGAAACTCGTAAGGAAAATTTTGCCCTTCATTAATTTTTTGTGACACAGCCATCTCGACCGACCACTGGTGGCCGGGATATTCCTTCGATGATTCCAATGGGTTGGCCTTGGACTCGACAGAAAATTGCTCCAACGCTCCAAGTATCTCCTTTTCGGGATTAAACTTTGGATTTGCCGTGCAAGCAGTGTCGGTTACGAGGTAGCGAATCAACTGGAGCGGAGAATGTTTCATGCAAGGTTTACATTTTGGTAATCAAAACGTTTGTTTGCGCAGTCCGGCGACTTCAAACGCGGTTTTTTGGTGATAAGTAGTGACGACCATGGAGACGGAGTCTGCTGCTGCGCTTGAGCCATTATTGCTTTCAAGAATTGAGATTTGCCATGGCCTTTGGATGGGAAATTAATCGCACTTACATCCTCAACAAAGTAACAAACCATTTCGGTTGTAACAGAATTACTTACCAACCACGGAAACGGTTCTTTTTCAGCGACAACCTCGGCTTCGCGGGCTGGTTTTCCAGCTCGTTTTAGCAAATAGTTGATTGAGAGTTCGCCATCATAAAGCGCCCGGATAATTAAATTGATACTCCGGCTGGGTCGGTGTTTGCCGGACTCCCAGCGGGTCCAACTCTTCTCACCAACTTGAAACAGTTCACCCATTTCTTTTTGGGTGCAGTCACAACGCTCGCGCAATTCTTTCAATTGGGCAGGCAACAGCAAGCCAACGCGGCGGGCCTTCGTATCCTCAATGAGCTGGTGCGCCTCAGGGGTGAGCAACCATTCTTTAACCTCTTCGTCCCACTCCAGAGTGACCGGCACCTTGACCCGTTCTGCGATTGCCGTGCCGTCCAAGTTTGGAATCGACACCTCGAATTCCTCGATCTTGGTTTTCATTTTGGTATTCATGTCGCAAATTAACATTTAATTATTCGCAGGAAAGTTTGGTGAAATCCGCCGCGTGGGCAGAAAGGACCAACACCCGCTGACGATCTTTGAATAAAAGGATTTTCCCGTAAAATGATTCGCCCCGGTATAAGAACAAGAACTCGTAGGTATGTCCTGGCGGGTAGTCCATCGTGACGGGACAGCCGGTGGGTTGCCGGGTAGAAAGAAAATCCCTGATGGGTTGGTAAATTTCATTTTGCCATACGGGATTATTATCCCCAGAGCGCAATTTGGCCGCTGCCGCACTCGCTTCATATCGTCTTACAGCATCTTCCGTCCACCGGATCAGACTTCCTGTTTTTTCAGTGGCGAGGATGGCACATACTGCTTTCAGCCATTGTGCTGGTATCGCTTGTTGTGCCATTACCTACCCCCTGTAATCGTATGGTTTGCTGCTTCACTTGAGTAAAATGGTATCAATTGATACCCTCCGTCAAGCAGTTTTTTAAGAAATTTTCGCTGCTGAAGAATTATATGAAGTATAACATATTCTAGCACAGCTACTTGTATACATAACCAGGCTAATCTCTTTCGGGTTTACGAATTGAATTTAGCGACAAATTAAACACATGGATTGGCGCCACAGCGTGCCCATTACCCTAGCGGATTAAATCGTGCAGCGATTGCAAGGCGGCATTGGCTTCCAATCCTTTGGCGGCAATAAATTCCAGCAATTGTGCCGGGGTGCGCTTGTCTTCCTTCGTGACGCGGTTCGGGTTGACGGCCTTCAAATCGAAGGCCGCGTTTTCAATGGTTTCTGCCTTGGCCAAAGCCTCGCGCGCTGCCCGATCCGCGGCCTTCCATTTCTCCTCCAGCGCGGCCAGCTTTTCTTCGCTCACCTTTTTAGCTTTGCGCTGCTCACGGAAATCATCCTCCAATGCTTTGGCTGCCGCGGATAGCTCAATAAAATTCTCGCGATGAGGACGGGCTTCTTCCAGCGACGTTTGGACGCGAGCGCTGAAATCCAGCGTCCAACTTTGCTTGCTGTCGGCGCGTTTCGGCAGCAATTCGAAAAACTCCTCGAAGTGTTTCAAGGTCAGCGGTGTTTTCTTACCGACCTTGATGTCGGACAAATCATAATACCAGATTTTCTTCGTCTCGTTACCCTTCGTGAAGAAAATCAGGTTGGTTTTCACGCCGGCACCGGCGGAGGTGAACACGCCGCCGGGCAGGCTGACGATGCAATAAACATCGCATTCCTCCAGGAGCTTGCGTTTGGTTTTGACGAATGCCTCGGCGTCCACGCGAAACAGCACTCCCTCGTCCAGGACGATGCCGCACTTGCTGCCGGTCTTCATGTGGTTCAGGACGTTTTGCAAAAACAATACCTGCGTTGCGCCGGTTTTGTATTCGTAAGGCGTCTGCGCCTCCTTGCCCTCCTTGCCGCCGAACGGCGGATTCATCAGCACCACATCAAAAAACTGCGGTGCGCCCTGAAACAAGCCGTCATAGGCTGCGATGCCGGACAGAGAATTGCCGTGCCAGATGTGCGGCTCGTCAATGCCATGAAGCACCAGGTTGGCGAGGGCGATGGGATAAACAGCGTTGTCTTTCTCGCGACCGTAAAACGTCCGGCGCTTCAAGGTTTCAAGCTGCGGGCCGGTGATGGTATCGCCGGCCTGCGCCTTCATATATTCGTAAGCCTGCGCCAGAAATCCGCCCGTGCCGCAGCCGGGGTCATAGACGGTCTGTTTGATTTTTGGGTCAACCACCCGCACCATGGCGCGGATGACTTCGCGCGGCGTGAAGAACTGGCCGCCGTCGTTGCCTTTTTCGCCCATTTTCAGGAGCAGACCTTCATACACCTGCGACAGCGTGAAAACATGGGTGTCGTCCACCGTGACGCTGCTGATCTCGTGGACCTTGTCCAGCACGTCGCAAAAGTTCTTTTCCGAATCAATACGGCTGCGTTCCACGCTGGACATGATTTCGCTGATGACCTTCTGGCGCGGATTCGCGCCGGGCTGATTTTCGAGATGCTTCAGCTTGGGCAGCAGATCGTCATGGACAAATTTCCAAACACTGGCGGTTTTGTCCTGGCGCAAGGGCGATTCGGGCGCGGCCCAATCGCGCCAGCGGAAAGGTTTGGGCAGCGACGGCTTGAACTGCCGCCCCGACGCCTCGGCTTCCTCGGCCTCGCGGTGTTCCTGCTCGTCGAGGATGCGGAGGAAAAGCATCCAGGTCAATTCCGGCACATATTGTAAGGCCCCGGCACAATTGCTGCGCCGCATGATGTCGCAGATGGATTTGACCGCGCCGTTGAGCGATTGCTGGGAGGCATGGCGTTTACCATTTCCTTTTTCCGGGGTGCTCATTTTTGGGGGCATAGCTCTGGATGGTACTGTCAGCCTTCAGGGCAACCGCGATTTTTATCGCTAAAGCCGGTATAGTCAACGTCCGATAGAGAAAGGAGCATTTGTTTTGACCGGAAAGGCCAGTTCGTGCAACATGGACTGAAATTCTGGCTCCATTCGTGCTAAATTAACCCAAATGAGTTTGTCCATGGCCCATCGCAAAGCAACGCAGGCTTTGAACTATTTTGCGCGCCAGGAAGGCGGCAGCATCAACAAGCTCAAGGCCCTCAAACTCCTGTTTTTCGCCGACCGCTACCATCTCCGCAAGTTTGGTCGGTCGCTCAGCGAATGCACCTATTTTGCGATGGCACACGGCCCGGTGGCCTCCGAAGCCAAGAATATCGCGGAAGAATGCGACCAGTTGCCGCAAAATGCACTGGCCTATGCGCGCAAATTCGTCCGCAAGAATGGTGACTACGAATGTGCCGCTGTTGCTGACGTTGACTCATCCGTGCTGTCGGCTAGCGACTGTGAAGCTTTGGATTTCGCCTGGCAAAACTTTGGGCGCTTCAGCAAGTTTACCCTCCGCGATATCACCCATCACTATCCGGAATGGAAGCGCCATGCCCAAGCCCTGGCGAACACCAAGCGGGTGCCGATGGATTACGCCGATTTTTTCAAGGAGCCGGATGCGGGCTATATTCCCTGCCACACGCTCACTGACGAGGAACGCGAAGCAGCGCTGGAGCTTTTCCGCCAACGCCAGACTTTTGACAGACACTGGAGCTGATCTTGGCCGGGGAAGGCACAGACCTCAAACTCCGGCTCTCCCTGCGTGAAGGGACGGTTTACTATTTCCTGCATCATTCGCTCACCTCTCCGGAACCGCACTATTTCATCGTCGTCAATTCCGATCCGCTCGCCCAAAAAGTGTTGCTGCTGGCCGTGGTGACTTCAAAAATTGACAAAGTGAAGCTGCGCCGCAAGGCCTGTCTGGACACGCTCGTCGAGTTGACCCCCGAAATGTTTGACGTGCTGACGAAACCCTCCATCGTGGATTGCAACGATCTCAAGGAAATCCCGCTGGCAGAATTCAACGCGCGATTTGTGGCAAACCGGATTCAATATTTTGACAAGGACCTACCTGCGCCATTGCGCCGGGCGCTCCGCAAAGCCATTCACGCCAGCACCATTCTTTCCGATGAACAGAAAACACTGGTGGCCAAACCGTAACGGGCACGGCAAAACGTTTTACGACTTTCTATGATGTTGGTTCGTCCGCAGGCTGGATGAAGGCGTGGATAAATTTCACATAAACCTCCGGCGGAACCACCACCAAGCCGAAGTTGCCTGAAAAATTGAACTGACCGGCGGCCATAATCGCATCCGGGTCGGTAATTTTTGTGAAAGCAATCCCCTTGGATCGAGCACGGTCGCGAACTTCCAGAACATCAGGTATGGGCTTTTGGGAAACCAGCTCATTTACGGCGGATAGACACAGCGCCTCATACCAGATTTCAGCTTCCGCCTGGGACATAATCGTGCCTTTGATCGTGGTGCCCAACGAACTGGGGTGCTCCCCCACGGCCATCTGCCCTTTGAGAAGCAGCCGGGGACTGATTGGCAGACCGTAAACAATGACTTTTTCTGCGTGAACCGGGATTTGGGTCAGGGCGACATCAGCAATTGGCAGGTCAATCGGCGAGCGGCAAATCGTCCACTTGGTAAAATGGCGGAACTTGGTGTAATCCTCGCCATATTTGAGGCGGAACTGGATGCGGTAAATCAACTGGAGAAAGTTGTGCGAGTTGATGATCACCTTGTAACCCATGGCGTGTTTGCAGCGGTAAAACTGGCAAATCTGTTCGGGATACCCCAACACCTCCCGGAGCGTATTCAGCCGGCCATGTTCCAGATCCATATTTAACTGGATGACGAAGTCCACTGGGGCCGCCGCCTTGGCGAAGGGTGATACGCGCCACAAGAAAGCGCAATACGAGCACAGGTTCTCATAGACATCCAGAGGCAGCTCGGTGGTTGCATTGCCAGCAGCTTCTTCCAGCGCCGCAAATGTTATGGGCAGCGGTGTTTCCACTTTGGAAAAGGCTTGCTCCAAAGTGTGATCCACCTGCCCCAATACCATCAATTGGTTGTAGCCGAAACCTGAAAAGACCTTTTTAGGTGACAGACGACGCCATTTGCCAGTGGGCACATGGTAGCGATGCAAATGACCGTTTTCAGTGAAACGCCGCAGCAGGACTTGGGAGACGTAATGCTCGTTGGCGTTCATGCGGGAGGCGATTGAAGCGACGGCGGGCCCGGACTGATGGAATTTATGCCGGGGAGCCTTGAGCAAACCAGTGCATTTCCAGAGTGGGGAAAAAGGATAACGCCAAGCCGAATTGATATTGAAACTGCCGTTTACCCGACGGCGGATTGGTCAGTTCACGGACTTTGTCCCAATCGGTCTTCTCTTCCCGTTTTTTAAATTCAATCACTAACAAATTGTGTTCCCTGGCTAGCTGTCCCCGGTGATGAACGGTGGTGTCCGGCCTGATTTTTTCGTCCAACTCATTTGTCTTGGGATCTCGCCCTAAACCCTGGCGATTGTATTCGCAGTCAACATTCCATTCAGGCAGCGAATGTTCCAAGTAAACGGCAAGGCGGTGGGCGAGAGCCCATTCGGAGGCATCGACATCGAACAGTGCGGCGTCGCGAGCATAAACTTTCTGGATGGCGTGTTCTACGAGGGCTTTGATTTCATTGATAGACATATTCGGGCCTTGATGGTTTTTACAAAAAATTCAGTTAGCCGGGCTGAAGGCCGAACGCAGGAGGGCGGCAGGTAAAAACTCAATTTCCGCTAGCCGCGCTTCCAACTTCTCGATCAGTGTGCGCGCGGCGGTCAACTCGGCGTCGAAGCGGGCGAAAAGTTGTTCACGTACCGATTTTGGTGGCATCGGAATTTCAAGCGCGGCGATGACGCTCTGGCGAATGGACGGAAGCGCCTGCGTATTCGCCAGAGTTTTCAAATCTATCGTCAGTATCCAGCGATAAATCCATTCGCTTTCAGCCTCTTGCGGCACGATGCCCATGACATTGTTGTCAAAGGTCGCTTCGACACCGAGAACTCGCTTTTTATTTGTTAACAATGCACCGCCAACTTTTGGGAAAATCACGGTGCCAGCGGGATAAGTTTTTGCACCAAGCTGTTTCAAAATGAAATTGTCCACCGTGTGCGCCGCGCGGCTCACGGTTTCTTCCGCGCCGTCAGCGTTCATGTCGCTGACTTTGATAAAAGGAAATGGCAAATCCGTCCGGCCTTGAAAATGTTCCGAGAATCCGTAGCCGTTCCCCACAATGGCAACCTCGCCAAGTTTGCGGCGCGGCCAGCGGCGGGCGGCTGGGCTGGTGAAGACCGCGCGGAGCAAGGCGGCGGGCAAACTTTGGGCGGCGCCCAGTTGGTCTTGCACGGCGGCACGCGCTCGCTCCACTTCTGACATCTGCTCACGCAACCGTGCCGCGAGCCGGCGTTGCTCGGCAATCTCTGGAAGCATAACCGACAATTTTGCCAACCGATTTGCTGGTAGATGGGCGATTGTCGTTTTCGCATTTGATCGGATGAATTCGTTTTGTTTCCCACCGAGCCAAAGCCGATACAGCAGAAAACGTGGATCAACAGCTTCATTTAGAGGACGCAATCTGTGCAAAGCCTTTTGATAACAGCACCGCTCAATCTGACCTTCCCAGACCGCAGCGCGACCGGGTTCACCACCTTCACACACAAGCAAGTCGCCGGGCCGTAATGAAAGGGTTAATTCCTGCTTTTCATCGAAATCCATTTCTGCGACATCTGAAAGATCAAACCTGTCCCACTGCACGTTTACATTGCGCAGATAGGGCACTGGACGAATTCCGAGTTTGCTCGCTGGTGAAAGCATTTTGCCGAGCCTTATTTCACATACCTCATCAAGTTTTACCGTTCGCCACTGTTTTGTCTCTGGGGGCGAAGATAAAGCTTCCTCACGTCGGCTGCTATGGGGGTTAGGAATTTTGGCGGTGGTCATGCGTCAAAAATTGTTTCCTTGATCTTGCGCAGCAGCGCGGTGGGGTCGCCGCCTTGTTTCAGCGCGGTCAACCCTTTGGCGGCATGCACTTCGCCAGCACTCCACAATTGATCCGAATCCAGGGCGTCACTGCCGGCGCGTTCAAATTGCCGAACGATGGCGCGGATGACCTTGGCGGCGGGCGGCGGCAAATGAGTGACCCAAGCCGAGCTATCATTCTCCAGCTGCGCGGCGCGCGCGGCGCGGGTGCGGGGTTTCACGCCGTAAGCCACGGCGGCAATGACATCGAACAAATCGTAGTCGTCCATGTGGTCGGCGGTGCGGAGTTTTTCCGGGAGCAGACTTTGAGCGCGCAACTGGTCCAACAATTCGCGGCGGGCTTCTGGATCCAGCCAACGTTCACGGAACCCGGCCAGGGTCGGCACAGTGGCCAGCAATTCCTCGACGAGGCGCTGACGGTATTCCGCCGGGGTGACGCGGACGGGCTGGCCGTTGCGGGTCATCACGGAAAAATCGCCGACGTGGACTGGCTTGATGGTGATGCCCTTGGCCTTGATGGGTGGCGGCGGCGGCGGGCCGCCGGGGCCAGCGTCCCCACCGCCAGAGGGCGGGCGCGTGATGAAGGGTGCGCCGAACAATTCGGTAGCCCCGGTGTAATCGTAGATGCGGAACATGAGCTTGTCATTGACCTCATCCACGCGAGTGCCGCGCCCGACGATCTGCGAGAACAAGATGGGCGAGCGGATATACCGGAAGAAAACGATGTTGCGAATGCACGGGACATTTACGCCGGTGGTGAGCAAGTCCATCGTGGTGGCGATGAAGTTGCGTTTCTGGCTGCCGCGCAGGTCGGCGATGATCTTCTGGCCATCGTTCGATGACATGCACTTGAAAGCATAATGCGGCAGGCGGCGACGACCCTGCGCCTTGCACCAGGCGGCGTAAAGGTTGTTCAGTTCGTTCGCGACAAGGTCGGCGTGATGGTCGCTGGCGCAATAGATAATGGTTTTCTGCTCCGGATTATTTTCGCCGTTGGCCAGCATCCTCACGAACAAATGGCCGCACATGGTCGTGACGCGATCCGGCAGGATGAGTTTTTGTTCCAGCGCAGGGCCTTCGTTGATCGCGGCTACGGCGGCGGGGCCGACGGACTCGCCGGTGAGGGCGTTGGTCAGTTTCTTCCCAGCGAGGTCGGAGCGAAGGACCCCGCGCACACGCTCGGGCTGGGCCTGCCAGTCGTGATACAAATCCCATTGCTCAATGGTAGCGGGAGCGAGGTAGCCATCGCGGACGCCCTGCATGTATGGATAGACGTAAACAGGTTCGCCAAAGTATTCGATGTTGTCCGCCAGCCGCAGGCGGTCGTTCTCCATTTCCTTCTTGGTCTGTTCGTCTTTCGTTTCGGGCCATTCAATTTCGCGCGGCGTGGCGGTGAGGCCGATGTGGATGCCGGCGTCATTGGCGCGGAGAAAATCAAACCAGTCGCCCCAAGCGCTGCGGTGGCACTCGTCAATGACGATGACATCAAAATAATTTTTGGGGTAATGTTTGGTAAAAAAGTTTTCGATGGTTTTTCTGTTGCCCTGGCCGCGCTGAAATTTGTGATCCAATGTCTGATACGTAGCGATTACCACGCGGGCATTTTTCTGCGGATTCCGGGTGTCCACTGTCGCGGCGTCGGTGCCGAACAAAGTCAGGAAATCGCCTTCGCCATTGTCCCGGAGTTCGGTGCGGTCGCAAACGAACAAAGCACGACCGAAGGCCCCGGCATCGAACATGCGTTTGAGGAGTGCGGCCGCGATACGGGTTTTGCCGGAACCCGTGGCAAGTGACAGCAGGATGCGTGGCGCTTTGCCGGCGGCGCGGTCGGTGATGATTTTTTCCAAGGCGGCGCGCACGGCGGCGTCCTGATAATAACGGAGAAAATCACGGCCTTTGGAGTAGCCAGTGGTCAGCAGTTGCAAGGCCGGCGCAGCGGCGGGCAACTTCCGTTGCGCGAGGTAGCGAGAAACCAATTCCTCCGGGTGCGGGAATTCCGATAAGGGTTTGGCCTCTGACGTCTGACCGGTGGCCTCTTCATATTCGACAAACAGATGGCCGTTGGAGCTGAACACGAACGGGACGTTGTTCAATTCACCGACGCGATAATCCTTGCCCTGCTGCAAACCGTGCTCGGGCGGCAAACCTTCGCGCTTGGCCTCAATGATGGCAAGCGGGATGGGTTCACCACCTTCAGCGAACGGACGGCGCAGCAGATAATCGGTGCGCCCAGCCAGCCGGCGGACTGGTTTGCCGTCAATGATATCAATTTGGGCGGCAGTGACTTCCACCTTGATATCGGAACGTAGCCAGCCGCGCGTTTCCAACGCAGGATCAATCAACTCAAAACGAGTCTGTTGTTCGTTACGTTTAGAGGCCATGACGCCAAGGGTTTGCCACGAGCATCGTAGGAGAAAAGACCCCCGCCGCAATGAAAAAGCTGAAAGCACCGTCGCCGAGCGAGTTCCGGTGCGGCAGAATGCACAAAAGGTGTTCAACCTCAAGTGGTAGAGGTTAATCTGTTCCGGGAGCTCATTGTGAATAAGTTTATTTGACCGTAAGAGGGGGTTGGACAGGCAATGTCTAACCCATCCTGCGAAGATGGTCACATGGAATATGGAACAAGGATGAATGTGACTGATAGGACTCAGAAAACAAATATAACGGGAGAACAACGATTTCTGGAATCGTTGCTGGAATTCACAAGGAGTGCCAAAAAGAGCCGTCGGCCGGACGTGGCCCTGGCTGCAAAACGTTGGGAGGGGACCATTGCTTTCCGGATCCGGCTCACACTGCAGGGGCGACGGAAGAATGTTGAGGGTGGTTGGTTGAGGGTTGCGGCCGGTCCGCAGGCGCGGACCGCGCTGGCCGAGTCTGCGCGCCTTACTCCATTCCGGTCAGGTGGGCGAAGCCGACCAGGTGTTTCTCAAGGTCGGGGTTGATGGGGCATTGGCTGCGTAACCAGGCAAACGCCTTTTCTGTTTCATGACTCAATTCAACCTCGGGAAAGTCTTTCGATTGCGGAACTCGGAGTGCGGAGTGCGGAGTATCGGCGGACTGCGAATTGGATTTCTTCACAGTGATCTCGACCAGCTCGGCGCCGGGGCCGACGCGACCATCCGTGCACCGTGCAGCGACCAGTTCCGCCTGGGTTTGCACGTGGCGTGCAAAAGCACGCAGCAGCGCTATGAAATCCTCGTCGGTCACATTCCTTTGATTGCCACCAAAAATGCGGGAGACATGGCTCCGGGTAAGGCCGCTGTCGCGGACGATATCGGCCTGTGTCATTTCGTGTCGCTCGGCGAGACGATTCAGGGCGGTGCTCAGGTAACTCATGGCGGCAGTTTTTATTTAACCAATGGTTCCCATTTTATGAGAGTTCTAATCCTTTGCAACACATTCCAAGCGCAATAGTTGTGAGAGCACGAACGAGCGAATGAGACCGTCGATTCCAAGTGATCTGCTGTTGCGTTTGATGGACGCGACGCCGGAGCAGTATGCGGCCGTGGAAAGGATTCTGGGGACGACGATGGTCATTAGGGAGAGTCACCAAATTACACCGCCGCCGGCGAAGCGGTTTGTTTTCTGCAAGGCGGGCAGTCATTGGGATGTGGCGTTTGATGGGTTAACGACGTTTCACCTGCCGGACAAGCTGGGGGCGAAATACATCGGCTATTTCCTGAATCACGCCAACGAAGCGATTGCGGCTTTTGACCTGGAACGGGTCATCCGGCCGGAAAAAGCCCAGGCCCGCGCGAAGGATTCGATTCAGGGTCAACTGGATGCCGAAGCGGTCCGGCAATACCTGCGCCAGCTTGACGATCTGCGCGGGCAGCGGGCGGAGGCAGCCGACGATGGCGATCTGGCGACGGCGGATCGGTTGGACGAGGAGATTGAGGCCATCGAGGCGGCGCTGAAACAGCCCGGACAGGCGTCGGACGCCGGGGAACGAGCGCGCGTGAATGTGAACAAGGCGGTGACGGCAGTCCTGCGCCACCTGCGCAAAGGCGATGCGGCTGAACAAGCGTTTGGCCGGCATCTCGAACAATTCCTCAGCCTGGGCTACGAGTGCAGCTATCACCAACCACCGGGAATCTCCTGGGCAGAACCCCGGCTTGCCAGTGGTAGCGCCACCGGCAATTAGCACCATGGGCGTTTTCGGCAGCACCCACGGGAAATTCAATTTGTGAAGCCGTTTTTCACAATTGTGAAGCCTCTTTTCACACCACAGGGGCAAATGGCAAACAACAATTCAAACCGGCTGCCGGCCGGTGGCAGCGCCACTGGCAGTCATTCCACTCCCGCAGGCGTAGGACTGGCTCCCGCCGACGGGATGCTCACCAAGAAGGATCTCGCGGCCAGACTCCGGGTCACGCTGCGAACGATCGAAAACTGGCAGCGGGCTGGTTACCTGCCGTTTATCAAGATTTCCAATGTCGTGCTGTTTCACTGGCCCGACGTGCTGGATCACCTCAACACCCATTTCAAAGTCCAACGGCGCGGCGCGATGAGCCCGCGGCTCAACCGCTGAAATATGAAAATCATAATCGCCATTGATCCTGGGGTCTCCGGTGGAATCGCCGTCACGGCGTTTGGTAAAACGGTTTGCCATTCGATGCCGGTCACCGAAGGCGACCGGCTTGAATTGATTCGCGAGCTTAAGCGCACAGCGGATGTCGATGGCGAGGACTGTCTGTGCGTGCTGGAAGAAGTGAACGGATTCGTGGGCAAGGCACAACCCGGCTCGGCGATGTTCAAGTTTGGCGAGGGCTACGGCTTTCTCAAGGGTGTCGTCCAAGCGCTCGGCATCCGGCTGGTGCTGGTGCGCCCGCAGGTCTGGCAAAAAGTTTTCGGTCTCGGCACCGCTTCGCGTTGCGCCAGCAAAAGCGAGTGGAAAAACAAACTGAAGGCAGAGGCGCAACGGCGCTTTCCCGATCTCACTGTCACGCTCCAGACCGCCGACGCGCTCCTGATCCTCGAATGGGCACTGCGTGCCAATCACGGCGCTGATGCGCTCCCCAGCTAAACCAATTTCGGCCGGGGATGTGTGTCTCCGGCCATCAACAGAAACCAAATAACAATGAATGCCGCGCTCTTACGAGCGCAGCTACAACGAAAGAACAAATATGAATAACCTCACATTAACCTGCAAAGACAGCGGCGATTTCAAGCCGCACCCTGAAGGCATCCATCCCGCCGTGTGCGTGGATGTCATGGATCTCGGTCTCGTCGAGACGGAGTTCCAAGGCCAGCGGAGCCTGAAACCGAAGGTGAAGCTCACTTTTGAGTCGGAAGCCAAAACGGACGATGGCAAACCCTGCATGGTGTCGAAAAACTTCACGGCATCGTTGCATTCGAAAGCGAAGCTGGCGGAGTTCCTGGGCAAATGGCGCGGCCGGCCGGTGCTGCCGGGCGAGACGATTGATCTCGCCAAGCTCATTGGCGCCAGTTGCACGCTGGTCATCAGTCATCAGCAAAATCTGGTCGGCAAGACTTACGCGTCGATTGACGCGGTGAGCAAACCGACACGGAAGGTTGCACCCTCCGGACAGTATGATCCGGCCGCGGCGCGTCAGCGTTACGCCGAGTGGAAAGCGAAGCAGGCGGCAACGCCACCTGTCAATACGCCTGCACCCGCTGTGGCGAAGCCGGCAACGGCCGTCCCGGCCGTAACGCCCAAAAGCGCCGCGCCAGAACCGGCGCCGGCCTTCGATCCTGAAGTTGGATTCTAATTCACCTCACCCCGACCCTACTCCGAGCGCGGAGAGGGAGGGGGAAATTTTTGACATCATCCCATGAAAAAATTGAAATTGCTGGATACGGCAACGGCCAGGGCGGCGGGTTTTCGTCCGCTGACCATCGGCTACCAACTGCCGCAAGAGCGTCCCATGCTCGACAACGTCGTCGCCGATATGCGGCGCGGGAATATCAACCATTGCCTCGTTCAATCGAACAGCGGCGTTTCAGTCTGGCGCGGTGGCGTCGCCACCGGACTACGCCGTGCCTGCTCCCTGCCGACTGAAAAACAAAAACCTCAACGCACCAAAAAGCCGGCGGCTGGAAAAGCTGCCCAACATCGAAAAGGCAAACGCTTATGAAATTATTCGCACCTGACTCGGCCCATTGGTATCAGCGCGACGGTTCGCCGTTGCACACGGTTCTGTCGGCGAAGGGCGAGCCGCGCGCAACGACGTTGCGCGATGCCCGCAAGCTCGGCCTGCTGCCGAGTGTCACAAACATCCTGGGTGTCATTGCCAAGCCGGGTCTCACGTCCTGGTTACAGGAACAGGCGGTGCTGGCGGCGCTCACGCTGCCGCGACTCGCGGGCGAAAGTGAAGACGCTTTTGCCCGTCGCGTGGTCGAGGATTCGCTGACCACGCGCGACGGCGCGGCGGATTTCGGCACCGCCTTTCACCACGGCGCGGAGCAGATCGCCAAGTCGCTGGAGGTTGACCGCGCCGATTTGCTGTCACCCTGGCTCAACCTGTATCGCGATTGGTTTCAGGCGAATTGTGTCCGGCTGCTTTGGACCGAGCAGCGCGTGGTTTCCACTCAGTTCGGCTATGCCGGCACGGCGGATTTGCTCATTGAACATAAGGTCCACGGGCTTTGCCTCGTGGATCTGAAGACGCAAAAGATTTCGACACCTCACCCCGGCCCTCTCCCCGGTCGCGGCGGAGAGGGTGGCGGCGCGCAAAGGATTGCGCGCCCTACCAAACCCAAGCCGTATTCGACGTGGTGTTACCAACTCGCGGCGTATCGGGCCGCGCTGGGCGTCCGCGCCACCTGCCTGAATCTGATCGTCAATTCGGTCACGCCGGAATCGCCGGTGGAACACGTCTGGACCGAATCGGAAATGGAGTCGGGCCTGCGGGCGTTCATGGCGGCGCGTGAGTTGTGGATGACGGAGAATGATTACAACCCTGCGGGTGCGGGCTGCACCGGCCAATCTGGCGGGATGGTGCTCACCGCCTGAGTGGTGGCAGCGCCACTGGCAACCTCCCAATATGGATGTAACCCCACAACCCTCACCCGGTCCCGCGCCTGCGGGACCACCCTCTCCCGCTCCCGCGGGCGAGGGACTATCGGGCAGGCTGTCGGTGCAGGTGGTCGAACATCTGCACCGGCTGCTCGGCGGCGATGGGCGCGTCGAGCGGATGGTCCTGCGCTTCATCGCCGATCGTTATGGCGCGAAGAGCCTACCCCAGCTCCCGCCGCATGTTGCGAAGGCGATCATGAAACGGCCGGCAGATTTCATCCAGGCCGCGAAGGACCACTGTGAACCGGAACTCTTTGCAGAGGGCCACTCTTTTTGACCATGGACATCATCGCACAAAAACTGGTGGTTCGGGACTGGCCGCTCAAGGAGCCTGGGGACGAGGAATTTTTCGGCTACCTCGTCGCGCTGGGCGTGTTTCCGGGTGGTGATTGGGAAGGTGATCGAATTTTTCCCTACGCGGATTTTGCCTATGGCGACAGCTATGCGCGGTTTCGACTGCCCTATGACGATGGGTTGCTTGAACAACTGCAGAAGCATCTGGCCGACAATCTGGAAATTCTGGCGGCGAGCGGTTCCATTGCCGTGAAGCTGTGGATTCAGCTCACAGAAAATGGCTACAAGGTGGACCTACCATGATTGATCCAAGACAAGTTGCCGCCAGCGTTGTCGGCGCGGTGGACTGGCAGAGCGAGGTCAGCGGCTACTGTCGCTGTCCGGGCGAATCCCTCCACACACACAAGACCGGCAAGAAGGATTGCCGTGTCAATGTGGATGGCGCGCCAACGATTTACTGTTTTCACGCATCGTGTGCGCCAGTGGTGGCGGAAGCCAACCGGCGCCTGCGGCAGGAATTGGGCTCGCCGTGGACGCTGACGTTGCCGGGTGGAAAGGTTTTGCGAGCCGGCGACGTGTTGCAATCGAGCGGCGCGATTCTGCCACGGGAGACGGTGCTGGCCCGCGCCAAGGTCGAAGGCCGTCATCCGGGCGAACAGTTGATCCTGGAAACGCTGGTTGCGATGGCGGGCCGGTTCAAACCGGAGTTATTTGAGAAATTTCACTGGCCGTTCGGACAGATTTTGTCGGACTCGCCGCTGCTGGTGGCGGACCGCGACCCAGACGACCAGTTTCGCACCTGGCTCAAGCTCTGGCCGGCACACAGCACGGTCTGGGTCGGCGACATTTACAGCACGGGCCGCCCGGAACATGCGACGCATTTCCGGCCGCTGGCCGATTGGTATCAGATCGGGCCAGCAATGGGCAATTACACCTGCGGTTCGGCGTTCAAGCCAGGGACTTTCAGCCGCAGCAATGCGAACTGCGATGGCACGCGGTTTCTCGTGGTTGAGAGCGATTCGCTCACGAAGGACGAGATCGGCGCGGTATTCGCCTACCTGAACAACCGGCTGCGCTACAACCTGCACGCCATCATTGATACCGCCGGCAAGAGTCTCCACGGCTGGTTTGATTGCCCGCGCAACAAGGTCATGGAGGACCGGCTCAAGGCCGCGCTGACGGTGTTCGGCTGTGACCCGAAGCTTTTCACCTATTCCCAACCGGTGCGCGTGCCTGGCGCGTGGCGGGATGGGAAACTGCAACGCATCGTCTGGTTAAAGGATTGATATGGAACTGTTTGAAATACCTGTTTCCGAGTCGCCACGGCGTTTGTGGCTCAAAAAGCATCGAATCAGCACGCACAGGTCCGATTGCGTGCCGGACGATGAGGAGCCATGGAATGCCTGGGTGGGTGATCTGACCGAGGCCATCGAGGTGGACTCGGTCGCCACGGGAATGACCGAGGATGATGCCTTGTGCGACCTGGCCAAGATGCTTGGCATCCGGCTTTGGAATGAAGTCTTTCCAGACGGCCAGTGCGAGCCGCACCGGCCAAATAACTGACATGGACATCAAAATTTTTCCGCCGGGTAACCAAGTGGACATTGCCGTGGATCTGGGGGCGGTGGCGCCGCCGCTGCCGGAGATTGTGACGTTCCGCGAGTTCGCGGCGTCGCCGCCGGTCGCGCCGCCGCAAATCATCGAGGGCATTTTGCACCAGGGATGCAAGATGATCCTTGGTGGCACGTCGAAATCGAACAAGTCGTGGGGGCTGCTTGACCTGGCCATCAGCGTGGCCAGCGGTTCGACTTGGTGGGGGCGGAAATGCGTCAAGACGCCGGTGGTTTATATCAATTTTGAGCTGCATAACTGGGCGATCGCGCAACGCATGGTCGCGTTGTGCACAGCACGGCCCGAGTGTCACGGCATGGGCGACACGCTGCACTTATGGAACCTGCGCGGGCACAATGCCGATCTGACCTTGCTACGGCCGAAATTGGAGGAGCAGCTCGCCAAGCATCAGTTCGGGCTGATCATCCTCGACCCGGCTTACAAGGTCCTGGGCAACCGGGATGAGAACGCCAACGGCGAAATTGCCGGCCTGATGAATGAGTTGGAGGCCATGGCGCAAAAGACCGGGGCGGCCGTCGTGGTTGCGCACCACTTTGCCAAGGGGGACAGCACGGCCAAGAATGCCATGGATCGTATGAGCGGTGCGGGCGCCTGGGCGCGTGATCCGGACAGCATCGTGGTGCTCACGCCGCACGAGGAGCCGGACTGTTTCACGGTCACCAGCATTCTGCGCAACCTGCCCCAGGTGCCCGAGTTCGTGCTGGCGTGGGATTATCCCTTGATGAAGGTCGCCAGCGACCTGAATCCCGATGCGCTGCGCCGGCCCCAGGCCAAGAACAAGGTGTGTTCCGACAAGGAATTCGTCGCTGCCGTCATCACCGAGGAGGGCAAAACCTTCACCAAAATTGTCACTGAAGCCGAAAACTCCCTGAAAATGAGCCGTCGCACCACGGCGGTTTATCTCAAACGATTGACTGAGAAGGGTTTAATCAAGACTTCAGGCGGCCTTTATTGGGCTGGCAACGAGTGAAGTGCAGGAGTGCAGCATCCCTTAAATAGAATATGCACCAAGCAACAAGACAGGCAGAGGGGAAGGGACAACCCTCCTTGGGGTCGGGTTGCCCTTCCACCACTGCCGTTGAGCTGACACTTGATCTTGATGGAAAAAGGAAAATTATGCCGATGACATTTGACCAACAACCCCGCGAGACCAACAAGGCTTTCGCGGCTTTCAAAACCTACCTTGAACTTGGGCCGGAACGATCACTGGTGGCCGCGGCCGGCATGGTCGGCAAACACCGGACCCAACTGGAGCGCTGGTCGAAGAAGTTCGACTGGCCGGCACGTGTCCAGGCACACACCGCGTACCTGGAGGACATCGAGCGCAATACTGCTGAAGCGCTGGCGGTTCAGGCCGGGACGGATTGGGCGAAGCGGCAGGACCAGCATCGCGAGGATGAATGGCAGACGCGGACGGAATTGCTGGTGCTGGCGCGGGAGGCAATTGCGCGCTGGAAGAAAGCGGAGCATCGCTGCGGCACGCTGGAAGGCATCGCCCGGCTGCTCGACCTGGCGAGCAAGCTCGGTCGCGTTTCATCCGGGCTGGCGCTCGAACCAGCAGAGAAGCCGGACGAGAACGATGCCGCTTTCATGATCCAGATCAAGGTGGCGCTGGAGAAGATTTACGGCCAGACGGAGTCTGGAC
>Ga0265338_10003005_pt1 | contig 24388 bp, 12 predicted proteins | sample 42126metaG_FD_193579 | JGI IMG/M metagenome (GOLD analysis project Ga0265338, IMG submission 193579) | Rhizosphere microbial communities from Carex aquatilis grown in University of Washington, Seatle, WA, United States - 4-21-26 metaG | ecosystem: Host-associated > Plants > Roots > Rhizosphere... | reverse complement strand
GGGCATCAGCGGTGAACCGGTGAGGTGGGTCAGATCATTGTCGGTCCAACGGCTGTTGGCCCAGACCAGTTCGTGCACGTGATTGTCGCGGCCGAGGTAGATGATGTGCTGCTGGTTGTTGAACGTCGTGACGTAGCCGGTGAGCGCGTTCACTGGCCAGGCCGGAATCTCAGCCCCGGGAGTGTTCTGGGTGTGGTCGCCGTGGGACCAATGGCCGCTGCCATAGACCAGCTCATGGACGTGGATGTTCGTGTCGATGAAGATGACGTGCTGCTGATTATTGTAAGCGGTCTCGTACCCGACGAGCCGGGTTCCAGTCGCCGCCGCGGGCGCGCCGGTAAAAAGCGTCAGGTCGCCGTAATTCCAGTGGCCGTTGGCGCAGACTAGCTCGTGGACGTGATAATCGGTCCCGATGTAATTGATATGCTGCTGCTGGTTGTACGTCGTGAAATAGCCGGTGAGGGCGCCGCGCGCGATTGGAGCGGGCGCGCCGGTGAGCTGGATCAGATTGCTGGAATTCCATTGCTGGCCGTTCCAGAACAGCTGGTAGATGTCATTGTCGTTGCCGAGATAAACGACCTGCTGCTCGTTGTTCCACGGCGTGACGTAGCCCACGACCGGCGAGCCCGACGCGGCGGGGGGCGAACCCGTGAACGAGCACAGATCGTTGTAGATCCACAGGCTGCCGTTGTAATAGAGTTCGTAGATGTCGTTGTTGGCGCCGATGAAATTGACGTGCTGCTGGCTATTCCACGGCGTGACGTATCCGTCGAGCCCGCTGCCGCCGATCGGAAGCGGCGCCGCGCCCTGAGTCGTGCTGACGGCCCCCGACCAATTGCCCGAGGTGGCGTTGGTGCTGCCGTTGCCCAGCTGCACGTCGCGGAGTTGATGCGTCTTGCCCGGCCGGACCAGGAGGTGGGGCACGAGGTGGTCGCGGGCTTTCCATTTGCGGCCGAAAATCTCCCGCCACGCCGCGAGGAGTTCGGGCTGGTCTTCACGGGGGCGGCTCCAGTGAAAACCATATCTGGCCAGCTCGGCCGGGCTGGCGGTCCCGGCATCGAAACCATCGGGGACGGGCGGCGAGGTGTAGGCGCCCTCAATGTTCAGCGGAATCAACTCGAACGGCTGGGACTTCCGAAAGGCATCTTGATCATTCATGGTAATAATCTTTTCGATGGGTTGCGCACGAAAAACAGGATTCGCTGGGGAGGTTCGCTGGTTGAACCCAGCTTGCCGGACCATTCTGACAGAGTTCTCCGCTTACTATTATTGACCGGCAGACCACAGGCACACGGCTACGTAAAGGTGGACCGGACCAAGGCCCGGCCGTGTTGTCATCGAGGGGATTTAGGTCGGAATAATTCGTCTGGCACGGTGGCGCGGCTTACGGGGAGGTCCGTGTGGACAGGGCAATGGAAAGCAAAAATGCGCTGCGGGCGAATGGCTGAGCCGTTATTGCTGGGCCACACTCCGTTGCCCGCCGCTCGACGCCCGGGGGCGGTGCAGGACTTCCTGCGACTTTCCCCACTACCCTGATGAAACTTGAAACCCCAGCTTGGCCAACTCATCGCGAATGGGGGGACTGCGCGGCGGCGGGGCCACGCCGGCAACGGGGTCGATTCCCATGCACCCTTGGTTTGCATTGCCCGGGCGGAACCGCAAAGATGGGTGGTCCTCTCAGATCGGTCGCAATCCCCCCATCCATTCCACGATGATCTCAGTCGCCCCCGCCCCTGTCTCGTTCCATTTCCGCCGGATCTTGGTCTGGCCCGTGTGCGCGCTCTTCCTGGTGCTCTTTGGTGCGGGCGCTGCGATGGCAGCCTCCGGCACCCCGCCGGCGGGCACGGGTACTCCCGCGCAAATCGCCGCCGCCCAGCAGGAGCTACTCCAGGCGAAACAGGAATTGAAGAATCTGACCAACGAATTGGCCCGGGTGCAGGCGGCCCAACCGCATCTGCCCCCCAAGGCCACCGATGCACAACGGCAGCAATACCAGGCCGATCTTGCGGCGTGGAAGCAGAAGATCGCCGATCTCAACGCCAAGATCGTCGCGGCTCGATCGAAGGTCGCCGCCGCCCAGGACAAGCTGTACAAGCTCACCGGAAAAGTGCCCCCGCCGCAGCTCTGACGCCTGCGACCTTTGTGCGAGCGGCATCGCACGAGCAGCAGGGCGACCGCCGGGAGCCGGCTCTGTCCGGCGAGATTCGGCGGAGAATGGGGCGGATCTCAGAGCCTCTTCAGGAGCACCAGCACCGCGTCATTCTGGCGCATGGTGTACTCGCGGTCGCAGGTCCCGTCATCGCCGACCGCAAGGGTCTCACGGATGAACGACGCACCACTGGCTGCCATTTTGAGTGCTTCGACCTGAGTTCGAGTCAATTGCCTGGGAGAGCCCATGTCCAGATAGGCCGTATAGGCATCGTTGGAGCGGTAGCCGACGCGGTAGGCCGTCAGTTCATACCGGCCCGGCCGGAGCCCACGCAGGCGAAGCCTGACGGGCGGCGCGGGAGCCGAAGGAAGATCCTGCCGGTAATACTCCTGATTGATGACGGAAGGTCCCGGATGGGTGATCGTGAAGTCCCAAAAAAGAGCCTGCACCCCGCCGCTGGCGTCGGCGCACACCCAGGCGTCCGGATCGACGGTCGCCAATTCCCGGTCACCGAGACGGCGGACGAACTGATAGGCGAAAAAGGCCGGTTTGCGGATATCCTGATAATTGAGCAGTCCAAAGCCGCCGTGGAACGGGGTCAGGCGCGGGCCCGCCTCCTCGAAGATGTCGGTGAAAGTCCAATACGACATGGATTGCGCGGCGTCGCCCACTCCCTTGAGCTTGTTGAGGATGAAGGCGGCGCTGTGGTAGCTGTCGTGGACGGGGTCGGAGGGCGTGTAGGAGGTGCTCCATTCGGTGTAGTGGAGCTCGAGTCCGGGTTTGGCCGAGGAAGCGATCTGCGCCCGGCTGTTCCTGATTTCCCGCGTCATGGCGGTGCGATCCGGGGACAGCACGGTGCCCGCGTTGCCCGTGGCATCGAGATAGCCGGACACGACCGCGTAGTGGTGCGTCGAGATAAAATCGATGGGCACGTCGTGGCGGGCGCAAAACCCGATCATATCCGGGATCCAGGCGTTGCCGGCCGTCGCGGGGCCACCGACGCGATAACGCGTCGAGACGGCCTTCAGCGCGCGCGCCGTGCCTTCGTAGAGCTTGAGGTATTCCTGGCGGGCGAACACGTCGAATTCCGCGTCGGTCCGGCCGCCTTTGTCCCCAATCCAGAATCCGGAGAGGTTGGGTTCGTTCCAGACCTCGAAGTACCAGCGCGCCACCTCGTCCTCGCCGTAGCGTTCGGTCCAATGGGCCGCGAGCGCCTGGATGAGCGCCTGCCATCGGGCGGGGTCCTTGGGCGGGGTGACGTTGCCCTTCCACCAGAAGATCGTTTGCGGACCGCTGGCGAGAGCCGAAGGCATGAAGCCCAATTCCACAAAAGGCCGCACGCCCATCTCCAGCAGCGCGTCGAACAGCACGTCGACGTACTGCCAATTGTAGAACTCGCGGCCGCTCTTGTCGGTCTGATAAACGCCCATGTCGTCGCAGAGCAGGCCGTGGAAACGAACGTAGCGAAACCCGCACTCTCGGTGCACTTCCGCCAGCTGGCGCTGCCAGTCCGCGCGCAGTCCCTCGTTGGCGCGGCCCGCGCCCACACAGAGATCGGTCTTGCGGTTGAATTCGCCCCGGACCGTGGCCAGGTCCGCTGCGACCAGCCGGGTGTCCCCGGGCGTCGCCGCGCGCAGGGTCATGGCCAGCAGAAGGAACCCGGAGACCAGGGATGCGTGCAAAGAGCGCAGCGGCATGTCGGGAAGGTAGTCCCCGGGCGGGGCGTGTCAGGCCGATTTTCGGAATGGCGGCATTGCCAGCGGTCCCCGCCGCCGGATTCGGGCCGGCAGCGACCGTCAATCGTATAGGTATAGCTTGACGCGTTGGATGCCGAAATGGCCCGGCGGCAGGCGCAGAAAACGGCCTTGATTGGTCTCATCGCCATTCAGCCAGCGCACATGCGTCCACTGGCCATTCACGAAACGGCCCTCTTCAACGCTTTCGAGTCCCACCTGCCGGTGGGCGGTGGTGCGCTGGGCAAACGTGACGGTGATGCCCGTGCCGGCGAGAAGGAACTCATCCGGGGCGAGGGCGATGACCAAACCGCCGGATGGCAGCGACGCATTGACGGCGGCCGGGGCATTCACAACACCGTCGGCGAGCGACGGGCCATCGCCCCGTTCGAACGACACGTGGAGGACATATCCGCCCAGCCAGATCTGCTGCGGCTGGCGCTGCTCCGGACCTTCCGGCAGGATGCCGGCCATCGTGCCGCGACCCTGATGCGCAGCGATCAGGGGCGCGAGCTGCGTCACCAAATCGAAGCTGTCCGCGAGCTGCCGGCCGGCCGGCTCCGGGATCGATTCGATGCCGAACGGACAGAAACCCATCGCGTCGAGGGCGCCGAACGAATAAAGGGCGTGCACCGAGGCGTCAGCGCTGCGCAACGCCTCCGGCACGAACAGCGGATTGCCGTCGCGGGCGTAGCGGCGCGCCCATTCGGAATAGTTCTGGAAATAGATGTCGGGTGAGAAGAAATCGATCGCCGGCGCCCCGGCCCGCCAGAGGTCGAACAGATGCGGCAGCGGCCCGGCGCTGGGATACTGGCCGGGTAGGTGTCCGGGGCGGATGAGGGCGGCGTTCACATACATCGGCAGCGGATACTCCTTCTTTCCCGCCGCGGCCACGGCGTCGACATAGCGCGCGAAATGCCACGCCATGAAGATTTCGTCCGTGGCCACGCCCGGGCCGAAGACTTCGCTCCAGGTCCCCGACCGCTTGGACCCGGCCCGGGACCACGCGGCGCGGAATTCCGGCGCCAGTGTGTCGACGTTCTTCACCAGGTAGTCGATCAAGTCTGCCGGCACCGGGCCGGCGAACTGCTTCTCCGCCTCCGGGCAGTGGTCCCGCGCCTCCGGGATCATGCCGATTTCGTTTTCGACCTGCACCATGATCACGGTCTGCCTCCCGCCATCGAGCTCGCGAACATGCCGCAGGAGCGTCGCAAACGAGCGCGCGTCGGTGTCACGGTTCGCGGCGTGAAACGGCGACAGGATCTCGAGGCCCCGGCCGGCCGAGTCCTGGCTGCGGGGGAAACGCCTGCTGTCGCGCTTCACCCAGGTGGGCGCATAACAGGACATGCTGTTCTTCCACGAGCCAAACCAGAGCAGCACGAGCCGGATATCGTTCTCCCGGGCGTCGGCCACCAGGCGGTCCAGCATGGCAAAATCGAATTGGCCCTCCTGAGGCTCGATGACGTCCCAGTAGACCGGCACCACCAGCCCGTTGAGCCGGAGGGCCCTGAATTTCGGCCAATATTGACGCAGGAAATCCGGTTCTCCCGCGGAATTGCCCACTTCGCCGCCTCGAAACAAGAACGGCTGATCGTCCACGATCAATTGAGTCGCCGCGCCCTGCCGGCGCAGATGCGGGATGGACGGGGTCGCGGCGTGGGCGGCGACCAGGAGGCAGCAGGCGAGGGCCAAAACTCGTGGAATGGTCATGGGCGGGAAAATGCCGGAAACCCGAGCACGGCCGCCAACCGGACCGGCAGGTGCCGGGCGTGGCGGTCGCACGTTGGGGCGTGAACTTCTGGCATTCCTGACGTCACGCCGACCGGGTCAAAACACAATCCGGGTCCACCAGCGGGTCCGGCGAGGTGCGGGCCGATCGCCCCCGGCGGGTCGGCAGGGACTCTCCCTCCACCCAGCTCCCTTCCACCAGCGTGGCGGTCGGCACCTCCGGGATTCCGCAGATGTTCTGCTGCATCAAGCCAACCACCATCTCAGTCGCGATCTCGCCGACCCGCTCGCTATTCTGCCGGACGCCGGCGCCGTGCTGCTCGCCCTCGTCCAGGACAAGGTCGGCGTAAGCGACGGTGTCGGGGATGGAAAGCCCAAGCTCCCGGAGCTGGGCGCCGATCGACGGTGAAAAAGCAAGGACGACGTCCGGCCGGTAATGGGTGTACCATCGGTGAAGGAGCGGCAGATCCACGATCTTGCTGTGCACCCCGAAGCTCGAGGCTGGCCCTTCCAGCCGGTCCTGATAGAGCAGAATCGGCACGCGCTGGCTGGCGGCCAGCCGGCTCTGCGCCGCCAGGGAAACGGTCGACCAGGCCTGGTCGACCAGATCGTCCCACGACCGCGGCATCACGAGGCCGATGCGTTCATACCCGGCCGCCAGGGCCTGCCGCATGGCCAGCCGAACACCGCCCCCTTGATCGTCCACCACGCGGTGCAATGAGGGCAGATGAGGGAAACAGCCGATCTTGACCGCGCTGAGCCGAGCCCAGTCAAACTCGATCACCTCGTTGCTGTCGGCCCGGTGCGCGGCGAGAATCACGCCCGTTATGCCCCGATGAAAAAGCACGTTGCTGAGGCGAGGCTGGGTCATGCCGGGCTCGCCGAGCCAGAAATGCTCGATCAGATAGCCGAATTGCGCCGCCTTGCGCTGCGCTCCCGCATAGAAGCGGGCCTGGGCCGGGGCGTCCCGCCACCCCCATCGGGTGTCCCAGTTGGTGACGTAGGCGACGGTCTGCTGGCGGACATTTGACCTGAGCCCCCGGCGGTAGGCGACGAGGGCGCGCAACGCCGGATCCGGGTAATAGCCCATCTTCTCCGCCACCGCTTGGATCCGCCGCCTTGTCGTTTCGGGGATTGCCGGACAATTCCGCAGCGCGAGCGATACGGTGGTATTGTGCACCCCCGCAACGCGGGCGATGTCGCTTTGCGTGACGCGCACTTTCGTGGCCTCCATCATGGGGATTTCGCTCATGGGCAACGAGCCCCCAGCGCCGGTCTTGCGCGTCGGGAGCAGGCCATCCGGAAGGAACCCGGAAGCGCCGGGCCGTTGTATTCCGAGGGGCCGATATCGCCCACACAAGAATACCTCTGGGCGAACGATCGCGTCATCAACTCCACATTGGTAATGGCTTCACTATGACTCAAGTCATATCTTGTTGCATAGCCTGTTGCAAAATAACAATATACAATGGCCCGGCGCCCGGGGGGGGAAGGCGCGTCGCAGGTTACGGCGGCCAAAACGGCTTTACCCGATCAACAGCCCGGCGCACGCTGCCGCTCGTTCCAACATGCGCGACGTGAGTTACACGCCATCAGGTCCCGCTCGATGCCAGGGCCGGGGCCCCGGACGAAGTCCGGAACGAGGGGCTCTGGCCCGAAGGATCAGCGAGTTCCTGTCCGTCGTGTTCCTGGCAACCCTGGGGACGGCGATGGCGTCCGAGGCGCCCGTTGACCTGCGCGGCCTGCCGTTCACGCGGTTCTATTCCTTCGACGAGATCGGCGATGTTTCCGCCGGCGCCCGGCTCGCCTTCGACCCGCTGGGCCGTTTGGCGGTCGTTCACCAGGGAGCCTTTGTCGTGCTCAACGACACGACGTGGCTGGACATCGCGAGCAAGGAGGCCAGCGAAGACCCCATGCTGCAGGTGGTCGACGACGGCGATGGCCATTTCTATTACGGGGCATTCCGATCATGGGGGGTGGTCGATTTCACGTCGGGCGAGAAACTGCACACGAAGTCGCTCGCGCCGGCCTCCTGCCCCGACTGGATTGCGATCACCAGTTTCACGGAGATCGTGGTGACCAGCACCGGAGTCTATTTCGGCGGATGGTACGGCGTCGTCTATTGGGACCGCACGTCGCAGGAGAACATGTTCTTCTCCACCGTCGGCGTGACGAAACTTTTTGCGGTGGCTGACCGGGTTTTTGTCTATTCGCATGGTCACCGCGTTCAATACATCGACGTTGGCAGCCGTTCGCTTCGTGATGTGGACGGCTCGCGCCTTGCCGGCGCGTTTATCGACCAAACGACCAGCCTGGATCAGAACCGTACCCTCGTGGCCACGAGTGATCAGCGGCTGATGACCTTTGACGGGGAGCAGTTCGCCGCGTGGAGCAATGAACTCGGCGACCGCCTGAAAGGGCGGGTCTCGAGCCTCAAGCGCCTGGTTGACGGCGGCATTGCAATCGCCGTCAGCAGCGAGGGCCTCTACCTTGTTTCGGAAAAGGGTGAAATCCTCTCGTCCCTGACCGATCCCGATCATCAGCGAATCACCGATTTGGCCGCGCACGAACCCGGTGTCCTTTGGGTGGTGACCGAAAACGGCGTGGAGAAGGTGCTCTACCGCAGCCCGGTGGCCGTCTTTGGCCAGCGCCTGGGGCTCCCGATCAGCTGGCCCCAAGTCGTCCGTTGGCACGATCGGATCGTCGTGGCCTCCGGTGGCGTGCTCTATGAAGCGAGCTCGGAACCAACCGGCGCGACCGCGCACTTTCAGCCGGTCGCCGGGCAGCCCACCCCGAAGTTGTGGGGAATCGCGGCCAACGGGCCGAGAATGATGGTGGGCAATGCGGAAGGAGTTTTCGCCCGGAACGAAGACGGAACCTTCACGACCGTGCTGGCCGGCGTCGATGTCGCCCGGCTGGTCATGCCCAGCCCGGATTTCTGTTACTTTGTCGGCGGCACGGAAATCGGGGCCCTGCATTGGGAAAACGGCCGATGGTCCGAGTGCGCCGCCCGCGTGCCCGGCGTCGGGTATCCTTCGGTGGTTCGCGCGGCGAAACACTCGGCGTGGATCGAGCTGGGCGGGAATCGGGTCGCCCGCATCTCGTTCCGGGACGGGCGACTGCGCACCCGCGTTTTCGAGAAATTCCCCTGGTCCGAGGCGCGATGGACCAACGTCGGCGTGGTCGGCGACACCGTCGTGCTGGCCGGGCGCAACAGCGGAAGACTCTTTTTCGACGAGAATACGGAAAGCTTTGTCGACGCCCCGCCACAGCTCCGGCGGCTGCTGGACCAGGTGCCGTTCTGGATCATGCGCATCCAGGAGGACAGCGAGGGCACGCTCTGGGCCACTTACGACCGCGGGGTGCTCACGATGCGCCGCACCGGAGACGGCTTCAGCGTCGACACCACCCGGTTTGAGGTTATCCACGACCGCGATCTCAACATCCAATTGTTGCCGGGAGGCGACGTCTGGTTCTCGACCGGTCTGTCGCTTTACCATGTGGATCGGCGATATGTTCCGGAAGCCCGACCGAGGTTCAAACCCGTTCTTGGCTCCCTGAGCCACGGTCGGACGAATGAAGGCATTGCGGGTCTCACGCACTCCCTGGTTTCACCGCTCCGCTTTCCCTACTCGGAAAACAGCCTCAGCTTTCGCTTCTTTGCCGGCAGCTACGCGGCGCGTCGGTCTCCGGGTTATGAGTTCCGGCTGAATCGCCGGCCGAACAGCTGGACCTCGCTTGCCACCGGATCGTTATTGACGCTTCCGAATCTGCAGGAAGGGACGTATCGAGTGGACGTGCGGCTGGCGGACAACCAGGGTCCGCTGGGCGCACCGCTGGCGATCGGATTCGAGATCGGCCCGCCGTGGTTCCGGACGTGGTACGCTTACGCTCTGTACGGCATCGGCGCGGCGCTGGCGGCGTTCGGGTTGGTGCGATGGCTGGTCCATCGCGCGAATGTCCGGAGCGCCAAGCTGGAGACCTTGGTGCGGGAGCGGACCGGTCAGCTGGAAGTCGCGACGGAGAAATTGAATGAGGAGACCCGCAACGCCGCCACGCTGGCCGAGCGGGACCGCCTGGCCGTGGAAATCCACGACAGCGTGCAGCAGGGGCTGAGCGGCTTGATGCTGCAGCTGGATGCCACGCTCAAGCTCCCGGCCATCACCAACGAAGTTCGCTCTCGCCTGAGCGTCGCCCGGAACATGGTGTCGTTCACGCGCCACGAGGTTCAGCACGCGGTCTGGGACATGGAGTCCCCGCTGTTGAGGACGACGGAACTCGGCGATGCCCTGAAGAAGATTGCCGATCTGGTCACCCCGGGGGCGGCCCGCATTGACATCACCGTCACCGGCACGCCGGTCATGCTGTCCTCCTCGACGAAGCACCACCTCCTCCGGATCGCGCAGGAGGCGATCACCAATGCCGTGCGGCATGCCTCGCCGGCGGCCGTGAACGTCATCCTTGCCTATGAAACCGACGGATTGTCGCTGACGGTCACGGATGACGGGTGTGGCTTCAAGCCGAACGACGTCTTGGTCCGGGGCATCGGCCACTTTGGCCTGCGCGGCCTGCGGGAACGCGCCGGCAAGATCAGCGGGCTGCTGGAGATCCACAGCGCCCCCGGCGAGGGCACGGTGATCAAGATCATCGTTCCCGCGTGCGCACTCGCTTCCCCCAATCATCATGCAATCCCTCGCTAAGGCGGCGAAGATCAGAATCATGCTGGTGGACGACCACATCGTGATGCGGATGGGGTTGTCGACCGCGACAAACGGCGAGCCGGACATGGAGGTGGTGGCCGAGGCGGAAAACGGCGTCGAGGCCATCGAAGCGTATCGCGTCCATCGTCCCGACGTCGTGGTGCTGGACCTGCGCATGCCGAAGAAGAACGGCATCGAGACCCTCCGGCTACTGCGCGAGGAGTTCGGCGATGTTCGCGTGCTGGTTTTCAGCAACTATGCGAGTGGCGAGGAGGTATTCCAGGCCTTCAAGGCCGGCGCGGCCGGCTTTGTGGTGAAGGAGATGGCGCTGGAGCGCCTGCTGGAAGCGATCCGAAAGGTGCACCAGGGGGAACAGTATATTCCCGGCGAGATTTCGCGGCGGATGACCGGGCGCGTGCTTTCCGAGCTTTCGCCGCGCGAAATCGAGGTGCTCGCGCTGGTCGCGAAAGGGCTGGGCAACAAACAGATCGCCGCATCGCTCAACGTGGTGGAGGGCACGGTCAAGGTTCACGTCACGAACATTCTCGCGAAGTTGGGGGTCGCCGACCGCACGCAGGCGATCCTCGCCGCCGTCAAGCGCGGCATCATTCAACTGGAATAGACGTCCGCACCCCGGCCTCTACGGATCTGCGGGGTCGACATGGTCCCTCGCGCAGGCGCTCGGGGCGAAGGGGTGAAGGGGTGAAGTTCGTGCAACAGTCAGCGTGTATCGGCGATTGTACTCCGGGTCCGGTGGGCTAGTGCTGCCATTGTGCCTTCGGCTGGTCTGGCGCCGCTAGTCACGTCATCCATGGATGCCTCTGTCGCCTCATTGCCCGCGCCCTGCAACGACTGGTGCCGGAGAAAGGTTTTCCGACGGCAGTGGGGGATTGCGGCGGCGTTCACCGCCATCGTTCTCTTGTGCTCCGCGCGCGCCGCGGAGCTGGTTCTCTTCGACGGCGGCGCGGCGCCGGCGATCGTTTACGACGCGGACGGCGGCGCGCCGATCGGCAAGGTGGCGGAACTGCTACGGCACGATCTGCACGCGCTGACGGGGCGCGAGCCGGCAGTCACGACCGCATTCGACCGGATCTCCGGCCCGGCGATAATCATCGGCCGCGCGGACTCGCCGGCGATCGCCGCCCTGCTCCGGGCGAACCACATCAGCACAGCGCCGATTGACGGCCGGTGGGAAACCTACGGGCGCACGATGGTTCCGGCCCCGAGGAATCCCGCCGAAAAGGCGCTGTTGATTTTCGGGTCCGACACGCGCGGCACAATCTGGGGCGTGATCGATCTCACCCGGGAAATGGGCGTGTCGCCGTGGGAATGGTGGGCCGACGTCGGCATCCGGCGGGTCGGTCGCCTCGTGGTCGATGCGGCTCCGCGCACTTCGCGCGAGCCGGCCGTGAAATATCGCGGCATTTTCCTGAATGCCGGCGAGCACGGCCTGAATCCGTGGGCCTCCCGGACCTATGATCCCCAGGTCGGCAACATGGGGCCGCGGACGTACGCGCGCATCTTCGAGCTGCTCTGGCGCCTCAAGGCCAACACGATCTGGCCGGCGATGACCCAGGTCGACACACCCTTCAACGCCATCCCGGAAAATGCGCGCGTCGCCGCGGACTACGCGATCGTCCGCGGGAGCTCGCACGTCGAGATGCTGCTGCGCACCAATTCGCGCGAATGGGATGCGAAGGTCCGCGGGCCCTACAACTGGCTCAGCAATCGGCAGGAGATGATCCGGTACTGGACGGAAGCGGTGCGGCAGTTCGGCGGCTTCGAGAACCTCTACACGGTCGGGCTGCGCAACGTGGACGACTTTCCGATGCAGGGCGTGAACACGCCGGAACAGATGGGCGATGTCCTCCGCGAGGTCATCACCGAGCAGCGGCGGATCCTCAGCACGGTCCGCGGCCGGACCGCGGAGGAATCACCGCAGGTGTTCACCGCCTACAAGGAGGTCCTGCCGGCCTACGACACCGGCCGCGTCCACCTGCCGCCCGACATCACGCTCAACTGGCCCGACGACGATTTCGGGTACATCCGCCGCCTGGGCAACCGCGAGGAGCGGCAGCGCTCCGGCGGATCGGGCGTCTACTATCACGACACGTTCTGGGGTCCGCCGATGTCGTACCTCTGGCTGCAGACCACGCACCCCGCGTTGATGTGGGAAGAGATGACAAAGGCCTGGCGGTTCGATGCCCGCCGGCTCTGGATCCTGAACGTCGGTTCGATCAAGCCCGGCGAATTCCTGACGCAGTTCTTCCTCGCGCTCGCGTTCGACGCCCCCGCGTTCGAGCACGGCGCGAGCGTCCGCCCGTATCTGCGGAGCTGGGCGGCGGAGACGTTCGGCCCGGGGTACGCCGACCGCGTCACCGCGATCCTGTGGACCTACTACCAGCTCGCGTTCGACCGGAACCCGGAATTCATGGCCTGGACGGAGGTGTTCCCGGAGACGCCCGTCCGGCAGACGGAGTTCAACCCGGTGGCGTTCGGCGACGAGAACGCGCGCCGCGCCGAGGCCTATCGCGCGCTCCAGACGGAGGCGGCGGCGCTGATGGCGTCGATGCCGGGCGATCGCCGGGACGCGTTCTACCAGCTCGTGCAATATCCGATCGACGGCGCCGCCGACATCAACCTGCGCCAGCTCGATCTCGACAAGGCGATCACCTATGGACTCCAGCACCGGACCAGCGCCAGCGTCTACGCGGAGCGGGTGCAGGCGGCGCAGGAGCGGATCGTGGCCGGCGCCCGCGTCTACAACGAGGCAATCGCCGGCGGCAAGTGGCGTTACATGATCGATCCCCTCCCGCACGATCTCCCGGTCTTCGAGGCGCCGCACGTTCCGACGTGGAGCGACAACGGCGACCGGAAATGCGGCGTGCAGGTCGAGGGCGGCGCCTTTTTCGACGGCACCGGCTGGTGGACCCCGGTCCTCCCGGTGTTTCGTCCCGAGCTGAAGGAGACGCACTACATCGACGTTTTTGCCCAGGGCGCGTTTGAGGCGACCTGGACGGCGACGACCGCAACGCCGGTCAACGCCTTCCGCCAGGACGCGTTGGACGTCGCGCGGACCACCCCGGCGCCCTGGATCCGGCTGAGCCGGACGTCAGGCCGCTTCTCGCCGGCCGACAAACACTTCGAGGATCGCATCCTGGTCTCGATCGACTGGGACACCGCGCCCATCGGAGCAGCCGGCGAGGTGATCATCACCGGCACCGCGTTCCGACAACCCGTCGCCGTGCACGTCTTCCTCGCACGGCCTTATCCCGTGAAGGGCGTGTCGTTCATCGAGTCCGACCGCATCGTGTCGATCCAGGCCACGCATGCCGACGCGCTCAGCGCCGGCTGGGAGGTGCTGGACGGTTTGGGCCACACCGGAGCGAGCCTGCGCTCGCGCCTTGACCTGGAATCAATCGATCCCGCGAACGAGGCGGCGGTCCGCCAGGCGCCGAGCGCCACGTACCGGTTCGCGACGATCACCAGGGACGACCGGGCGACCCTGAGCGTCGTCGCGCTGCCTGCTTTTCCGATCACGACGGAAAACGGCATGCGCGTGGCGGTGTCGATCGACGGCGGTCCGCCGCGTCTGCTCGACTTTTTTGCGCCGGAATTCAGCGAAGCCTGGCGGCAGCACGTGCTCACGAACAGGGCGGTGGAGAAGCTGCCGGACCTGAGGTTGGCGGCCGGGGCGCACACGCTGACCATCTATGCCCTGGACCCGGGGGTGATGCTCGATTGGTTCGAAATCGCCTTCACCGGCGCGCCCCGCGCCTACGGACCGGTTCCGGAGACGAGAATCCGCCAGTGAAGGCGGGGGCGCGGCGCTTGGTCCGGATTTTTCCGACGCGCCGATAGTCGGCTCCCCTCCGGCCTTCCTCCTTCGCCGGGCCTCCGGGGGACAGGTCGGCCACCCTTCTCGAGCCGGAGTCATGCGGTTGTAGGAGCGAGCTTGCTCGCGAATGCGCGGAGTCAGATCGCCTGAAAGCAGGCTCCTACATGCCGCACCAGACGGTTGACGAGATATCGAGCGATGTGTGGTCTGATTGCATAGTTCGGGCTCGAGAGGGGATTGGTGGTAGATGATGGGCCCGGGGGACTTGGTCGGCCGGTTGCCCGTTCGACCAGCTCAGGGCCCCGATCCTGCCGGGGGACGAAGTTCCCTGTTGGCGAGGGCCCCGGCCATGGACTCGGCCGAACGGGTACCCGATAGAGCGGGGTGTGTCCATGTGCATCAGGAGGCGTGGGACGTTTGGGCCAGCCCCTACGTTTCACACCCGCTGTTGGTCGGCTCCCGTTTCGAATCCCGCCAAATGAAAGCCGCCGGCCCTTGGGAGGACCGGCGGCTGTAAGCAGACTCGACTAGGCTAGACTAGAACGAGAACGTGTTCGTCAGCGCCCATTCCTGGACCGGGGCGATTCTCACGGCCGCCCAGGTATGACCGTCGGGCTCGACGGAGATCGGGATCAACCCGTTTTTCTTTCCGACGTTGTAGACGTTGAGCTGGATCCGCCAGTTGATCCGGCTCGTGAGCTTCCGCTCATAGCCGGCCCACAGATCGAGCGCATCCTCGGAGGGACCGTAGTACGGCCGGGTCAGGTCAAAGCTGGCGAGGGTGGGATTGGCCGCATTCGGGATCACGGGGTAACCGATCGCCACCTTATCCTGCCAGCGATAAGCGCCACCAACGCTGAAACCCTTGAGCATCGAGTTGGTGAACGTATAGTTCGTCACGATGTTGTAGCGCCACTTGCGGAGTTCGGCCACAGCCGCGCCCTGCTGCAGCTTCAGCAGCGTGTATTGGCCGCGCCAATTGGCCCAATCCTGACGCAGCTCATTGCCGGCCGAATAGTCGGAGTTGAACCGGACCAAGTCACCGGCGGGTCCGGCCATCAGCGTGTCGAAGTACGTCACCAATGCATCCAGCGCCGGTCCACCGACGTTATTGCGGACCGCCTTGGTTTGCGAGGCGTTAACCTCGATACGCCAGTTCGGCAGCGGATTGGCGGTGAATTCATACTCGTAGCCCTTCGACTCTGTGTCCGCGGTGACCGCAAAGCCCTGCAGGTCCGGGTTGCCACGATAGTCATAGACGCTGGCCTGAAACGCCGGATCGCTAATGTACGCAGCACCGGCCGCCACATCGGCCTCGTATTGGCTGCGGGTCCTCAAATCCGCCTGCAGGGTCGGCCCGACCCCGTAGTTCCAAGCGTTGAAGTAGCCATTGCCGGCGAGGAATCCCTGCATGTTATTGAGCGCCAGCAATGCAGCATCGCGTCGGGTATCGGCCTGAGCCTGCGTCTCCAGATGGGAGTTGGCAGGCGGTGTAGCGCTGGTCGGGGCGCCCTGAAAGACCGGCCGCCCGGTCGTATTATCCACATAGAACGCGTCCCATATATATCGATTCCCGGTGTAATGATTGAGGTTCGTCTGTCCAGCCGAGCCCCAGTTGTACAGCGACATGTAGTAGGTCTTAATATTGCGCCAATTCAGGGCATCCTTGATGGTGCCGGTGAGGCCGCTGGTGCTGAATCCCTGGACAGTCGCGCCATAGTAGAAGGTGTCGTATTTCACCGCGCGGAACGAGAACCGGTTGTCCTTCGTGGAGAGCAGGACGCCGTATTCCTTGGTGGCGCCGGTCGGGTTGGGGATGTTGTTCCCGTAAATGTCGCGCCGGGCATTCACGACCGAGAAGTTGCTCGACTTGTTGTACGACAGGCTGATGTTGATCGGCAGGAAATCGTGCTCGCCGAGCAGCTTGTTCAAGTGGACGACTACGCCGCCGGCGGTCGAGTGGGCCTTGTAATCCGAGCGGGTCTGATTCTGGTTGCGCGGATCGCTGGGGTTATCGCTCGGCAGCACATAAGGCTGGGCGGAGGCGGGGCCGACCGGGTTCAGATTCAGGGCGCTGCGGGAAATGCCGGCCCCCAGACTCTGAGCGGTCACGCCCGTGCCGATGACCTCGTCGTAGCGCCAGCCGAGGGTGGGCACGACGGAGTCGTTCCAGAAGTAACCCTGCCAGGTGCCGGAATACGACTTCGTCTTCCGCAGGACCAGGCTGGCCTGGGTGACGAGGCTCTGGTCGGCGCCGTTGTTATAGCGCAGCAGGGTATCCTGGAAGTTGCTGTTCCAGCCGACGTAGTTGGCCGGATTGGACACCTGCGTGAGTGCGGCGAAGGGGAGGCCGGTGGCGGTGTTGATCACCGGGGCACCATTGAAGATCGGAACAACGCCGAGCGTCGCAGCCAAATTCGCCGGGACGGTATTCGCCAAAGTCGCCGGCACCGTCCACGGGTCCGTATAGACGACGCCCGCCTGGGGCCTCCAGGTCGAATCAAACTGATAGATGTTGCCATCCTGCAGCGTCACGTTGGAACCGACGGCCGGAATATGAGCGTTGGCCGACGTAGCCGCGCCGGCCAGCGACCCACCGAGGTAAACGACCGCGATCGGCGGGAGATTCTGGATACCATCGGGAGCGTTCTGCGTCTTGAAGGCGGCATAGGCCAGGGAGTTGGCATACGCCTGCCAGTTCCGGTTCTCTACCTGGTATTTCTCGTCGCTGTAGACGCCGTTGAAACGATGGTGGCCAAGCAGTTTCGCGAGGAAGCTGTCCCGCGCCAGGAAGTCCGTCGCGCGGATCTCGCCGAAGATCGATCCGCGGACGTCCTTGCGGTCACTTTCGTAGGAGTTGCCGCCGCCGGGGCCGCCGTTCACGAAGGGCCGGCCGTAGTTCTGATTGACGACGCCGGTGTTGGCCGCGTTGGCGGACCCAAGGACGTAGTCCTGGAAGTTCTGCAGCACATCGACGGCAATGTACGGGCTGGTGTAGGTCGGCGTGCCGATGAGGTAATTAATGCCATTCTTGTATTTCTGCCGGTCGTAGGTCAGCTGGATGCCCAGGCGGTCATCCCAGAACGTCTGCTGGAGGTCGACGTTGAAGGCATTCCATTTTTCGAACTCCCCCTTGGTCGGACCATCGATCAGATTGTTGTAGAAATCGAAAACCGATGAGTCGGTCAGCGACTGGTCGCGATATTGGCCATACTGGGAATTGGGCAGGTGCGCGTTGATGGCGTACTGGCTCGTGCTGGTCATGGACGTGAAGGCGTCCGCGTACCGTTCTCCAGCGAGATTGATGCCCGCGCCCTGCGGAGTTCCGGCGGCATTGAGCGCACCGGAATTGACGTATCCGCCGTAGATCCGGAAGAGCTGGTTGGACGCTCCATCGATGAACCAGGTGGGCTGCTGCTGGTTGGAGTACTGGGCCAGCCACGGGCTGAAAGTCGTGGCGGTTGCGCCGATCTGGTAGCCATTGTAGATCGAGAACTTGTTCATGCCGCTATTCAGGTCCCGTTGGGCCGGGGTGGCAGCGTCCGGGCGGAACCACGGGGTGATCCTGTCCACTGGCGGGGTGGTACGCGGGCGGTCCGCCTTGATGTCACCATTCTCGAACTTCACCCGGATGCTGGTGTGAAAGTCCCGGCGCCGGAAGAGCTGCGGATCGAACCGGAGGGCGCCAAAGAAACGTTTGTCGTTCTGCCAGGCCTGCTGCTGCTCGTACTGGTGGTCGTCCCACATGCCGTCCACCCGGATGGCCAGCACGTTCCGAACCAGCTCCTGGTTCACGTCGATGCTGCTCCGGAATGTGCCGTAGGAACCGGTGCGCGCCTCGATCGAGCCGAAGTCGTGAAACTCGGCGCTGTGCGTCGTGGCGTTGACGATGCCGGCCGGGCTGCCCAGGCCGAACAGGATCTGGTTCGGGCCGCGCTGAATGTCGATGCGATCCACGTTGTAGCTGTCCCACGGGATGTCGGTGACGAAGAAGTCGCGGGTGTTGTCGGCCGCGGCCAGACCACGGACACGCTGGGCGCCCGAGGGAGCGCGGAGGTTGGTGGTCTCATCGACGCTGGTGCTGTTGCCCATGCTTCCGAAGGTGCCGCGCGTGCCGGCGACCTCGGCGTTGGTGGTATACTGGAGCAACGTGCTGCTGTCGGTGGCCCCGATGTCCTGCATGAACTCCTTCGTGAGGACCTGGATGGCCGAGCCGACGTCCGCGAGATTCGTGCGGATGCGGGTGCCGGCCAACGTCTCGGTGGCTTGATAACCGACGTCCCGCGAGGCGCCGACTTCAAACGGCGAAAGGCGGACGACGGCTTCTTCGTTTCCTGATTCCGAAGCTCCCACAGGGGCGGGGGCGGGGGCGGGCTGAGCTGACAGGCCTAGCCCGGTCGCAAAGGTCGCGACCAAGGCGAAGGCAATCTTCAGTGATGTCTTCACGATTGGCTCTTAGGTTCTTGTTGGGTTGGGGAGACCACGGTGGCCAGCCGATAGGGGACGGTGGCGACACCTGCCGTTACAGTCGCCAGGGTAGCGACTACGGCCAATTGACGGGCGATTCTGGGAGCGGACCACTCCACCCCGCAACGGGGACTCCATTCTGACTTCTGAATGAACAGCACGGAGGCAGGAGGAAGACCCCGGCGGGAGCCAGCCAAGGCCAAAAGACCGCGCGTGCGCGAAGGCCGCGGAAGGGTACGGACCGGCCGCCAACGCTTGGTGGCGCGCGTCAATTCCCGGGCTAGACCGGTTTTCCGGCCTCCGCGAGGCACCCAAATCCAGAAATGATCGTCCGGGGCCCTGTAAATCGTGGAAACGGGCAATGGCGCGCAGGTCTCCCTAATCAACCGCCCGGCGGCACAAGGCAGATTGCCGATACGACCCGCCTCCAGGAACCGGTCCGGTCCGGTCAGCGCGACGCGAGTGCCGGCAACCTCCGGCGCCGGAGTGAGTGCTTGCGTGACATCAGCCGGATCGAACCGCCATCATTTCGTGCTGAAACGATAGATGGTGGTGCTGCGGAGAGTCTGGCCCGGGCGCAGGATCGTGCTCGGGAAACCCGGCTGGTTGGGCGAATCCGGGTAATGCTGCGTCTCAAGGCAGAGGCCGCTGCGGAACGGGTAGGGCTTGCCGCTTTTGCCGGTGAGCTTGCCGTCGAGAAAATTGCCCGAATAGAACTGAAGGCCCGGCTCGGTCGTGAGGACTTCCAGCAACCGTCCCGACTTCGGCTCGTACAGGGTGGCGGCGGGCGCGAGCTGGCCGTTCTGGTTGTCGAGCACCCAGTTGTGATCGTAGCCGCCGCCAAACTTCAGCTGTTCGTTCGCCACCCCGATGCGCTCGCCAATCGCGTGCGGCGAGGTGAAATCCAGCGGCGCGCCGGCGACCGGCACAATCTCGCCGGTGGGGATCAAGCCGGCGTTCACCGGCGTCGTCCGGGCCGCTTTGATCGTGAGCACATGGTCCAGGATCGTGCCCACGCCCTCGCCGTGCAGGTTGAAATATGTGTGGTTGGTCAGGTTCACGGGGGTGGCCCGGTCGGTCGTCGCCCGGTAGTCGATCCGCAGCTCGTTGTCCGCCGTGACCGTGTACGTCACCTCGGCGGTGAGCTTGCCCGGGTAGCCTGCCTCGCCGTCCTGACTGACATAGGTGAGGGTGAGTGTCGGGTTCCCGGCCACGACGGCGGGATGCGCCGTCCACAGCACCTTGTCGAATCCGACGGTGCCGCCGTGGAGCGAGCAGGGGATGCCGCCCGGCTTGTCGTTCAGGGGCAGCGAATAGGTGGCGCCATCCAACGTGAACTTGCCGTGCGCGATCCGGTTGCCGTAGCGACCGATCAGGGCGCCGAAGAAGGGTGACTGCGAACGATAGGGCGCCGCATGGTCGAAGCCGAGCGCGACGTCGGCCAGCTGGCCGTGCCGGTCGGGCACGAGCAGGTTTACGACGATTCCGCCGAAATCGCAGATGTCGGCGCGAAAACCGTGGGCATTTTCGAGCGTGAACAATTGGGTCGGTCGACCGTCGGGGAGCGGGCCAAAGGATTTCACGGGAATGGTTGGTTCAGGGGTGGCGGCCGGGAGTGCCGGGACGATCAACAGCAGCGTAACCAGGGTCGAACAGGCGAGTCGGGGGAGATTTTTCATGGGAGTTCGTCAGCAGTCCACCGCACAGGGTGGGGATGGGGGAGGGATCTCGCAAGGGAAAGACAACGAACGCCGGCGGCCCGGCGCAAACCGTCTGCCGGGAAATTTGCGTTACAGTTCAGTGGACCGGCGTTCCGGCGCCCGTGCCGCGTGATTCGGCGGGGGCGGCGCGCGGGGCCCGGCGGGCCCGCCGCCCCGCCGGGATCGCGGCGGGGGCCGGCTGGGGCCGGACGCTGGTCCCGTCCATCCAGGTGGCCCCGATCAGCGTCGCCCGCGGAAACTCCTGCACGCCGGTTTCGTTGTTGTGAATCTGGCTCACGACCATGTCCACCGCCGCCTCGCCGGTCATGAAGTTGTGCTGGTTCATCCCGGCGATCTCCGGCCGCGTGGCGCGCCATTCGAGCTGGATGACGCCGATGTCCTCCGGCACGCGCCGCCCGGCGGCCCGCAGCCAGCCCAGCACATTATTATAAAGCGTGAACACGACGTCGGGCTGGCATCGTTCCAGCCACGCGCGGAACAGCCCGGGCTCCTTCTCCGCCCGCGACACCTCCCCGAAAATCGGCAGATGCTGCGCCGGCGGGAGCGTGCGCACGCCGCTGATATATCCCGCCGAGAACCGGCGCTCCACCAGCGTGTCGATCACATCGTCCAGCACGAGTCCCGGCCGGCGATAGCCCAGGGCGAGCGCCCGCTCCACCGCCATCAGCGCGAGGTTGTGATGATCGACGCAGCAAAACGAGAGCGCGGGGTCGCGCGTGCGCACGCCCGTCACCACGCACGGCAGCTGCCCCCACACCGGCCGCAGATGGTCGGGCAGGTGGTTGGTGTCCATCAGCCCCACCAGCACGAGTCCCTTGATTCCGCGCGTGTGCAGAATGCGGAGCCAGCGGGACGCGTTGAGCGTCGGATCATGCAGCCAGAATCGATCGAGGCTGTAGCCGAGCCTGGCCGCCCGGCTCCCGCAGCCTTCGACGTACGTCGGAATCGTCGGGTGATGGCGGAACGCCTCGGGGTCGGAGTTGGCATTCACCAGCGCCAGCGTCGCCTGCAGGCGCGTCGTGCGGCTGGCGCGGAGCTGCGCCATGAGGTGCGAGATGACCGGATTCGGCTGGTAGCCGATCCGGTCCGCCGCCCGGCGGATGCGCTCGCGCGTCGCCTCGGGGATCTGCGGGTCCCCGCGCAACGCCAGCGAGACGGTGTTCTTGGAGCAGCCCACCTGGCGGGCGATGTCGCTGAGGGTCGGCCTGGGCATGGGGCGCGGGGGGGCGGACCTGTTTTTCCCGAAAACAACCTAACCGTCAAGTAATCGGCCGCGCAGGGGCAGCTTTACGGTCACGCGGCCCACCGGGTTGACCCGGGGCCGCGGCCGCGTGGAAAGTGCCTCCTGCCCCATGTTCACGCTCGGCATCGACTTCGGCACCAACTCCGTGCGCGCTCTCGTCGTCCGCTGTGCCGACGGGTGCGAGTTCGGTTCCGCGGTCGTCAACTACCCGAGCGGCCAACAGGGCGTTCTGCTCGATCCGCGCGACCACCTGCTCGCCCGGCAGCATCCCGGCGACTATGTCTTCGGCCTGGAGAAATCCGTCACGGCGGCCCTCGCCCAGGCGGGCCGGCGCCGGGGTTTCTCCGCCGACCGGGTCGTCGGCATCGGGGTCGATACGACGGGATCGTCGCCAATCCCGGTCGATGCCCGGAACCGCCCGCTCGCGCTGTCCCGGAAATTCCGGCGGAACCTCCATGCGCAGTGCTGGCTGTGGAAAGACCACACCAGCTGGCGCGAGGCCGGCGCGATCACGATGCTGGCCGCGCGCCACCGCCCCCAGTACATCGCGAAATGCGGCAACACCTATTCGGCGGAGTGGTTCTGGGCGAAGATCTGGCACTGCCTCGCCGTCGCGCCCGAGGTCTTCGCGGCCGCCCATGCTTGGGTCGAGCTCGCCGACTGGATCCCGTCGATCCTCGCCGGCGTGACCGACCCGCGCGCGATCAAGGCCGGCATCTGCCCCGCCGGACACAAGGCCCTCTACGCCGACGATTGGGGCGGCCTGCCCGACAAGGAGTTTCTCGCGCTGCTTGACCCGCGGCTCGCCGGGCTCCGCGATCGCCTGTATCCGCGGGCCTATGATGCCACCGAGCCCGCCGGCGGCCTCGCGGCCGCCTGGGCCCGCCGGCTCGGCCTCCGCCCGGGCCTCCCCGTCGCCATCGGCGAGTTCGACGTCCACTACGGCGCGATCGGTTGCGGGGTGACGGAGGGCACCCTCGTCAAGGTCATCGGCACCTCCACCTGCGACTGCGGCGTCGTCTCGGCCGGCCGGCCCGTCCCCGACATCCCCGGCATCTGCGGGATCGTCCGCGGCGCGATCCTGCCCGGCTACTACGGCATCGAGGCGGGCCAGTCGGCCGTCGGCGACATCTTCAAGTGGTGGACCGAAGGCATCTGCGCCGGCGACGCGGCGCTCCACGGGCGCCTGGCGAAGAGCGCCGCCGGGCTCGCGCCCGGCCAATCCGGCCTGCTGGCGCTCGACTGGCACAACGGCAACCGCACCATCCTCGTGGATCAGCGCCTCACCGGACTGCTCCTCGGCACGACGCTCCACACGACCCGCGCCGAGATTTATCGCGCATTGATCGAGGCCACGGCGTTCGGCGCGCGCGCCATCATTGGGCGGCTCCGCGACTACGGCGTGCCGATCGAGCGCGTCGTCTGCGCCGGCGGCATCGCGGAGAAGAACCCGCTGCTCCTGCAGATCTACGCGGATGTCACCGGCTGCACGATGCTGGTCGCCGGCTCCTCCCAGGCCTGCGCGCTCGGGTCCGCCGTGGCCGCCGCCGTCCTCGCCCGGGCGCATCCGGATTTTCCGACGGCCCAGCGGGCGATGACCTCGCTGCAGAAGACCGCCTACCGGCCGCGGCCCGCCGCCCAGCAGGCCTACGACCGCCTCTATGACCTGTATCGCCAGCTGCACGACAGCTTCGGCGGCTTGAACAAGTCCGCCGACCTCTCGCGCGTAATGAAGGAACTGCTCGCCCTCAAAGAAGGCGCCGCGAGCAGCGGGTAGCGTGGAGTGAACCCGGCGACACCTGCACGCAACCCTCCCATTGTCCGCAGCCTCCCGCTCGCCACCCACTACGCGCTACGCACTCCTCGCTACTGCCCATGAACGCTCTCCCTGCTCCGGAAATCTGGTTCGTCTGCGGCTCGCAGCACCTGTACGGCCCCGGGCCGCTCCAACAGGTCGCCGCCCACGCGGGGCAAGTCGCCGCCGCGCTTGCCGCCTCCAAGAAGCTGCCGCTCAAGACCGTCTTCAAGGCGCTCCTGACCACGCCGGACGAGATCACCCGCCTCTGCCGCGACGCCGACGCCGACGCGAACTGTGCCGGCCTGATCCTGTGGATGCACACGTTTTCCCCCGCGAAGATGTGGATTCGCGGCCTCCGTTCGCTGCAGAAGCCGTTCTGCCACCTGCACACCCAGTTCAACCGCGACCTGCCGTGGGCGCAGATCGACATGGATTTCATGAACCTCAACCAGGCGGCCCATGGCGACCGCGAGGCGGGCTTCCTCCACACGCGCCTCCGCCTCAACCGGAAGGTCGTCGTCGGCCACTGGTCCGATCCGGAGGTGCACGACCGGCTCGCCGCGTGGATGCGCGCCGCGCGGGCGTGGCACGACTGGCAGGGCGCCCGGTTCGTCCGCTTCGGCGACAACATGCGCCAGGTGGCCGTGACCGAGGGCGACAAGGTGGAGGCCGAGCTCCGCTTCGGCTTTGCGGTCAACACCCATGGCGTCGGCGATCTCGTCGCCCGGGTTTCCGGCGATGGCATCCGCCGTGCGCAGATCGATGCGCTCTGTGCCGAGTATGAACGATCATACGCGGTGGCGGGGCCGCTGCGGCGGGGCGGCGCCCGGCATGACGCGCTCCGCTACGGCGCGCGCCTCGAGCTCGGCCTGCGCGCCTTTCTCGAGGACGGGGGCTTCAAGGGCTTCACCACCACGTTCGAGGATCTCCACGGCCTGCGGCAGCTGCCCGGGCTCGCCGTCCAGCGCCTGATGGCCGACGGCTACGGCTTCGGCGCGGAAGGCGACTGGA
>Ga0265338_10003004_pt1 | contig 24392 bp, 20 predicted proteins | sample 42126metaG_FD_193579 | JGI IMG/M metagenome (GOLD analysis project Ga0265338, IMG submission 193579) | Rhizosphere microbial communities from Carex aquatilis grown in University of Washington, Seatle, WA, United States - 4-21-26 metaG | ecosystem: Host-associated > Plants > Roots > Rhizosphere... | reverse complement strand
GCAAATATGGCATAGTAGGCAATCACGGCGCTTTCACGAAACGGATCCTTTTCGTTCCATTTCATGAATGCATCCTTAAACAGCCGGACGGATTCCCTCAGTTTTATATTCATGACAATGGAGGCCAGCCATTCGCGCTGACCGCCGAGACGGAGGCGTTGATGGCGGAAGCTTGAGACATATCATGGCTGATCCTTTTCACAGGCTTTGGCATAATGCACGCGAAAGCCTTGCCAGGGTTATGGGGTCTAACCCTACCAGGCACAGATTTGGTTGAAGTGTTCGCTCCCCGATGATGCATTTCTCCAAGCCACGCCCAAAAAAACAAAGGGGAAAGAGAAGAAGCAAACTGACCATGAAAGAAATTAGGCAAGCATCAAACGACCGGCGGCTTCGGAAATAAGAAGCGGCTGAAAAGCCGGCCTGTTCCTTGCGCACGGCCCAGACTCACACATCAGGTGGCCCGAAAAAGTGAAGTCACGTCAGTTCCATGAATACAGAAACGAACTAGGAGAATAATTCAGTCAAGAAACGCTGGCCGGCGTGCGTGGGTGAGGAGCCCGGTGAAATGTCCATGGTGTTGGTCTGCAACCACTGCCCGCAACGGGAAATCCTGCCGGTGAGGTGATGCGTGTTGCATTGAGCCGGTGCGGATTGACCGGGACTTTTTCGAGATGCAATGGTGGGGCGATGATTAACGGTTGAGGGGAAAAAGTGTCAAAACTAAGAACCGACCCAAAACCGACCCTTTCATGGTGAAGACGAAAGCCTGTTTCATTTCTGATAGTGGGTGTATTTGTGGGCCTTACCTTCGAATACCGCACTTCAGGAACTAAAGGAATAGAACATTCACATGCCCTTAAACAGGCTTTGGAAGTTGGAAGTTTCTAAACGAGACAAATTATGAGCGAAGGCACATTGATTTGACCTCAGGACAGGCCGCCTCAATTCAAGACACCGGCCTTCCCATTTGCCATTAATAATCAGACTTATCCTTTATTTAAGCCTCCCTGACTTTGGACGGCGCAAGGCATATCGGCTGCTCAGCAGGGGGGCGTGCTCGGTCAATACAAAAACCCGGTCGCGTTTGGGGCCATCGCCATCCTTCTCCTGGTGACGAATGGCGGGGAGCTTCGTGCCGACGATGCCGCCGACTGGAAACGGCAGCTGGATTTGTTGACGCAGCAGAACGCCCTGCTGGGACAGCAGGTGCAGCAGCAGCAGCAGGTGATCGAGGTCCTGAGCAACCGGGTCTCGGCCGTGGAGCAGACCACCGCCCGGAACGACCAGCAACCGGACCATTTGAAAACGGACGCGGCCGAAGCCCGGGCCGGCGGATTCAACCTGGGCAAGGTGAATCTCAGCGGCGAAGGCGGCGTGGGAGTGCTCAGTTCGCAGGCGGATGGACGATATCCCAACACCGACTTTCGGGTGACGGAAGCGCGACTGTTCGCCGAAGCGCCCATCTGGGGGGACGTCTATTTTTACGGGGAGGTGGATCTGGCCACGCCGGAAAACGACAGCTTGAACGCGGAACTCGGCGAGCTGTATCTCGATTTCGAAAACATCTCCCAGCTCTGGGGGCGCGACCAAATGTTGAACCTTCGCGCCGGGCGCATGAACATTCCATTCGGCGAGGAATACCTGACGCGGAATGCCATCGACAACCCGCTCATCCTGAATTCCATCTCGGATTTATGGGGCATCGACGCCGGCATCGAACTGTACGGGAGCCTCGGCCGGTTCAGCTATGTGGCGGCGGTCCAAAACGGGGGGTCCAGCGTGCCCGATTACACTTCCGACAAGGCGGTGACCGCCCGGCTGGGCTATGACCCGACGCATTGGCTGCACCTGAGCGTGAGCGGTATGCGCACCGGCGCCCTGGACGCCCAGGATGAGAATTGGTCCGCGATGTGGTTCGGCAACGGGTGGTTCAAGTCCATCGGCAGCGCAGCTACCACCCGGTTCAACGTCAATATGGTGGAAGGCGATGTGGATCTGAATTTTTCCCGGGGCCAGATCAAAACGTTTGGCGGCTACATTCATTACGACGACAACGATCCGGCGGGGCACAACCAGCGCGACATCTATTATTACAGCGCCGAAGGCGTGGCGGACGTGACCCGCAAACTCTACACGGCGGCCCGTTTCAGCCAGGTCTTCGCCCGCAACGGTTACCCCATCCCCGGGGAAGGCAACTTCGACGATTATTTCAACACCAGCCTGACCACGCAACTGTGGCGCTTGAGCCTGGGCGCCGGCTACCGCTTCAGCAAACAGCTCGTGGTCAAGGTGGAATACGCCTTCGAACGCGGCATGGAAGCCAGTGGCGACCACCGGAACCATGAGGACTTTATCGGCACGCAGGCAGCCTTCAAATTCTGATTATGAAATCAATCATCCTGAAAATTCTATTGTTCCAGGCGTTCTTCGTTCTCAGCGCCGGCGCCGGAACCATCACCGGCACGGTCCGGGCGGAAGGCAAATCCGGCGCGGACGTTGATTCGGCCGGCGGCGGGGCCTATGCCAGCCGCAAGTTCAAATTTGTCGAACGGGTCAATTATCCGGAGATGCATGATTTTATCGTTTACCTCGAAGGCCCGGTGGGAGGAAAACCGGTGGTCCCGGGAACACCGGCAATCGTCGAATCGCATCACGTGGTCCAAAAGGGAGCGGTCTTCACACCGCATGTATTGCCGGTGGTGGTGGGAACCACGGTGGAATGGCCGAACAACGATGACATTTATCACAACGTTTTTTCCATGTCCGACGCCAAGCCCTTTGACCTGGGACTGTACAAGCACGGCGAGCCGGGAAAACGCATCACCTTCGACAAGCCGGGCCGGGTGGACGTGTTTTGCTCCATCCACGCCGGCATGCACTGCATCATTCTGGTGCTGGAGAATCCCTATTTTGCCGTGGTGGATGACGCCGGCCATTATTCCATCACCAACGTGCCGCCGGGCACCTACCAGCTGGCCGCCTGGCATGAACGCCTGCCGAAACAGAGCCGGGAAATCACCGTCCCCCCGGAAGGCCCGCTCAAGGCGGATTTCATTTTAAGCATCACCAATCTGCCAACCTATTGACTATGGAACGCATCAAAACCGCCTTCCTCCTGAGCTTTCGGACCAAGGTCATCGTGCCGGTGATCGCGGTGATGATCCTGTTGCTGGCCACCTCCATGTGGCTGGCCAACCGGCAGATCACCCGGCAACTCCAGGAAGATGCCGCACGATCGCTCCTCAACGCCGATGCCCTGCTCAAGAAATGGCAGGAAACCCGCGCCAACGATTTCTCGCTGCGCTTCTACAACATCGTCAAGGAATCACGCATCCAGGCCGTCGCCAAAACCGAGGACGCCGCCACGTTTCGCCATCTGTTGGATGATTTGATCGGGGAAAATGCCGCGGACGTGATGGTCATGTCATCCGTCAATGGCGGCAGCCCGCCGGAAGCGGTGGCGCGCGATCCCCTGCTCAATCTGGAGGAATTCAAAACCCGCTGCGCCGCCACCGTGGCCCAGGCGACGAAAGGCCAGTCCACGGTCAACACCATCCGGTGCGGCAACAAATTGTTCAACGTCGTGGCCATCCCTATCCGCGTCGACAACCACGTGGTCGGCGTGATGACCTTCGGCTTGGACAACTCCATCGCCGGGGAATTTGAGCAGTTGACCCACAGCGACCTCGTCCTTTTTTCCGACGGCCAGGTCATCAGCTCCACGCTGGCCAAGGCCGGCTTGGACGCCCGGTTGACCGCCAAGCTGTCGCAGTTGTCCGCCCTGCCGGCCAGCTCCGGCTTCAGCTCGACGGAGGAAATCACCCTGGACGGCGAACATTTTCTTTGCTGCGCCGGCAGCTTGAACGCGCAGGACCGCACCCATCCCCTGAATTATCTCATCCTGTCCTCCTATGAACGGTCCCTGCAGGCCCTGGATTCCATCCTGCGCAGAATCTTGTTGATCAGCGGCCTGGGAATTCTTTTGGGGACAACGGTGGTCTGGTTTCTGGTGCGCAAGGTCACCGCGCCGCTGGAGGAATTGCGCGACAGCGCCGAAGCCGTGGGTCGCGGCGATTTCTCGCGGCGCGTCGAGGTCCACACCCGGGACGAATGCGGCGAACTGGCCCAGGTGTTCAACCAGATGACGGAGAACATCAAAAATTCCCGCGAGCAGCTCGAAGCCACCGTGGAAACCCTCAAAACCACCCAGGCCCAGCTCATCCAAAGCGAAAAACTGTCCGGCATCGGCGAATTTGTCGCCGGCGTGGCCCATGAATTGAACAATCCCCTGACCGCGGTCATGGGCTTTTCCGAATTGCTGAAAACGCAGGACACCGACCCGCAGCGCGGCCGGCATCTGGACCTGATTTTCAAAAGCGCCCAGCGCTGCCAGAAAATCGTCCAATCCCTGCTCAGCTTTGCCCGGCGCCATCGCCCGGAACGCAAGGTGGTCTGTGTGAACGGCCTGGTCGAGGAGGCGGTGGAAATCCTCCAGTACCAGCTGCGCACCAGCAACATCGAGGTCACCACGCAGCTGGATCCGCACCTGCCCCAGGCTACCGTGGATCCCCATCAGATTCAGCAGGTCTTTTTGAACATCATTAATAATGCGCGCCAAGCCATGGAAAGCCACCAGCCCAAAGGTTGGATAAAAGTCACCTCCGGAGTCAACCGGGGCAACGTGCGCATCACCATCCAGGACAACGGCCCGGGCATTGCCCCGGAAAATTTGTCGAAGATCTTCGATCCGTTTTTCACCACCAAGGAAGTCGGCAAAGGCACCGGCCTCGGCTTGAGTCTTTGCTACGGCATCATCAAGGAACACGGCGGCACCATCACTCCCCGCAGCCGGCCCGGCGAAGGCGCGACATTTATCATCGAACTGCCCATCGCCTATGCCGTCGAGGAAAAATCCACCACCGAAATCCGGCAGGCGCCAAAAAGGGAGCCGATCAACCCGCAGGAAGGCGCCGGGAAAAAAGTGCTCGTGATCGACGACGAGGAGCCGATCCTGCAAATGGTGCGCGAAACCCTGACGCGGCGCGGTTACCAGGTGGACATCGCCGCGGACGGCGAAACCGGCCTGCGTCACATGGACCGGAACCAATATGACGTGACCCTGTGCGACTGGAAAATGCCCGGCCTGAACGGCCAGCAGGTTTATGAGCGCGTCCGCTCAAAACATCCTGCGCAGTCGGAACGGATGATCTTCATCACCGGCGACATGGTCAACGAGAAGACCTGCAAATTTCTGGAGGACCAAAAGCGCATCTGTCTGGCCAAGCCCTTCACCTTCGACGAATTCCGCTCCGCCATCCGCAAGGTGATCGCCACCAGTTGAAAGGGATCAAAACCGGGCACGCAGCTTCATTCGTCACGTTCAATTCTCTCTACAGAAATTGAGGAAGTTGCAACAAAACGCATCTGGCTCACCTGTTGTATTGAAAATGAAGGAAAGCGCCTGTTACTACTGGCTGACTCACTTTTTGCATAATTAACCGCCACAGGCTCGGACTGTCAGTTGCGACAGGCCACGCTAGAAAACAGCCATTCAAGAGACGCCGTTTTCACCACCGGGCGCCATCCGGTGTTTGAAGTGAAGACAAGCCATTGCGTTTTTTGGCTAAGGTTCGAGCAGTATTGGCGGCTGACGATTCGTTAATGGTGAAAAGACTACTTCTAGCGGTGGATTGGTTGCTGGCGGGAATATCGGCGGCTGGGGTGGGATCGGGATAATGACTCCAGATTGCTTCGATAAACTAGTCACTTTGCCTTTGATCACCGTCCATTCGAGATTGAAGGTGCCGTCGCCGGTAACCGGCGCCTTTCCGCTGGCATTGTCATAACCGGTAATTCTATACCCGGAGGTCGTGGCCGCGAACGTGACCCGGTCTGAACGATATTCGATTTCATCGAGACCATCAAAATAGAAGTCCGTGTTGGTGATGCCATCCTGTTCGTAAAAGAGATGAAAGAAAACCTTCCTGAGATTATTACCGCCGGCCTTCAAGCTGCCACCGTTGGTGCCGATACCGACTCCCGGTCCGAATTCGTTGGTGAAGACAATCAGATCGCCCTCGGCCTCCAGTTTGGACTTGCCGACCGGATGGTCAGAATCCATGGTAAAGAAAACGACATTGGTATCACCAATATTTACCCCTCGACCCACGTCAAAAAGGATGTTTGTGCCGGTTTTGTCCACGACAAGCATATCAACGCCCTGAACCAGCTGTGCGCCCGCCGGCCAGTTCGTGTTTAGGGCCGTCGCCAGAAATTGCAAAATTTCCTTGTTGGTGATTTTTGAGGTCTTGAGGGTGGATACAAAAAAGTTGGAGGATTTTTCAGAGACATCAAGGTCTTGCTGCACGGCCACCAGGCTGAAATTGAGCTTGGGGAACGCTTGGGCGTTGGCAGCCCAGATCGCGAGTGCGGCTACGATGGCTGCACAAGCCAACTTGTTCGATTTCACCGTTTTCATTGTCGATGGGTTTCCACACTAATTCACAGTCTTGGATTAAGAAATAAACTTATCGCACCATGCATGGTCAATGGTTATGCGATCAATATAAATTGCTGAATAAATTGCTGAACCGGGTGATCCTACAAAGTTCCAGTTCGAAAAGAGATCAAAATGGGTTAAAAGGATGAGGCTGCCGACGACGAACTGGACCATGTCGCTTGCCCGCATCAAAGCGACCAAGGTGCGGGCACGGTTGTTTTCGCCCGTTGTTCTTTTCCATTCCCCTCTCCAGCATCGACGTGCCTTCGTGGGGAGTCGGGGTGGAGGGGACTGCAAAAAAGAATGGCTGGCGTGGGCGTATCTACCAACTGACTGACTCAGACACTCTCAACCAACTCTGCCTGCAACTGTCAACTAACATTCACGTCCACACCAGCCTATTTCAACCTCGTCCGTTATCCGAAAGAGTCAAGCGATTGGGGTGAAATATTGTCAAATATCTTTCGAGAAGCGACCCGTCAAAAGCCTGGTCCACTTCCGGATTGTGCTGCGTATCGCGAAAGTCACTTGCCGCAGTGGAACGGTTACAAAAACCGCACCTGGGTTTTTTTGAGGTGGCGGGTTTCCAGCAGGGAAACCATCCGGCGGATGATGTTCCGCCGCAGGTCCAGCTCCACCGGGACGTTCGGGTCCTGGTGCGCCTCGTTGATGCGCGTGCCGACAACGAATTGGACGATGTCGCTTTCCAGCATCAAGGTGACCAGGTCGCGCGCCGGGTTCTTGCGCCCGGTGCTTTTCTCCACGCCCCGCTCCAGCATCTCCGCGGCCTTGGCCAGCGTCACCGTGCCTTCGGTCACCAGGTCGACGCCCTCCATTTCGGAGGCCGGCGGGATCTCCGGGTCCAGCCCCTCCAGCGACATCCGGACGGGCCGCTGCAGCAGGCGCGACACGATGCCGGCGGTGGTGCCGCCGCAGATGACTTTGCGCCCGTCAAATCCCTCCACCAACTCCGCCAGTTCGCCGTCGCGCTCCTTGCAGAACGGCGGGCCGGTGATGACCAGCAGCCGGCGCGGATGCCGGTAATAAACCACGCCGCAGGTGATGTCGTCCTTCGCCAGCCGGCTGTCGTTGCCCAACGCTTCCGTCACCAGCCGGCGCGACAAATCCCGCGCGGAGACCTCGTTTTCCCCGGCAATCTCCCGGCACAAAAATTCCACGACGCGCTCCTGCCCCCAGCCCAGCGGCAAGCCGGCCTTGCCCAGGCCCGACTGGCTGACGCCGTCCGAGAAATACACGATCCGGTCGCCGAGCTGCGTGTCAAATTCGCTGTAACGGATGACGCGGTCCTTCCATTCCTCCAAGGTGATGCTGGCGCGTTCCAGCGGCATCGGGCAGGTGCCCCGCAGCAGGACGAGCGGCGGATTGCCATGCTCGATCACGCGCGTCTTGCCGTCCTCGTCAAGGTCCACGATGGTGAAGGTGGAATAGCTGATCTTGCGCTTCTCGCAGATCGGCAGGGTGTCCATGATCGTCTTGGCGCTCTGGCGCACGTCCACGAACGCGGTGGTGTAGCGCAGCGCCATGGTCGCGGTCAGGTTCGCCAGCACGCCCGCCTTCACGCCGCTGCCGAGGCCGTCGGACAGCACGGAAATGATCCGCCCCTCCTCCTTGATCTTGCGGGACAGGAAGACATCGCCGGAAACCACCTGGCCGTGCTTGGCCTGCTGGCAGTAATCAACGTCGATAAAGCTTTCGCCAGTCATGGTCGTCCTTGGGCTCGTCGGGCTTGGCCGGCGAAAAGGAATCGATGATCGAGTTGAGGGTGATCTCCGATTCCGCGGCGTTTTCGCCCAGCAGATAGGCGATCTGCTGCGTGGTGGCCAGCTGCTTTTGAATCACCTCCCGCGCCTTGCGGATGACCTGCTCCTTCTGCACCGCCGGTTTGGTGATGTCCTGGATGATGCCGCCAACCAGGCAATGCTTCTCGATGCTGAAAATCGTCGCGTGCAGGATCGTCTTCTGGAAACGCAGATCGCGGTCCAGGATGTCCTCGCCGGTTTTCATGACATTGTGAAACAGGCTTGCGAACGGCATCACCTCGCTGAGCATCAGGCCCTCGATCGAGACCGGGCCCTCGGCCGGGGCAACTTTTTCCGCGGCGAACAGGCGGACAAACGCGGCGTTGAACTCGATGATCCGCAGGGTGTCGTTCACGATGACCACCGCCGACGGCATCTTTTGCAGCAAGGCGTTGGCCTTCTTGTGCGCCAGCTGCCGCATGTAGGTCACGCACATGGCGCGCTCGGCCTTTTGCTGGATCAACGCCTTGCCGAATTCCCGGCAGGTTTCGTAGCCGCACCCGCCGCAGTTTAATTCGTCGTCGGGGGTCAATTTCCCCACGAGCCGGAGCGCTTCCCGCACCTGGGTGTCCGGGTAATGAACAACCGGCGGCGGGGGCGCCGAAAAATCGGATCCAATTTCCACGACCGGCGGACGCAGCAGCGTGACCCCGGTCTGCCGGGCTGAGCGCAGCACCCGGCGGCGTTTGACGACCGTCGCATCCCGGCGCCCGACCTTGGGTCCGTTCACGCAGCCGCCTTCGCAGGCGAGCAGTTCGAGGAACAGGCCTTCGTCCGGTTTCATATCACCGATGCCCTCCAGCGCCTTGCGAATCGCCCCCAGCCCGGAAAAGGCCATGAGCGAACAGTCATTGACCGCACAGACGGATTTCATGCCGGCGATCATGCCGCCATCCACCGGAAACCACGCGCCCTCGGCCGCAGCCTCGGGAAGGAAACGGTCTTTCGCCGTGCCGGCGAGCTGCTCCGGCGCGATTTTTTCCTGGTCCAGCCAGCGGCGCAGGTCTTCGAACGTCAGAACCACGTCCAGCAGTTCGGGATGCTGGCCGGCTTCGATTTTCTTGGCGATACAAGGCCCGACAAAAACGACGCCGATGTCCTGGCCAAAAGTTTGCCTCAACATTTTGCAGTGCGTCAGCAGCGGCGACAGCAGACCGGTCAGCAGCTCCGGGCCGCCGGCTTGATGCTTTTGCAGGTAGGAAACCACCGTCGGACAGGCCGAGGAAATCAGCACCTTGTCCGGGTGCTGTTGCAGCAGCGCCGCCGCCTGGGCCGAGACCTGTTGCGCCCCCAGCGCGGTTTCCGACACGCCGGAGAAACCCAGCTGTTTCAGGGCGCGAATCATCTGCGCCGGCTTCACGTCGGGGAATTCGCAGACGAACGAGGGCGCCAGCGAGACGTACACCTGCTTTTTTACGGCCAGCAACTGCCGCGCCTGGGCGAGGTCGTCCCGCACCTTCTTGGCGCCGTTCGGGCACACCTCGACGCAATGGCCGCACAGGATGCACAGTTCCGGCACCACCGAGGCGTAGCCGCCCTCGACCTTGATCGCCTTCGCCGGGCAGTTGCGGACGCATTTGTAGCAGTCCTGGCACTCGCGCTTCTCGGTGTAGATGGGGTTCAGGTAGTTCATGCCTTCTCCTTCGCCGCAAAATGATTGAGCAGGCCGATGATGACGATCGGGTCCACCTCGTGGTACAGCTTCCCGTTGATGGTGACATTCGGCCCCGATTTGCAGTGGCCCTGGCAAAGGTGACCGGTCAGTTCCACTTCCGGCGGCAGGCGGCGCGAGCCGAGGTAATCCTGGATCACTTCAATGTTCCGGCTGTTCCCGCGCGAGAAGCAGGAACTGCCCATGCAGATGGTGATGTTGGCCAGTCGGACGTCAGGCATGGCAGACCTCGCAGGGAATGGCCGCCACCGGCGGCGTGAACGTGCGGTTATGGCGCCCGCCCGGGCCGTTGCCGACATGGCGCCCGATCATGTGGATGCGCATGGCCAGGCAGGCATTGCAGGCCTGGCCGGTTTCCTCGATGCAGGCCTTGGCGGGATAAATTTCATATAGCCGGCGGTATTTGAGCGGCGTCAGGTTCGGCATGAACACGTTCGCCCCGCGCCGCAGGCCCAGTTCGCGGCCGTTGTGCTTGTTGATGGTGGCCAGCGCGGTCGTCGCCGGCAGGTTCGCCTCGGGGCAAACCAGCCGGGTCAGGGCTAGCGCCTTGTAGACCATCAGCTCGGTGTTGGGCGCCTGTTCGCCATGGACGACTGAATGTCTCCCCGGCGCCGTTCCCAGCGGGGTCGCCGGATGCGGAATGAACGGGCCGATGCCGATCATGTCCAGGTTCAGCTCGCAGAACAGCGCGATGTCATTCGCGACGCTCGTATAAGTCTGTCCCGGGATTCCGACCATGATACCGCTGCCGGTTTCAAACCCCAATGTTTGCAACTGCCGCAACAGGGCGATGCGATTGCAGGGCCGGTTGCCCAGCGGCGGATGAATGGCCTCGAACAAGGCGCGGTCGGAAGTTTCAAACCGCAGCAGGTAGCGGTCGGCGCCGGCCGCGCGCCACGCGGCCAGTTCTTCGCCCGTGCGTTCGCCCAGGCTCAGCGTCACGGCCAGCAGCGTTTCCTTTTTGATCCGCCGGATGACGCCGGCCATCCAATCGGCGGTGATGCCATAATCCTCGCCCGCCTGTAGCACCACCGTTCCGTAACCAAATTTCACGGCCTGTAATGCCGCCAAGAAAATTTCGTCGGCGGTCATCCGGTAGCGGGCCAGCGGTTCGTTGCCGGCACGCAGACCGCAATAAGCGCATTGCCGCGCACAATGATTCGAAATTTCCACCAGCCCGCGCAGATGCACCGCATCGCCGACATGCACCTGCCGGACCTCATCGGCGCGCCGCCACAATTCCTCCAGCCGCGCCGGGTTTTCCTCGCGCAGCCAGCCCAGAATTTCAGCCTGGTCCAGGGTCGGGTTCATGCTGCACCAGTCCCCTTCCCTGATGCCGCCGGAACCGCCGCCGCGTGGGCATCGGGGTTTCCGTTGCGCATCAGTTCCCGGGCCGCCGGGAACGGCTCCAGCGCCCGCGCAAAAATGCCGAGGCTGTAGGCGATGGTGAGCCCGTAATTCGTGACGGGCACGCCGGCCTGCTGGCAGCGCAGGATCCGGCCCAGCATTTCGCGCCGGTTCCACATGCACGCTCCGCAATGGATCACCAGCTTGTACGGCGTGAGGTCCGCCGGGAAATCATGCCCTTGCACATGTTCAAACTGAAGTTTCGCCCCGGTGTACTGCGTCAGCCAGCGCGGGATTTTCACCCGGCCGATGTCCTCGCCAATCGGATGATGCGCGCAGGCCTCCGCGATCAGCACCCGGTCGCCTGGCCGCAATTTTTCAACGGCCAGCGTGCCCTGCACCTGCGTGAGCAGATCGCCCTTGAACCGCGACATGAGGATCGAGAAGCTCGTCAGCGGCACGTGGCGCGGCGTGTCCGCGGCAACCTTCAGGAACGCCTGCGAATCGGTGACCACCAGCTTCGGCGGCGTCTTGAGCTGGTCCAGCGCGCAGCGCAGTTCGCGCTCCTTCACCACCAGGCAATACGCGTCGGTATCGAGCAAATCGCGGATGGCCAGCACCTGCGGCTGGATCAGGCGGCCCTTGGGCGCCTCCTTGTCAATCGGCACCACGAGCACCGCCAGCTCGCCCGGGCCGACCAGATCGCCGACGATGGCCGGGCTGTCGATGAAATCCGGCGGGGCGGCATCCAGCAACGCCTGGCGCAAATCCAGGATTCCGGCGCCGCTGGCCGCCGCCGTCCGGACGACGCGGAATTTCCGGCCGGTCAATCCGGCCACCAGCGCCGCATCCGGTTCCCCGACATCAATTTTGTTGAACACGACGACCACCGGGATCTTGTGGCGCTCGAGCACCGCCAAAATTTCATTTTCGAAATCGCTCCAGGTACCGGCTTCGGCAACCAGCACCGCCAGATCAGTCCGTTCAAGAACCTGCCGGGTTTTTTGGACCCGGAGCGCACCCAGCTCGCCGGTGTCATCCAGTCCCGCCGTGTCAATGAACAGCACCGGGCCGAGCGGCAGCAGCTCCATCGGCTTCTCCACCGGGTCGGTGGTCGTGCCCGCCACCGGCGAAACAATCGAAACCTGCTGGCGGGTGATGGCGTTCAGCAAGCTCGACTTGCCGACGTTGCGCCGTCCGAAGAAGGCGATGTGCAGGCGGAGGCCTTTGGGGGTGGAGGTCATGGCGAATCCTCCCTGGACCGGGGCGCGGCTGGGTGCGGAGCACCAGCCGCAGCATACTCAACCCGCTGCGGCTCGGTCTGCGACCACAGCCGCGCTCCGGTCGGTGTTCCCAGCCGGCAGACGGCCTCGGGGCTGATCAAGGCGTCAAATTCGCCGCCAGTCAGCCAGCCTTGCGCGGTGACGATTTCGCGGATGGTCGTGCCGTTCGTGCTTGCCAGTCGCGCCGCTTCGCCGGCGCGTTCGTAACCGAGTACCGGCACCAGGGCGGTCGCCGTGGCCGTGGAATTCTCGACATGTTTCCGGCAGCGCGCTTCGTCCGCCTCCAGGCCGTCGATGCAATGGCGGCGCAGGATGTCGTCGGCCCGCGCCAGCAAATCGATGCTTTCCAGCAGGCAGTTGGCGACCAGCGGCAGGAAGGGATTCAGTTCCAGGCTGCCCGCGGCGCAAGCCATGGCGATCGTCGCGTCATGGCCCATCACGAGCATCGCCACCTGGCTCACGGCCTCGGGAATCACCGGATTCACCTTCCCGGGCATGATGGACGAGCCGGCCTGCCGGGCGGGCAGGCGGATTTCGCCAAAACCGGCTTCCGGCCCCGACGCGAGCAGGCGCAGGTCGCCGCAAATCTTGAGCAGCGAGACGGCGTGCGCCTTGAGGATGCCCGACACCTCCACGAACACGTCCGCGTTCTGGGTGGCGTCCACGAGATTTTCGGCACGGGCGAAGCCGATGCCGGTCAGCTCGCGCAGCTGCTCCACCGCCTGGAAGATGAACTGGCGGGGCGCGGCCAGGCCGGTGCCGATGGCGGTGCCGCCCAGGTTCACCACGCGCAGCCGCTCCTCGCATTTGTAGATGCGCCAGCGGTCGCGGTTGATGGCCTCGGCATAGGCGCCCATCTCACGGCCGAGCGTGATGAGCACGGCATCCTGGAGCTGGGTCCGGCCGACCTTGACCACGTGGGCAAACTTCTTCTCGGCGTTTTGAAACGATTCCTGGAGCGCCACGACCTTCTGTTCCAGCTTCTGGAGCAGGCGGATGGCGGCGAGCTTCAATGCCGTGGGATAGGTGTCGTTGGTGGATTGGTGCCGGTTGAGATCGTCCAGCGGCGAGACCCGGTCGTACGCCGCGTGGACTTGGCCGAGCAGTTCCAGGGCGCGGTTGGCCAGCACCTCGTTGACGTTCAGGTTGGTGCTGGTGCCGGCGCCGCCCTGCAGGGCGTCCACCACGATGTGTTCCACCAGCAGCCCGTCGCTCAGTTCCCGGCAGGCGCGTTCGATGGCGACGGCCTTGGCGGCATCGTCGGCCCAGACGCCGAGCGCGCGATTGGTCAGCGCACAGGCGAGCTTCACCGTGCCATGAGCCCGGGCAAGTTCCGGATGCACCGGGCGCCGGGTGAGCGGAAAATTCTCCAGCGCCCGCTCCGTGTGCACGCCATGCATCGCCGATGCGGGAACGGCCAGCTCACCCAGAAAATCCCGTTCGATGCGATAGGCGTCGTTCATAAACCGGTAGGGCGGACCGCGGCTGTCCCAGCCGCAGCGGGTTGGAACACACGGGAATCGCTGTTGTTTCGTCCGCTCAATCGGCAATCCACACTGCTGCGGGTGGGACACCCGCGGTCCGCTCGTGCCGTCCAGCGTTCGGTGATTTTCACAAATGCCTCAGACAAACACGTCGCGTTCGTTTTTGCGCACACGGCCGACCAGTTCCCGCGCGGTATTGCCGATGGTTCCGGGCATCGTGCCCAGTTCATGGTTCACCAGTTTCTCGCCTACCCGCCGGGTCTCCGGCGAGGCATAGCCCATGATGTACTCCATGCAACTGGACAGCGCATTGGGGCTGCAGTGCGCCTTGATCAGGCCCGGCTTGGCCAGGTCCATGAAATCCGCCCCGGTGCGGCCCATGCGATAACAGGCGGTGCAGAACGACGGCGTGTAGCCGAGCGCCGCGACATCGCGCACCACCTCGTCCAGCGAGCGGTGATCGCCGGATTGGAACTGCTCCTCTTTTTTCTGGTTGCCCAACTCGGCATAGCCGCCCGGATTGGTGCGGCTGCCGGCGGAAATCTGCGACACACCCAGCTGGAAGGTCGCCCGCCGGGTGGCCGCGCTCTCGCGCGTGGACATGATAATGCCGGTGTAGGGCACGGTCAGGCGCATGATCGCGACGATCTTCTTGAAATCATTGTCCGAAACCCGGTGCGGCGGATTTTCCGCCACGGTGGAGCCGAAGGCCGGCTCGATGCGTGGCACGCTGATGGTGTGCGGGCCGACGCCGAATCTTTCCTCCAGATGCCGGATGTGCTGGAGCAGGGCGAGCACGTCGAACTTCCAATTGTAAAGTCCCAGCAGCACCCCGATGCCAACGTCATCAATGCCCGCCTCCATCGCACGGTCGATGGCGGTGGTGCGCCAGTCGTAATCGCGTTTGGGGCCGCTCAGATGCGCCGCCGCGTAGGTCTGGCGGTGGTAGGTTTCCTGGAACAGCTGGTAGGTGCCGATCTTCGCGGCCTTGAGCTGCTTGAATTGCTCCGCTGTTAGAGGCGCAATGTTGACGTTCACGCGGCGGATTTCGCCGTGGCCGCTCTTGGTTTTGTAAATGGTCTCAATGGCCTTGAGGATGTAATTGAACCCGTCCTCCTTGGGATAGGATTCGCCCGCCAGGAGCAGGATGCGCTTGTGGCCCTGTTCAATAAGGAGACGCGTCTCGGTGGCGATTTCATCCTGGGTCAGCGCCCGGCGCACCAGCTCCTGGTTCCGAGAGCGGTAGGCGCAATAGACGCATTCGTTGTTGCAGAGGTTGGAAATGTAAAGCGGCGCGAACAGCACGAGCCGGTTGCCATAAATCTCGTCCTTCACATGCCGCGCAGCGGCGAACATCTCCTCCAACAGCGCCGGATCCTCGACGGCCATCAACACCGCCACGTCGCCGGCGTTCAGACCTTCGATCTGCCGGGCCTTGGCCAGCACGCTGCGCACGGCGGATGGATCACTTTTGTGCGTGGCTTCAAGGGTTTGCTCTATCTGCGCCTCGTCAATGAACGTGGCCGGTTTTTCACAAAGGGCGGTGGTCATAAATGCCTTTCATTTTTATCTTTCAACTGCTGGAGAATTTCCATCTTGGCGGCCTGGGCCGTGCACCACTGGATCTTCCGGCCGTCGACGCTCACCGTCGGGCCGTGGTCGCAATTCTCGAAACAGAACGAGGCGTTGATGTCCACCTGGTCCTGCAGGTTTTCCGCCTCCACCTGGTGGAGCAGCTCGTGCAGGATGTTTTGGGAACCTTTCACGAAGCAGTTGGTGCCCGCGCAGACGTTCACCTTCAGTTTTTCCGCCGCCGGACCGTCGCCCAACTGGATGGTTTCACCGGCGATGCGCCGGCGGTTCTGGTAATGCGTGTGCAGGAGGTGGTGCGCCTTTTTGCCGCCGATTTCGCCCAGGTGCTTCTGGTAGCACTCGGTGACGAAATGATTTTCCTGCGACTTGTGCAGGTCGAGGTTCTTGTCCACGTCGTACAGGCCCTTGGTGCGCAATTTCCGGATGTCGGTGTCGCGCGACACGGGCTGGCCGGCGCCGCCGATGCAGCCGCCGGGGCAGGCCATGACCTCGATCAGGTCCAGGTCGCATTTGCCGCGCCGGACCTTTTCCGCCAGGGTGCGGGCGTTTTTCAAGCCGTGCACGATGCCGAGCTTCAGGACGAGGCCGTCCACCGGCACGTCCACGATGCGCAAGCCGCCTTCGCCGCGAACCGAATGGAAATCGGGGTTCTGCAATTTCTTGCCGGTGACCTTTTCCGCGGCATAACGCAGGACCGCCTCGCTCACGCCGCCGGAATTGCCGAAAATGACGCCGGCGCCGGTCTTGAAGCCCAAGGGCATGTCGAACGACTCCGGCTGCAGCTTGGTGAATCGCAATCCGGCCTCTTCGATCATCCGGGCCAGCTCCTGGGTGGTGAGCACGTGATCCACCTCGGGGAGGTTTTCCTCGCTGAATTCGGGCCGCTTGGCTTCGAACTTCTTGGCCGTGCAAGGCATGATCGACACGACCACGAGGTCGGATTTCTTGATGCCCATTTCCTCGGGCAGGAGTTCCTTGCACAGGGCGCCGAGCATCTGCTGCGGCGATTTGCAGGTGGACAGGTTCGGCAGCAACTCGGGGAAATACTGTTCCGCGAATTTCACCCAGGCGGGGCAGCAGCTGGTGAACAGGGGCAGCTTCCCGCCCTTGGTCTTGCGGTTTAAAAACTCGTTGGCTTCCTCGATCACCGTGAGATCGGCGCTGAAGGAGGTGTCGTAGACCCGGTCAAAGCCGAGCCGTTTCAGGGCCGCGACCATCTCGCCGCGCGTGGATTCTCCCGGCGGCAGACCGAACAGTTCCCCGATGGCCACCCGCACCGCCGGGGCAATCTGAGCCACGACCGTCTTGGTGGGGTCGTTCAAGGCCTTCCAGACCTCCTCGATTTCCGTCTTCGGCGTAAGCGCGCCCGTCGGGCAGACCGAGGCGCACTGGCCGCAATTGACGCATTCGCCTTCGCCGAGGTCCTTGCCGAACGCGGGCAAGACCGCCGCGTCGTGGCCGCGGTAGGCGAAATCAATCGCCCCGATGCCCTGGATCTCGGAACAGAATCGCACGCAATCGCCGCAGAGCACGCACTTGTTCGGGTCGCGCACCAGGGACGGCGAGGAGCGGTCCACTTCCATCGGCTCGTGCACGGGTTTGAAGCGGACTTTGCGGATGCCGAGCTTGCGCGCGACGTCCTGCAGCTGGCAGGCGGCGCTCTTGGCGCAGGTCGTGCATTCCCGCTCGTGATTGGCGAGCAGCAGCTCGATGGAAATCTTGCGGATCTCGCGGATTTCCTCCGTCTGCGTCCGGATCTTGAGCCCGGGCTCCGGCGGCGTCGAGCAGGCGCCCTGGATGCCGCGCCCGGCGATGTCCACCAGGCACAGGCGGCACGCGCCGTAGACGCTCAGGTCGGAATGATAACAAAACGTCGGCAGGTCGATGTCGGCCTTGCGGATCAGTTCGAGCAGGTTGCGCTCGCCGTTGATCGGCACTTCCCGCCCGTCGATGGTCAGGGTTTTCACGGCAGTGGTGGCATTCATTGGATTGACTTGGATCAAATCGGTTTTTGGGTTTTCATTACACGCCGACGACGGCCTCCAGCTTGCAGGCATCCGCGCACGCGCCGCAGACGATGCATTTGGCCTGGTCAATGACGTGGGCTTTCTTCCGTTCGCCGCTGATGGCGCCGACGGGACATTTTTTTGCGCAAGCGGTGCAGCCCTTGCATTTCACGGGATCGATGCTCGGCTTGGCAAGCGCCTTGCACTGGCCGGTGGGGCAATGCTTGTGAAAAACATGCGCGTCGTATTCGTGGCGGAAGTAACGCAGCGTGGACAGCACCGGGTTGGGCGCGGTCTTGCCCAGGCCGCACAGGGAGCCGACCTGGACCGCCTTCGCAAGCTTCTCCATGAGCACGAGCGTTTCGCCGGTGGCCCGGCCTTCCACGATGTCGTCAAGCATGGACAGCAGCTGCCGCGTACCCTCCCGGCACAACACGCATTTGCCGCAGCTCTCGCGCTGGGTGAAGTCCATGAAGAACCGGGCGATGCTCACCATGCACGTCTGGCCGTTCATGGCGACCAGGCCGCCGGAACCCACCATCGCGCCAACGCTGCGCAGCGAATCGTAATCGAGCGGCAGATCGAGATGATCCTTCGTCAGACAGCCGCCGGAAGGGCCGCCAATTTGCACGGCCTTGAAACCATCGGCGCTGACCTTGCCGCGCCGGTCGGTGATGCCGCCGCCGATGTTGAGCACGACCTCGCGCAGCGTGGTGCCGAAGGGGACTTCGATCAGGCCGGTGTTGGCCACGTGGCCGGTGAGCGCGAATGTTTTCGTGCCGGGCGAGGCCGATGAGCCCAGCTTGCGGAACGTTTCCGCGCCCTGATTGATGATGCGAACCACGTGGGCGAGCGTTTCGACGTTGTTGATGATCGTCGGCTTGCCCCACAGGCCGCTCTGGGCCGGGAACGGCGGCTTGGGCCGCGGCATGCCGCGCAAACCTTCGATGGAGGCAATCATCGCGGTTTCCTCGCCGCAGACAAACGCGCCGGCGCCTTCCATCACTTCGCATTTCAGGGCCTGGCCCGAGCCGAACACATTATCGCCCAGGAAACCCATCTTCTGCGCATCCTCGACGGCGCGGCGCATGCGCGCCACCGCGAGCGGATACTCGGTGCGGACATAGATCAGCGTCTCATCGGCGCCGATGGCCCGCGCGGCGATCATCAGCCCCTCGAGCACGCTGTGCGGGTTGCCTTCCATCACGCTGCGGTTCATGAACGCGCCGGGGTCGCCTTCGTCGGCATTGCAGATCACATATTTCTTGGCGTTCTTCTGCACCCGGGCGGCCTCCCATTTGCGGCCGGTGGGGAATCCGCCGCCGCCGCGGCCCCGCAGGCCCGACCGGGTGATTTCCTGCACAATCTGCTCGGGCGTCATCTTCAAAAACGCCTTCTTCGCCGCGGCGTATCCCCCGTGGTGGAGGTATTCATGAACATCCTCCGGATCAATGGTGCCGCATTCCTTGAGGACAAACCGCTGCTGGCGTTGATAAAACGGAATTTCGTTGATCCCCCGGCAATGCTTCTTGCTGGCCGGGTCAACGTACAGCAGCCGGTCCACGACCTGGCCACCCACGAGGGTCTGGGTGACAATCTCGGCGACGTCCTCGACCTTGACCTTGTTGTAAAGAATCTCGTCAGGCAGGATCGTGACGAGCGGCCCCATCTGGCAGAAGCCCTGGCAACCGCTCTTGTTGAGCCGCAAATCGTGGGTCTGCTCCGGCTTGAATTCCGTGGTCACCTCGATGCCGGCGGCTTTGATCTGTTCGTTGAACGCCTGGATAACCTTGTAGGCCCCGTTGGCCACGCAACCGGTACCGGCGCAAACCACCACCCGGCGCTTGGTTTTTGAGCCGTTGCCCGCCGCCGCGTCCGCTATATTCAATCGGTTGGTATTCATTGTGCCTGCTCCTTTGCGATGACTTCCTCGATCAATTTCACGCCGCCCTCGGGCGTCATCTGTCCATGCACCTGGTCGTCCACCACCACGACCGGCGCGAGGCCGCAGGCCCCGAGGCAGGCCACCGTCTCGACGGTGAACAGCATGTCGGCCGTGGTCGTGCGCTTGCCATCGAGGCCGAGGCGCTTGCGGATGGCATCCAGAATGGGAACGGAATCCTTCACGTGGCACGCCGTGCCGTCACAGAGCCGCACGATGTGCTTGCCCTTGGGCTCGATGGCGAAATGCGAGTAAAAGGTGGCCACGCCAAAGACGCGCGCCGGCGAGACGTCGAGCGCGGTGGCGACATAGGTCAGCACCTCCTTGGGGAGATATCGGTACTCTTCCTGGACGGCCTGGAGAATGGGGACCAGGCGCGAAGCTTTACGCCCATGTTTGTCCAGGATTGTGAAAATTTTCACAAACTTACGGCCATGACAGTCAGGTTTGGGTTGAATACGCATTGATATATTTCCAGTTACGAGTGGTTGATTTTAGAGGGCCGCGGTCGCCGCGGTTCCGGGCTTCGATCCCGGCTTGGGATTGTCCGCCTGCAAGGACAGGAAAAGCTTTTGCGACAGGGAGGCCAGCGAGCAGAACAGGTCCTCGTTATGGACCATGGTTTGCGCCGGAACGCGCAGGCGGATCGGCGCAAAATTCCAGATCGCGCGGATGCCGCCGGCGACCATCAGATCGGCCACGGCCTGGGCTTCCGCCGCCGGCACGGTGATGATGCCGATCAGAATGTGCATCCGCCGGGCGAGGTCGGCCAGTTTGCCCAGCGGCAGGACGTGCTTGCCGTGGATGCGCGTGCCGATTTTGGACGGGTCCAGGTCAAAGGCAGTCACAATTTTCAACCCGCATTCCTCGAACTTGCGGTAACCCAGGAGGGCCGAACCCATGCTGCCCGCCCCGACGAGGAATGCGTCGTTCACATTCTTCCAGCCGAGGAACTGTTCCAGTCCCTCGATCACGCTGGCCCGGACATAGCCGATGCGCGGACGGCCCACAATGCCGACCGCTTCCAAATCTTTGCGGACCTGGGTGGGATCCAGGTCCAGATCGAGCCCGATGTCGGTGCAGGAAACCGTTTCGCGCCCCATCGCCGGCAGCTCCTTCAGGAAGCGATGATACAACGGCAGCCGCTTCAAGGTCGGCTCCGAAACGGTCTTCGTCGTCGGCCGGTCCGTCCCGGTTGCTGGGTTGCGCATATTCATATCGAGAACTTAATATCAATAAATGTTTCTCTATTTAACCCGACATTGGCGCATTGTCAACCCGAAGCCGGGCGCAGACCAAAGGTATAAGCCGGCAGTTTGAACTGGATAAACAAAGGTGTAGAATCGGCTTAAATTTGGATTTATAGGCGATTTATGACCGTGATGGGCCGGACAAAGGTTCCCGGTCTGCCGGCGGTATCGGAAGATTTGATTGCGGATCAGTCGTGGCAGTTATATCGTTACGTAAATACCGATATGGCCATTCCCAACAAAATCGACCCGCTATGACACCCCAATCCGACCCCCGGCAGTTTCCGGGGAAATTTTTCCCCGGCCTGGAAGGGGAGCGCAAAGCCGGGCTGTCGTGCGTCAAGCGCCTGCCTTCCTACCTCCAGCTCCTGCGCGTGCTGCAGGCGGAGGGACACGAATATGTGTCGGGGACCGTGCTGGCCAGCGTGCATAACCTGGAACCGGTCATTGTGCGGAAGGACCTGGCCATCACCGGCATCGCTGGCACTCCCCGGATCGGCTTTCGCGTCACCGAGTTGATCAACGCCATTGAACGGTTTTTGGGGTGGGACAACCAGACCAAGGCGATCCTGGTGGGCACGGGGAATCTGGGCGCCGCCCTTTTGGGCTATCACGGCTTTGGCAATTTCGGCCTGCGAATTGTCGGCGCCTTCGACGAGGATCCGCAGAAAATTGGCAAGTGGATTCACGGGCGCAAGGTGCAGTCCACGAAGCAGCTGACCAGCTTTGTCCATCGCGGCGAGCTGGAACTCGGCATCCTGACCGTGCCGGCCGAAGCCGCCCAGGAAATGGCGGCCTTGATGGTCGCCGCCGGCATCCGGGGGATTTGGAATTTTACTCCCGTGAAACTGGAATTGCCGGATTCGGTGGTCACCCAGAAGGAAGACTTGGCGGAAGGATTGGCGGTGTTATCCCATCGACTGCATCACCTGCTGCGCCTGACTCCCCACCCCGGCCGGCCATCGGCAACGAGGATCGACCCTGGTAAAGCCGTATGACCTTGAAATGGATCGCGCAACGGCTGCCTGGCGCCTTTGCCGATCATCGGTATGAATGCCACTTTATCCATGGCGTGCAAAGCGGCCGGTCCCAACAACCAGCGGGTGAAGGATGGAATCCGCCACAATTCCAAATCCAGTGTGATGCAGGCCTGCGATTGCACGTCGGTCGAGGCATCTGGCGTCGGTCGCATATTTCGTGACCGGGGCAGAGATCTGAATCAATCCGGGGAAATAACATGGAACGTGCCGTTCGATTTCACCTCCACACCCAAACCCGCGTAGATGTTCCCGGAGGAAATCACACCGGCTGGATTCTGCTTTAATTTCTGAACTTGAGCCTGCAGTTCCAACAGATTGTTAAATTTTCGTTCCACAACAATCCGCTCGGCCACGTCCCGGCGCAAACGATTTTCCAGGAGAGCATAGTCATTATTTGCCTGATCCAGCCCGGCCTTGGTCAAAGCGATCTGGCTTGTGAGGCCGGCCATCTGGTTGGTCAAATCCATGACGCGCCGGTCCAAAGTTTGGCTTAAAGTTTGATATTCCGATACCTTTTCCACAACCTGCCGAGTCAGGTTGGTGATTTGTTCCGTATCGAGAGCAATGGTGGATTCGGCTCCAATCAGGTGGTTTGAAAACGACAATGACGCCGACCGGCTTTCATCGAGGCGGTTGGATAAGGTGAGAATCGTTCCTTTGCCAATGGCGATTTGTGTCTGAGCCGAGTCCAACCGGTTCGAAAACTCGGCAATCGCACCGGCATCATTTTCATGCTCTGCATTGTCACCTCGTTTCATCACGATAAGCGATATGACCAGCACGGTGCATGTCAATACGAGGACTGTAGATAAATATTGTCTCATAAAATAGCTGCGTAACAACGGTCATGGTCACGTTTGGCCTTGGTCACATCAAGGGGTTGCGCTGTTCTCGGTGGCGAGGCCAACCTTGGTGATGTCGAGTTGCTGGAGGACGTCCAGCACGTTGATCATGTTCTGGTATTCCACCTCGTCCGAGCCCTTCACGACCACGCTCAAAGCCGGATCCGATGCCTTCAGCCGGGTCAGCTTCTCCTTCAACACCGGCACGCTCACCGCTTCGTCGTTCAAAAACGTCCGCCCCGTGGCATCCACCACGATGTGGTTGATCTTTGGCTTCTCCTTTTGCGGCGGTGGCGGTTTGCCCGAGGGCAGCGTCATCTCCAGATTGTTCATCATCTGCGGCGTCGTGATGATGAAGATCACCAGCAACACAAACACCAGGTCCAGCAGCGGCGTGATGTTCAATTCGCTCAGCGAACTGTGATGGCTCTGCGATGTCTTTTTCATTGCAACAACGGTTCGGTCTCCTCCTGCACGTCGAACCGCACCGTCACCCGCGCCGGAAAATTCGTCGGCGGCGGCCGGTCCATATTCTTCACCACTTTGAAGACCTCCTTCACCGATTCGTCCCACTTCGTGTCGCCCGACCCTTTCTCCAACGTTGGGTCACTGATCTGGCCCTTCCGATCCACTGACACCTCCACTTCGGCCACATAACTGTCGTCGGCAATGTTCTCCGGCCGCTGCCATTTCGAACGCAGCGCGTATTCCAGGTAGCCTTTGTACAGGTGCACCGGGTCGGAGCTCGTTTCCACCGCCTTGCCGCCCTCAAATTCAAACGACGGCAGCTCGGCCGCCGGCGGCGCCACCGTTGGCGGGGCGGTGACCGGCGGCGGGGCGGCTTTGGCTTCTTCCACCACCTTGGGCGGCTCGGGTTTGGGCGTCTCAAGCTTCGGCGGCTCCGTCTTAGGCTTTTCCGGCTCCTTCGGCTTCTCCGGCGGCTTTTCCTTCACCATTTCAATGCTGATTTTCTTCAACTGTTTGCCCAGCAACCCCTGCCGCGCCGCAAAATACAATGCCACCACCACGATCAGCGCGTGGAACGCGAACGAGATCATCAGGTTCACCCTCGACGAGTTCCGTTTCTTCCGAACCTGGCTTTGCGGCAACATGGTAATCAAGGCTGAAGGCTAAAGGCTGAAGGCTGAAACAAATCAGCGCGCCGCCAGCGCGAAATCATTTTCTTCATTCTGCCTTCTGCCTTCTTCATTTTCCGTTGGCGGGTTCGGTCGCCAGGTCCACCTTCGGCAGGTTCGCCTGCTGGCAGACGTCCAGCACCGCCCGGATTTGTTTGTACTTGGTCTGGCTATCCCCGCGCACAATCACGTTCAGGTCCGGGTCGTCCAGCCGCAAATTGATCAGGGTCTGCACCATGTCGGCGGGGTTGACCTCCAGCTTGTTCAGGTAAATCCGGCCGTCGGCCTGCACGGTGATGTAATTGGCCTTGCGCGGCGGGTCTTTGAGCCGCTTGGCGGCCGTGGGCAGCTTCAGGTCCAGGTCGTTCACCGGCGGGATCGTCGTGATGATGAAGATCACCAGCAGCACGAACGCCAGATCCAGCAGCGGCGTGATGTTCAGCTCCGTCAGCGATTGATGCGCCGTCTTTGAACA
>Ga0265338_10003003_pt1 | contig 24413 bp, 14 predicted proteins | sample 42126metaG_FD_193579 | JGI IMG/M metagenome (GOLD analysis project Ga0265338, IMG submission 193579) | Rhizosphere microbial communities from Carex aquatilis grown in University of Washington, Seatle, WA, United States - 4-21-26 metaG | ecosystem: Host-associated > Plants > Roots > Rhizosphere... | reverse complement strand
CTGTAATTATTATAATCTTACCACATCTTCAACAGCAGCGAATATAGCATGTGGTTCAACGGTAAATGTGGATAATGTATTTACTAATAGTACTACTCTAACAGGTTCTTCTACAGTAGGAACGTGGGCAGCAATAACAAATGCAAATCCATTAGTAAATACTGGTACAATAGGCTCTTCATCTACCTATCTCTCAATAAGTTCAACAATTAGTGGCGGTACCATAAGTGGAACAAATGGAATAAATGTTTTGCAAAACAATTCATTATCGGCAAGCTGTACCGCTAAGGCAATTATTCTTTTAGGTTCAACTACAATTTCCGGTTTAGGATATTGTTATTCTTCAGCTACATCAACGTCAACTTCAGTTTCTATTGCTGGGGTCGATCTATCGACGGATATAACAGTAACAGCACCTACTAATTTTGAAGTATCCAAAGATAACAGTACGTTTGCTTCATCGGTAACATATACAGTATCAGGGAGCATTGTTTCACCTACGGTACTGTATGTCCGTTTGAAAACGGGATTGGCTATTGGAAATTATAATTCTTCAAATATAACCTGTTCGAGTGCCAGTGCAATAACTCAAAATATAATTGTAAGTGCATCGGTTAATGTTTTGCCATCAGTTTCGGCTAGTGCATCTACTCCTGTATATACAGTTGGTAGTTTAACGTTGCTCGGTAGGCCTAATTATATGACAAAATATGCTTGGTCAGGACCAAATAGTTTTACCAGTTCAATTCAAAATCCAAGTATTACAAACCCTTCGACATCAGCTGCAGGAGTTTATATCCTAACAGCTACCAATAGCTATGGTTGTACCGCAACAGCAAGTACTTCATCAGTTGTTGTAAATACCGTAACAAATTATTATTCAAAATCAACGGGAAATCTCGATGTATTATCTAATTGGGGGCAAAGCACGGATGGAACCGGAACGGCACCTTTAAGTTTTACTGCAGATGGTCAAATATTTAATATTAGAAATAATGCAAGTCCTACACTAGGGGCAGCATGGACTGTATCTGGTTCCGGTTCAAAAGTGATTGTTGGTGATGGAACAAATGCGTGTACATTTACAGTACCATCTAATTATAATTTTGCAGGAACAATTGATGTTTCGAATAATGGATCATTAACAATCGCTAATTCTATTACAAATTTAATTACGTTAGGAGTTTTAAATAATACCGGTTCTAATGGAAGCAGCGTTTCGTATACTGCTGCTTCTTCACAAAATGTATTAGCCGGTAATTATTATAATCTTAGTATTAATGGTAATAGTGTTTTGCCAAGCGGGATTGTTAATATTTCGAATATTCTTTCAACGTCAGGTACGCCAACGGTTACCGGAAGTACTATAGTCTTTTCTGGATCTGGAAATCAGACTATTCCATCAATGACCTATAATAATCTTCAGACTCAGGTTGGAGGAACAAAGACGCTTGGTGGTAATACAACATTAAATGGTATTTTAACTATAGGAACTATAACGGTGTTGAATGCTAGTAGTTATTCAATTACAATGGCTGGAACAACAGGACATAATAGAATTGTTTTATCGGGAACTTTTGTGCCTGCAACATCAACGGTATTTTATACAACAGCAAATGATACTGTTTCTGCAGTTAATTATTACAATCTTAATTTAACGGGAGGTTCTGGTAAGTTATCAAATTCCGGTATTATATCAATAGGAAATATTTTTACCCCAGGTATAGGATCATGGACTACAACCGGAAGTACGCTGTTATTTAATGGAATAACACAAACTATTCCAGCCTGGACTTATGGGAATTTAAAAATTAATACCGGAACATCGGCAAGTCCGTCAACGGTAACATTAGGTGGAGCAGTTTCTATTTCAGGAACGTTAACGTTAAACATCGGCTATTTAGTTTCTTCTGCTACGAATACGTTAACGCTGACTAATACAGCATCTACGGCAATAAGTGGTGGATACTCTTATTCGTTTGTTAATGGGCCATTAACATGGAATTTCCCTAATAGTTCAAGTTCAACATTTACTTTCCCTGTAGGTAAAGGAACAACATACTTACCTTTTTCGATCAAAACGATTACCGGAACATCACCCGTGGTAACGTTAGAAGCATTTACGACAGGTACCGGAGGTTCTTATATTGCACCTATTACTGCATTAAGCACAACGGAATATTGGTCTGTAACTGAAACAGGATTAACTTCCGGTCAGGTTTCTTTATCACGTCAATCATCTTTGGGAAGTCTTAATTCTATTGCACATTGCCCTACAGCGAGCGGTTTGACAGGAACATATACCAATGTTAATGGTACTATAAATGGAACGTCAATTCAAAATTCGGATGTTACTTCTTTTAGCTATTTCACAATGTCCCAACGTACACTAACAGCTGCAACGTATTATTATGATGGTTCCGGTTCATTAACCGATATTACAAATTGGGGAACAAATACTGATGGATCGGGTACGCATCCATCAAATTTTTCGTCAAATGATGCAACATATATTGTTACTAATACTGCAGCAGTTACACTTTCTTCAAATTGGACAATTTCAGGTTCAAATTCATTATTAGTTATTGGCGATGGAACAAGTGCAACCAATTTGTCGGTAACATCTGGAACTTCTTTAATTACTTCCGGATCAATGTCATTGAAATGTAATAGCACTTTTACAACAGCTTCAAATGCAACGGTTACGGTTAATGGAGATTTTGGTATAGCCGATTTTGGAGCATCAACTTGTGGATCTACAAAACCGATCACGATAAATAATTCCGGAACATTAAGTGTTAATGGAGATTTATTACAACCTATAAATTCGTATTCAACAATTAATAATACTACAACCGGAACAATTAATATTACTAATGGTAACTATTCTGATGGTGATGCAACGACCAAATTTAACAATGCAGGTAATTTAAATCTTACAACAGGATTTTTTACTCTAACCCAACAAGCTGTATTTACAAATTTAAATGGAGGTAATGTTAAAATAGATAATACTGCAGCACCTTTAGATAGTGTATTGTTTCAATATTTGAATTTCCCTACTAGTTTTATAAGTGATGCGGGAAGCACATTTAGTGTAATAGGAGTTAATCTCTATATTTCAGGTTCAGGAGCAATGCCCATCGATGGAAGTATTGCTGTTGATGGAGGTAATTTAAATATTAATGCAGGAGGCGCAACACTTAATATCGCTTCTACAGGAACAGTAGCTGTTTTTGATCCTAGTAATAGTGGGAAAGGGCTCTTAAATATGAGCTATGGGGGTATTACTTTAAATGATGCTGGAAATTTATATGCTAATGGAATTACCTATCCTAGTGGTGGAGGGTCATCAATTAGTGTTCAAAGTGGAGGTAACGCTTTTATTGGAAATATAGGATTGGTAACAAATGGTAATAGTAATCAGATTGCTGTCTTGTCTGGTGGTACGTTAAATTATTGTGGAAATAAAACGGCTATTGGTGATAACTTAGGAACGGTTGCTTCTGGAGGGGTCTTAAATTATGCACTGGGCTATTATGAAAGTCAAACTCCCGGAGCTCAAGGTGATTTTACCGTTAATGGTACTCAAAGTTCTGCTTTTCCTGATGGTAATTCATGTTCTGCTGCATTTACGACGGCTGTTGATGCTGCAGTTACTTCAACAGCATTACCTATTTCTTTATCAACTTTCGATATCAAACAAAGCGGTGACCTCGTTGCGATAGAATGGACAACAGAAACGGAAACAAATAACGATTTCTTTTCAGTAATGAAATCGTACGACGCAATTACATTTGATGTTATAGGTGATGTTCCGGGAGTAGGTACGTCAACGGTGAAACATTCGTATAATCTCAACGACGAAAATCCACAGATAGGCATTAACTATTATAAATTGAAACAAACCGATTTTGATGGGCATTTTACCTATAGTACTATAAAGAGTCTTAATTTTACATCTAAGAATGTTGACTTTTTGGTTTACCCAAATCCTTCTAAGTTCGAAAATATTACGATAATCGTTAATGTTAAAAGAACGGAAGACTTACAATTGATGATTACAGATATTATAGGACGTCAGGTATTTACCACTAATATGTCTGTTGATAAAGGACAAAAAAAGATTTTATTGATTGATTATACCATTCTCAATCCCGGAACCTATTATTTTTCAATTATAGGTAATGAATTTATAGAAACGAAGAAAGTAATTGTTCAATAATTCGTTTATGGTAAAAAAGGAATATGAATATCCTTCATTATTCCTAAATTTATTTTTAATAGAATACATTCAATAGTATTGCAAACGCATTTCATTACTGTTGGTTTTTCAATTACCTAGAAGTTCCGTCGGGGTAGAATATAACGTGTTTCTAGTGGCGAAGTAGATCATTATTTCCTTTTTTTTTTTATCATCGCCACAAACGATAACCTGCATTGTTTGCTATCGTGGCGATGATAGGTTGTACCGTAATTAATTGATCTGCTTCGCCACAACTATCACATTGATTTAACCCCCGACATGAATGTCGGGGTAATTGAAATATACATTATCTATTATTGCAAAATTACCGTTATTTTTATTGTGGCTTTGTGCAGTCTCTTGAGTGACGATTATATAACTTCGCCACAGTCAGCCATTTTTCTGTTACCACCATCAATGATTCGTAATTGCTATAGAATTGAATTATTCTAGATATATTGTCTTTATACTATCCATATATTCATTTAGGTAAAGTATAGGATATTCAAAAAAGAAAGAGGTGATTTTAATATAAAATCACCTCTTTCTTTTTATTGATTAACTATTACATAAGACTTTTAATCTCAACAATAATTCTATTTGCTAATTCAGCCGCCTTTTGTTCATTTTGACTTTCGGCGTAAATTCTGATTATTGCTTCGGTATTCGATTTACGTAAGTGAACCCATTCCTTCTCTTTCTCGAAATCAATTTTTACTCCATCGATGGTATTTACTTTTTCGTTCGAGAACTTTCGTTCAACAGCTTTCAAGAGAGCATCAACATCGATCGAAGGATTTAATGCTATTTTATTTTTTGATATAAAATAAGCAGGATAGCTTGCCCGTAATTCCGAGCATTTCTTACCCGACTTAGCCAGATGTGTTAAGAATAAAGCAATTCCAACCAATGCATCGCGACCATAATGAAGTTCAGGTAATATAATTCCACCATTACCTTCGCCTCCAATAATTGCCTTGGTGCTTTTCATTGCTGCTACAACATTAACCTCGCCAACAGCTGCAGCAGTATAGATTCCACCATGTTTTTCAGTTACATCGCGTAATGCACGGCTTGATGAAAGATTTGAAACCGTGTTCCCTTTTGTTTGCGATAAGATATAATCGGCAACAGCAACTAGGGTATATTCTTCGCCAAACATCGTTCCATCTTCATTAATCAATGCCAATCGGTCGACATCGGGATCGACAACAAAACCAACATCTGCTTTGTTCTCTTTTACAACGTTAGCTATTTCGGTTAGATGTTCGGGAAGTGGTTCCGGATTATGAGGAAATTCTCCATTAGGTGTACAATATAAAGGAATGACATTTTTAACACCTAAGCGTTCTAATAATTTAGGTAATACGAGTCCTCCAACCGAATTAACACAATCGAGAGCTACGGTAAAATTTGCTGCTGCAATTGCTTTTACATCAACAAGTTTAAGTTTTAGTATTTCGTCAATATGAATATCTTCGTAGTTTGCTTTTTCGGTGATTTTACCTAAATCGTCGACAGTTGCAAATTCAATAATATCGCTTTCGGCAATTTCCAACACTTTTTTGCCATCGTTAGCATTTAAAAATTCGCCTTGGGCATTTAATAGTTTCAAAGCATTCCACTGACGCGGATTATGACTTGCAGTAATAATGATCCCTCCCTGTGCTTTTTCGCCGGTAACAGCCATTTCTACCGTTGGAGTTGTTGCCAATCCTAATGAAATAACATCAAATCCTATACCTGCCAAAGTATTTACAACAAGCGATTCAACCATGGCACCAGAAATTCGAGCGTCACGACCAACTACTATTGTTCCACCACTGATATTGTACATTTGTTTAATATAGGTGCCGTAAGCAGCAGTAAATTTTACTACATCTATCGGACTGAGACCATCGCCGGCTTTGCCTCCTATTGTTCCTCTGATTCCTGAAATACTTTTTATTAAGGTCATATGGTTTTAATTATGAATTATGAGTTATCGTCTTCTAATGAGTTCAGTATTCCTGAATCGATTGGCATTTCCTGTACATTTTTTAATTGTCTATTAATACTATTGGTACGGGTTGTAACGAGTGTATCGATTTCTGAACTTGCTTCTTGAATTTTCTTTTGAGCTTTGACTAAAACATCGCCAAATTTACCGAATTCAGCTTTGACAGTACTTAATATTTGCCATACTTCGCTACTCCTTTTTTGTATTGCAAGGGTTTTGAAGCCCATTTGTAGACTATTTAAAATAGCTGCTAGCGTAGTTGGTCCGGTAACAATGATTTTGTATTCTCTTTGTAAGGTTGCAATAAGTTCTGGTTGGCGTACCACTTCGGCAAATAAACCTTCGAGTGGTAAGAACATTATTCCAAAATCAGTGGTATGTGGTGGAGCAATATATTTTTCACTTATATCTTTCGCAAATTTCTTTATCGAAGCATTTAACGATTTCGTTGCGATATCAATACCAATAGTATCGCCCAAGTCGTAAGCCGTTTGCAAACGAACGTAATCGTCTTGAGGAAATTTTGCATCGATAGGTAAATAGACTTCTTTACCTGCATCGTCTTTGCCAGGAAGTTTAATTGCATATTCAACCAAATCGTTCGAACCCGGTTTTGTTTTTACATTAGCAGCATATTGTTCGGGAGCCATAATTTGTTCAAGTATATTCCCCAATTGAATCTCGCCCATAACACCACGAGTCTTTACGTTTGATAGTACTTTTTTTAAATCGCCTACACCTAAAGCCAATGTTTGCATTTCACCCAATCCTTTTTGAACTGCTTGTAATTGCTCGCTAACCATCTTAAACGATTGTCCTAAACGTTCCTCTAATGTTTTGTGAAGCTTTTCGTCAACCGTTTCACGCATTTTTTCAAGTTTCAATTCAGTCGACTTAACTAATTCATCTTGTTTACGGGTCATTTCTTCAAATTTCTGTTTTTGCAGATCGTTGAAGTCCTTTACGTTTTGAGAAAACGAAACTTGAAATTCTTTGAGCGATTTACGAAGTTCATCGCGGTTGTCTTTTGAACTCAGATCTTGTGAGTCTTTAATTAATTGTAGTTTATTTTCAACTTTTTCAATCAGCTTTTCAAAAGCTTGCGTTTGCATTTCCGACGTGCGTTGCAAAGAATCCATAAACGATTGTTGGAATGTTGCAATACCCTTGTTTAGTTCTTCCCTATTATTTCGGAAACCGTCGTTGAGATCGGATCGGATATTTTTGACTTCTGATTGAAGCAGCTTTTCAATAGATTCGGTGGTGTTTGTGGATTCCGGCTTGTTTAATTTTATAAGTATTAGAATACATATAATTAGACATACTATAGTAAGAATTATTGATGCAATAATCATTTGAATTATCTTATTAATTTAGTAATCAAAACTACCAAATTTATCTGATAATTATATGGCTGTTGATAAATTACTAACAGTTAATTATAATGAGCGAAGATATTTAATTGTTTCTGTAAATCTTTATATTTGTCGCCGATAATCTTTACTTTAGAAACTAAATTTATAACAAATGGATTCGAAAGCCTTAACGAAAAATCCCATAAATATAATTGTTATTGTAGCTGCATTAGGTTATTTTGTCGATATATACGATTTAATATTGTTTGGAATTGTTCGTGTACCTAGTCTTCTTGCAATTGGAGTTACGCAAGATCAACTGCTTGTAAAAGGAATTTTTCTGCTCAATATGCAAATGATTGGAATGCTGGTTGGTGGAATTGTTTGGGGTATAATGGGCGATAAACGAGGACGATTGCCTGTATTGTTTTTTACTATTGCACTGTATTCGTTAGCAAATTTTGCGAATGGCTTTGTGCAGAATATGGGGCAATATGCTGTTTTACGTTTTATTGCAGGATTTGGACTTGCCGGAGAATTGGGAATAGGTATTACCCTTGTGTCGGAAGTGATGAGTAAGGAAACAAGAGGCAATGGAACCACTGTTGTGTCGGGAATTGGTATTGCAGGTGCAGTTCTAGGTTTTCTTGTTGCCGATTTATTTAACTGGCGAGTAGCTTATTGGGTTGGTGGAGGCTTAGGTCTATCACTGTTGCTTCTTAGAGTTTCGGTTTACGAATCGGGAATGTTTGAAAAATCCAAACATTCGTCAGACTCTAAACAAAGAGGGAATATCGTAAGTCTCTTTACTAACCGTAAACGTTTCCTTAAATATTTGTACTGTATTATGATGGGAATACCTGCCTGGTTTATCATAGGTCTTTTAGTTATTCAAGCTCCGGAATTTGCCAAATTATTACACATTAAGGGAGATATAATAGGAGGTAAAGCGGTTATGTGGCATTATGTAGGAGTATCGTTAGGCAGTTTTGTTATTGGGTTTATCAGTCAATGGTTGCATTCGCGAAAGAAATCGCTTTTAGTTTCGTTTGCTTTGCTTATTATTTTTACCTTCTTGTACTTTAATGCGGCTAATTATACCTCGTTTATGTTTTACGTTATTCTTTTTTTCTTAGGAATAGCTCAAGGTTACTGGACGGTATTTATTACAACAGCTTCCGAACAATTTGGAACAAATATGAGAGCTACAGTAACCACAACCGTTCCCAATTTTGTAAGAGGAGCAACTGTTCTTATATCGATGTCGGTATTGTATTTGAAAGATGTTTCCGATTTATTGACAGCAGCAGCAGTTGTTGGTTTTATTTGTATTGGACTAGCTGTTATTGCAACGTTTTTAATAGAAGAAACCTTCGATAAAGATTTGGATTATATTGAAGAATAGGTTATTTGATATAAATTAATAGTTACAAGTTACAGCGTTGTTGAAGCAAAGCATTAATCCCTCCCGGTTGCACCTAGAGGATTATTATTTAAGTCCTTCGGATTTATGTATCTATGTCTTTATATTATAGCTATACCTTTTTATTCACAAAGATAGCGATATTAGCTCGACAACTATGCCTTTTTAGTGGTTTAGGGTGCATGTAGTATGATAAATAAACAATACATATTTCTTGAATAAATCACCTTGCTATATATTCTAACTTTAGCCTATTTGCCAACTAAACACAATCAAGAGCATTAAGTCCCTTCTAAAATAATATTCAATCAGAGCAACTGGGATATTTTCTGGAATATTGCAACGATTCTCTTGAATAATTCTACGATTCCCAGGAATAGAACTATCATCCCTGGGAATAGCGGGACCATCCCATGGAATAGTGGGACCATCCCATGGAATAATGGGACCATCCCCCTTAATAATGCCACCATTCCTAGGAATAGTGGCATTATTCCTAGGAATGGTGAGACCATCCCTATTAATAATGCTACCATCCCTTGGAATAACGAAACTATTCCCCCTAATAATGCTACCATTCCTAGGGATAGCTCCATTATTAAGGGGGATAGCTGCATTATTAAGGGGAATAGTGGCAATAATATTGGGAATAGGTAACCATTTCAAGGGTTAACTGTAGTATTATATGGAATGGTAAACTGACTCGTCTTAAAAAAAGGTTACAGATTGCTATTTAACCACATTCGTGGTTGGAATATTGTTTCGTATTAACCACGGATTGCATCCGTGGTTACTCACATTCAAGCCCTTCAGGCTTATTATATAATGTTTCCAAGTTCAGATGGTATTGTGTTTTATTGCAATTTTGCTGTACTAATTAGATTTTAGCCATTATTAGTTTTTAATTTTTAGTTTTTAGTTATTAGTTTTATTGTGGGGTTTCAGTTTTAGTCGAGACTCTTTTAATTATAACTGAGAATAAGGTATCGTAATGATCAATAATTATTTTATCACATAAAGCTGTTGTTTATGTTTTTAAAGGTGGAAACGAATTTCAATGATAATGAAATATCTCTATTAGGATCGAAAAAAACAGGAGGATATATCAGTCAAGATGATAAATAATTGACTACATTTGCCTCAAAATTTAAGAATTAAAGAATAGAATTATATCTATTAATCAATTATGTTTGAAAATTTAAGTGAACGGTTAGATCGTTCAATGAAACTGTTAAAAGGTGAAGGAAAAATCACTGAGATAAATGTAGCCGAAACGTTAAAAGAAGTTCGTCGTGCATTACTTGACGCCGATGTAAACTATAAAATAGCCAAAACATTTACCGAAACAGTTAAAGAAAAAGCCCTTGGTCAGAATGTATTGATTGCGGTAAAACCGGGTCAAATGATGACTAAGATTGTACATGATGAGTTGATTGCTCTGATGGGTGGAAGCAATGTTGATATTGTTTTGAAAGGTTCGCCTGCAGTAATATTAATGGCAGGTCTTCAAGGATCGGGAAAAACGACCATGAGCGGTAAATTGGCAAATATGCTTAAACGCAAGCGAGGACGTAATCCATTGCTTGTTGCATGTGATATATATCGTCCTGCTGCTATTGAACAATTAAAAGTATTAGGTGAGCAAATCGAAGTTCCTGTTTTTACATTACCCGATGTGAAAGATGCTGTGTTGATTGCAAATGAGGCAATTAAACATGCAAAGAAAAATGGAAACGATATTGTAATCATCGATACCGCTGGACGTTTGGCTGTTGATGAGCTTATGATGAAGGAGATCGAAAATATCAAAAAAGCGGTTGACCCTTCAGAAATATTATTTGTTGTCGATTCAATGACGGGACAAGACGCCGTTAATACAGCAAAAGAATTTAACGAGCGATTAGACTTTGGTGGAGTTGTTCTAACAAAATTAGATGGTGATACACGTGGAGGAGCTGCACTTTCAATTCGTTCTGTAGTAAACAAACCGATAAAATTTGTTGGTACAGGCGAAAAAATGGATGCTATCGATATGTTCTACCCCGAACGTATGGCCGATCGTATTTTGGGAATGGGTGATATCGTTTCGTTAGTTGAACGTGCTCAAGAGCAATATGATGTTGAAGAAGCTCGCCAATTACAGAAGAAAATAGCTAAAAATCAATTCAATTTTAATGATTTTATTTCCCAAATTCAACAGATAAAGAAAATGGGAAATCTGAAAGATCTTGCTGGAATGATTCCCGGACTAGGTAAAGCATTGAAAAATATTGATATTGACGATAATGCCTTTAAAGGAATAGAAGCAATAATTTCATCAATGACACCCAAGGAACGCGAAAATCCTGAAATATTAAATGGTTCACGCCGAAAAAGAATTGCAGCGGGAAGTGGTGTTAATATTACTGAAGTTAATCGTTTAATCAAACAATTTGACGAAACACGCAAAATGATGAAAATGGTTACAGGCGGAGGTCCTCAAGCAGCTAAGCTGATGAAGAATATGCCAATGATGAAATAGGTTTCAAAGGTTACAAGACGTAATTCATAATTTATAATTCACAATTCATAATTATTAAGGTGCAATTAATAGATGGTAAAAAAATCTCGGACGAGGTTAAAAATGAAATAGCAGCGGAGGTTGCAAATATAAAAGCACAAGGAGGCAAAATTCCACATTTGGCTGCAATACTTGTAGGTCATGATGGAGGAAGTGAAACATATGTTGGTCATAAAGTGAAAGCATGCGAACAAGTCGGTTTCAAATCTACGATGATACGTTACGAAGACGATGTGACAGAAGTTGAATTATTAGCCAAAATTAATGAACTAAACAACGATGCCGATATTGACGGATTCATTGTTCAATTACCCATCCCCAAACATATCGACGAGCAAAAAGTAATTGAAGCAATTGACCCTCGAAAAGACGTTGATGGATTTCATCCGGTAAATGTTGGACGTACTGTAATTGGTTTACCTGCATTTATCTCAGCTACGCCTGCTGGAATTATGGAACTTCTAAAACGATATAATATCGAAACGGCAGGTAAGCATTGTGTCGTTTTGGGAAGGAGCAATATTGTAGGTCGTCCGATGAGTGTGTTAATGTCACAAAAAGGAAAACCCGGAGATGCTACCGTTACGGTATGTCATAGCAGGACAAAAAATCTGGAAGCACTATGTTTGCAAGCCGATATAATCATTGCAGCATTAGGAAGTCCTGAGTTTCTTAAAGCATCGATGGTGAAAAATGGAGCTGTTGTAATTGACGTAGGTACAACAAGAGTAAAATCGGAACTTACAAAATCAGGATTTAAACTAACGGGAGATGTTAAATTTGACGAAGTTGCACCCAAATGCAGTTATATTACACCTGTACCGGGTGGAGTAGGACCAATGACAATTGTTTCGCTATTAAAGAATACTTTATTAGCGGCAAAAAAAGAAATATTTAACTAAACATACTAAATCAAAAAGATTTGCGTACTTAGCATCTCATAACTTAAAATATAATGAAGAAAATACTTTTAATCACAGCGGTTATTTCATCAATAGTTGCAATTTCCCTATCTTGTCGCAAAGGTCCGAACGATCCTTTTTTCTCAATCCGTTCACGTGAATCCAGACTTGTAGGCGTCTGGAATATGAATAGTCTTTATATCGACAGTTCTGTTGTTATAAGTTCAAGTTTGAAAGTCGAAACAAAATCGTATATAACACAATATCCCGTTGATAGTGCTGTTAAAAAATATGATGATGGTAATGGTAATGTTAGAGATTCTGTGTACAACGAAAATTTGATTATTAACGATGATGGTACCTATTCCGATACAATTAGGGTTCATAAAATAGGTTCAACGTTGAAAAAGCTGAGAGTAGTTAAAAATGTATGGTATTGGACTAGCGATAAAAAGAAGAAGGATGGAGTTGTTCTAGCAGGCTACGGATCGTTTAAAATTGATAAACTTTCATGGAAAGAGCTTGATTTTACCTATAACAGAACAGCTATAAACTATTCTAATGAAACAAATAAAAACGGGACTAATACTACGGTAACCAAGACATTAAAGTTTAGACGTAATTAGTAATAAATACCACAAAAGAATTGCTGGTTTCAAAAAATAATTATATTTGCAAACAATAAATGTAAAAACGTTAACTTGAAATTTAATTAAAAAAGAAAGACTATGAAAAATTTTAACAAATTAGTATTATCAGTGATTGCAGTTTCTGCTTTGCTTTTTACATCATGTAGTAAGAAAAAGGATGCAAATGCAATTGATTACATCAATTCAGGATCAATTAGTGGAACATTAATTGGTACAAGTACTGATGGACAAGTATTAAATGAATCTTTTAATTTTACCGATTTAATGCCAGGAGAACAATATTCATGTACTGCTGATACAAGTACAATGTCTTCGTATAATACAAATACCGGAGCTCAAATGAAAACACCTATTACGACGTTTTCAATTCATAGATATTCTTCAGATGCTCTAAATGAAATGAAATTGTCATTTGTTATTGATAATTCAAATATTGTACTTGCAACTACAATGGCTTCATTTAGTTTAGATTATTCTAAACAATTAACTAATGGAAGTTATTTGCAATACTTTGTTGATCAAAGCGATATTAAAAAAGATCTTACAACAGGTCAAATTATTCCAAGCAATTTTACAATTACTAATTTTAGTTACGATAAATCATCAGGCTTAGTTTCAGGTGATTATAATATTATGGTTTATACCGTAAATAGTAAAAACACCTCTGAATCTGCAGTTATTAAAGGAAGTTTTTCTGTAAATGTTTATAGCAGCGTAAGATAATTGTGATTAAATATTTTAAAGCTCGACTTTGGTCGGGCTTTTTTTTTGTTTAAACATACCAATTATATTCATTATGTTTTTGTAGATTTGATTAATGATATTCGTTCGATTTAAATGTATAAAAAATGAATAAACTAATTATAGTAATACCAATTATAGTTTTATCAATAATGGCTTGCAAACATGAAAATAATATTGGATCAAAAAATGATTCAACCGCTTTTAAATGGCAAATAGATCGCTTTGCCGATTTATCGGTACTTCGTTATCAAGTTCCTGAATTCGAAAAACTTTCTGTAAAGCAAAAGACCTTGGTTTATTATCTGCATGAAGCAGCATTATGCGGAAGGGATATTTTGTTCGATCAAAACTACCGTCATAATCTTTGTATAAGAAAAACACTCGAAAGTATCTATACAAATTATAAGGGCAATAAGAAATCAGAACAATGGAAACAGTTTGAAAGTTATTTGAAAAGAGTTTGGTTTTCAAATGGTATACATCACCATTATTCAACCGATAAATTTAAACCTGAGTTTACCGAAGACTATTTCAAATCGCTACTTTCAACGTTAAAGGATTCCGATTTACCAATACAGAAAGGGGAAACACGTGCATCGTTTATCGATAAATTAGGCACGATAATGTTTGCTTCCGATGTTGATCATAAACGGGTCAATTTAAATCCGGAACAAGATATTATAGCAACTTCGGCAAATAACTTTTATGAGAATGTAACGCAAAAAGAAGCAGACGAATTTTATAAAAATCAATTGAATCAAGCAACGAACAAAGAATTGTCGTTTGGGTTAAATTCTAAATTGATTAAAGAAAATGGCGTGATTACCGAACATGTGTATAAACTGGGAGGAATGTATTCAAAGGCAATTGAAAAGATTGTGTATTGGCTGGAAAAAGCAAAAACCGTTGCAGAAAACGAGAAACAAAAAGAAACGATATCGTATTTAATAACGTTTTATAAAACGGGCGACCTACAAGCCTTTGATAATTACAATATTTCGTGGGTTGAAGATACTGTATCACACATAGATTTTGTAAATGGATTCATTGAAGTATATGGTGATGCGGCCGGACGAAAAGCTACCTGGGAATCGGTGGTTAATTTTAAAGATGAAGAAGCAACCAAACGAACACAAATAATTAGTGACAATGCTCAATGGTTCGAAAATAACTCGCCCGTTGATCCTCGTTTTAAAAAGAAACAAATAAAAGGGATATCTGCAAAAGTTATTACCATTGCAACTCTTGGAGGCGATTGTTATCCTTCAACTCCTATAGGCATTAATTTACCTAACTCAATGTGGATACGCCAACATTACGGATCAAAGTCTGTTTCGCTCGAAAATATATGTTATGCCTACGATAAAGCTACCGTTAACAGTGGATCTATTGAAGAGTTTGCATTCGATAAAGAACAAGTGCAACGATCTAAACGTTTTGGCTATATATCGTCGAACCTCCATACCGATTTGCATGAATGTTTAGGACATGGTTCAGGGAAGTTGCTAGCTGGGGTTAAATCGGAAAGCTTGAAGAACTATCACTCAACAATAGAGGAAGCTCGTGCCGATTTATTCGCATTATATTATATGATGTCGCCCAAAATATTGGAACTAAAATTGCTTCCTTCTATTGAAGCTGCCAAAGCTGAATACGATTCATACATAAGAGGTGGTTTAATGACCCAATTGAAACGGATTGAGTTGGGGAAAAACCTTGAAGAATCGCATATGCGTAACAGGCAATTGATAGCTAAATGGGTGTTCGAAAAAGGACAATCAGACAGGGTTATTGAAAAGGTTATTAAAGATCACAAAACCTATTTTGTGATACGTGATTATGGTAAACTACAACAATTGTTTGGAGAACTGTTAAAAGAGATCCAACGCATTACATCGGAAGGCGATTTTGCTGCTGCTCAAGCTCTTGTAGAGAATTACGGCGTGAAGGTTGATCCTATTTTACATAAGGAGGTGTTAGATCGTTTTGAAAAACTACAGTTACCTTCGTATCGAGGTTTTATTAATCCCGATTTTACACCTGTTTATGGAAAAGATAGTATTATCACCGATGTTAAGGTATCGTATCCCGATAACTATGTTGAACAAATGCTTAACTATTCGAAAAACTATTCTTTCTTACCCGTATATAATTAGAATTAGTTATTAGAAATAAAATAGGAATAACGTGCGGATATTATTTATATGTTTTTAGTGAATATCCTTTATTTTATCTAAATGAATAAATGGATACTAAAAAGACAATATCTCACAAATGATATTTTCACACAGTCTGTAAAATGTCGGGGTAATTGAAAAACCAACAGTAATGAAAGGTGTTTTCTATACTATTGAATGTATTCTGTTTAAAAATAAATATAGGTACAATTAAGGATATTCATAATATCTTTTATGTAATCGTGTGTTTTGAAATGTATGGGATACTTCGAATGCCCGCATAAATGCAGGCAAGAAGTGATTAATATATTTTAAATCAGCAAACTATTTTATAAGGCATCTAGTTTTGCCGTAAGTTCATCATCGGTTGTTGATTGAAGTGTTACATCAACAATCTCATTGTTTTGACCTAATGTCATTTCTTTATAGAAATAATATAATTTTGAGCTTTCACCTTGGGCGATAGCAATAATTTTTATAGATGAACCTTGAGGTATTTTGCCTGAATTCATATTGTATACTTGCATTATACTTTTAAGCGAAGGAATATAGATAAAAATTGCCACATTAGTTAAAATGTCGGTATTTGATGTAAATGACAATGAAACTTGGTTTGAGGTACTTGCATCTTTATTACAAGCTAACCATCCGAGTTTTTGGTCTTCGGCATAGTAGCTGGTATCGTTTTTGGTAAATGAACCAACCGGATTTGTAATCCAATCGGTTAATGAAGCTGTTGTTGATCCATAATATTGTTTCATATCGGCAATGGTGTTTTTACCGGGCATCGACACCGACCATGATCTTGAAGTACGTAATACTAATTCTGTTGTATCTTTAAACGCTCTGATTCTTACTTCGCCTGCCGTTGTTAGAATATTTCCACCTCCAACGCTTGGCATTTGGTAATATATCATGTTTTTTGCACTATACAGCTCTACTAATTTAACATGAAAGGGGAAATGTATACTGTCTAATTTATTTGGATACTGAATGTCACCTTTCGTCGGGCAGATTCTTGTACCGAGTTTTCCAATAAGCGGACATTTACCTAAACTGTCGATTGTGTAATCTTGTTCTGCTTGCTTTTTAGAATTGAGGTAGTCATTGGGCGATTTGTAATCGTTTAATGACTTTGTTTGTGTTCTATCTTTCGAACAACTGGCTACGATAAGTAATCCAAAACATATTCCTGGAATTATCTTTGAAAAGGCGGTTTTATAAGTCATTTGATATCATTTTTAAAGGTTATTGCTCGATTCTGAATTTGCAATTATCGTTCCATATTTTGACCAATAATCATTGCCTCTTTCCTAATGTCCTGGACAACTGATTGAACCTCGTTTCTTTTGACCTTTACAATTGAATGTATAGATTATTCCAATGCCAAGGTTTGTTTCCTTCCATTTGAGGTTATATCTATATTCAATGAATGGTCGTATGCATTTCTTAGTTGTGAATCCCATTCCGAATTCAGTATCCCAGTTATTGGGTTTGGCATGCATCTGTGGATTGGCATTGTAATTAATCCAACGGTTATAGGCAAGCATACCAATGAGGTATAATTTCCATCTGGCAGTTTCCATAAAATCAAGGTGAATGGCACTCCCGAAATAATATTCGTTTATTTTATTAAAAGAAGGGTAATAGCTCAGTTGAGGTACAAAACTAATTCTCTTATACGGAATTTCAACGCGTAAACCACCGGCAAAACTATTTGTTTGAGGATTATAAAGTACAGATCCTCCAACTCCTATTTGTTGTGCATACGTGTTTGTTTTAAAAACAATACAAATAAAACTTATTGCTATTAGAGAAAGACCTTTTTTATAAAATGACATAAAGACGTATCATTAATAATTTTTCAAATATACTATAATTTATAAATATCATATTCTTATTATTTAAACATCTTTCATGCTCAATTGAATTCGTTTCCTTATCGAATCAACTTCTATTATTTTTACTGTTACATGTTTACTTAGCGATACAACTTCCGAAGGACTTGAAATAAAACGGTTTGATAAATGTGAAATATGAACAAGTCCATCTTGTTTAACACCAATGTCGACAAAAGCACCGAAGTTTGTAATATTAGTAACTATGCCGGGTAATACCATACCGATTCTCAAATCATCTATTGTATGAATTGTTGCATCGAACGAAAAGGCTTTTGCTTCATCTCTTGGATCTCGACCCGGTTTTGCCAGTTCTTGCACAATATCATTTAGTGTAGGCAAGCCGATAGAGGCAGTAACGTAGTTATTTATTTGAATTGATTTACGCAACGATTCTGCTTTTAATAAATCAATAACATCGCAATTCATATCGCTTGCCATCTTTTTAACAATTCCATACGATTCCGGATGTACAGCACTATTATCTAAAGGGTTTTTAGCATTTCTTATTCTTAAAAATCCGGCACATTGTTCATAGGCTTTCGGACCGAGACGTGCCACTTTTTTTAATTCTTCACGACTTCGAAATGCTCCGTTTAGTGATCTATATTCAACTATGTTTTCGGCTATTTGGGGTCCAAGTCCTGATACATATTTTAAAAGATGTTTACTTGCAATGTTAAGATCAACACCAACTTGGTTAACGCAACTGATTACAACTTCATCGAGTTTCTTTTGTAGATTTGCTTGATCCACATCGTGTTGGTATTGTCCCACACCTATTGATTTCGGATCAATTTTTACGAGTTCCGATAATGGATCCATCAAACGATGGCCAATCGAAATAGTACCTCTTACCGTCACATCATAATCGCCAAACTCTTCGCGTGCCACAGTCGATGCCGAGTAAATGGATGCTCCATTCTCATTAACCATAAATATTTGAATGGCTTTATCTAATCCAAGGTTTTTTATAAAGTCTTCTGTTTCGCGTCCTGCTGTTCCATTACCAATAGCAATAGCTTCAATTGTATATTTCTTTAGTAATGAATGAATTGTTTGAGCTGCTCCTGTTGTGTTATTTTGTGGAGGATGCGGATAAATGGTTTCGTTAATTAGTAAAGAGCCTTGGTTATCAAGACAAACAATTTTACATCCTGTTCTATAGCCCGGATCAATAGCAAGTATCTTTTTAGAACCGAGTGGGGGAGCCATTAATAATTGACGCAAATTGTCAGCAAACACTCTAATAGCTTCGTCATCGGCTTTTTGTTTGCTTCCGCTGGCAAATTCGTTTTCAATTGATGGTTGTATTAATCGTTTATAGCTGTCTTTTACTGCAAAAGCAACTTGTTCAGCAGCTGCATTTCTTGCTTTAACAAAATAGTGTTCAAGCTTATCAATCACTTCTTCTTCGCCGGGTTCGATTTTTACCTTTAAAAAACCTTCATTTTCGCCTCTTCGCATTGCTAAGAGTCTATGTGACGGGCAACGTTTCAACGGTTCGCTAAAATCAAAATAATCACGATATTTAGCTCCGTCTTCTTCTTTCCCTTTTGAAACTTTTGAGGCTATGATTGCATCATTTTGGAAACTATTCCTACAGATATTTCTTGCTGATACGTTTTCCGAAATCCATTCCGAAATAATATCGCGGGCACCTTGTAATGCCTCTTCTATTGAAGGAACGTCGTTCGATAGAAAAGGTTTTGCACGAAACACAACATCGTTATCTATTTGTTTAATAATGATTTTTGCCAACGGCTCCAATCCTCGTTCACGAGCTATTGATGCACGTGTTTTACGTTTGGGTTTAAATGGCAAATACAAATCTTCGAGTTCGGTTATTGTTCCGGCTTTTTCTATTTTAACTTTTAATTCCGGATTTAGATTTCCTTGTTTTTCAATGGTATCGAGAATAACATTGCGTCGTTCTTCTAGTTCTGTTATTTTGGTATGCAAATCACGTATTGATCCTATGACTACCTCGTCGAGGCTACCAGTCAGCTCTTTCCTGTATCGAGCTATGAAAGGAATGGTTGCACCTTCGTCTAAAAGTTTAAGGGTATTTTGGGTTTGATGTTCGCTAATTTGTAATTGATTAGCAATCTTTTTAAAGGTCGATTGATTAAGCATTATATTAAATATAGTGTGTTACCAAAAATACTATTTTATTTGCCAGATAACGCAACTTTAATGATTGATTAATTAAGATTTGCTATTTATTTTTTTACAAACAGATTGGAATCACCATTAATATTTAAGATATATGTACCATTTTCAAGATTAGAAATATCAATGCTAAAGGTTGAGTTTTCCGATTTAAGGATCGTTATATGTTTGGTTACATTTTTACCGGTAACAGTTAAAATCTCAATATCGGTAGCAAATTCATTGCCAAGTTCCACTGTAATTGAATTTACCGCCGGATTTGGATAACTTGAAAGTGATGACTTATTTATTGTATAAGGATCATTCGAAATTGAAATAATCGAAGAATGAGAAAAAATTCCATCGAAATCAACTTGTTTCAACCTATAATACGATAAACCTAAAAGAGGTTTTTGATCGATAAAATTGTATTGATTTGTAACTGTTGAATTACCTGCACCTTTTATTTTTCCAAGCATTTCCCAATTTGATCCATTAGCGGAACGTAGTATTTCAAAATAATCGTTATTGGTTTCAGATGCTGTTTGCCAGTCGAGTTGGATCTTTTTATTATTTATCAAGCTTGTAAAATGTAATAATTCGATCGGAAGGTACGTGCCATCCATCGTAAACGTAAACGATTTTAAGTTTTCATTTTCATAACCATTCCACCAGGTATTCATTGTACGCTTGTCTCCATAATTCGCAGTCCAATTATGTCCATCGGTATCGCCCGAAGCACCGGATAGATTTATTGTGCCACCGGCTAATTTAGTGTCATCCCAATAAACGGCAGCTCTTGAAGCAGATGGTGTTATTCTATTTACAATATATCCTTTTTTGTGATATTCGGCATCGTAAATCGGTAAATGTGTAACTCCGGTTGAAAATCGCGATGTGATTCCAACCGATACACTTTGAGTTACATATGCTCCTGCAAAATCTTTTCCATTCCATACTATAGTATCACCACCAGCTACTATATTTTTAACAAGAACAACATCTTTATTTCCTGCCTGATATCCCGAAACACCATCTAAATCCAAGAAGATTTCAACAAGTCCCGATTTACTCATATTCAGAAAGAATTTTACCGGTGAGCCTGTTATTGGTGAACCTATAACCGATAAATCTTCGATCATTGATGGAATCGATGCCGAAGTATAGACATTAGGATCGGGTTCGTTAAGAAATATCTTATATTCGGGATAGGTATTATTAGAATCAACCGATTGTCTGTCAATTAATGCATTTCCGGAATTTTGTGTTCCTCTGCTATTGCAAGAAACAACAAATCCATATGGTTCCATTTGATTAAAAAATACCGAAGTAGTATACTTATCGGCGGTATAAACATAAAATGTACCGTTAAATTTAAAACCTTCACCTCCTCGTGTACTCAAATCCCAAGCATTCGACCATAATCGACCTAAAATAGGTTGATTTGATGCATTTACAACGGTAATATCGAATAAATTAAAATAATATGAAGCTATTTTAGTTGTAAACTCAATATAATAATCACCCGTTGTTGTTGGTGTAAAGGTTAAAGGGTTATAACCTGTTGCCGGCGATCCGGCAATCATTGGACCTGCAACTGCCTGACTATAGTTTGCAATATAGCCGGCTCCGGCTACAACCGGAATATTAGTACGCGGATATACAACAGTACCACTAGGATCTTTTATTAAAAATGTTCCATCACCGGCTATTTTATCGGCAGCTTGAAAACCGAAATATATGTTTTCTGTTGTGCTATTAATGTGAATATACAAACGGTGTAATGGATCGGAGTTCGATTCCAAGGCAAAAGGACGACTTCCATCATTAAGCTCTACACTTCCTGAATCAGTAGCAGTAGGACGTAATTCTTTCGTTCCTTCGCCAAATAGATTGGATGTGAAATACATGAAAAATAATATTGAAAGCAAACGAATCATTCAAAAGCATTATTATCCTCTAATTTAAAATATTATGTTTTGCTAAAAGTATTGTAATTATTTTTCTATACGTTAAATATAAAGAGAAAGTTATTAACGATTATTTCTGAGAAAGTAATAAGTCGAAAATAGCAAATCACTCATCAATAAGAATTGAGAAAACAAAATATTTCTTTTGTAATGTTTTGTGATAGTAGGCTGTTAACTCTATATCTCGTGAAGCAGTCGTTAACGTTTTACAAAAACATCAATAGCTTCATTAACCTTAATAATATAAGTACCTTGTTCTAGGTTTGAAATATCAATTAAGAGTAAAGAATCTGTTACTTTATTTACGGGTAAACTCTTAATTACATTCCTTCCGTCAATTGATAAGATTTCAATATCTTGAATAATAATTTTACCTATATCAATGGTAATTGAATTAATTGCCGGATTCGGGTAAGCTTTAATACTTTGATGTTGCTCTTCCTTACTGAAATTAACCGATATTATAAATGAATAATTGAATGCTCCATTAATATCAATTTGTTTCAATCGATAATAAGATGTTTCATCATATGGATTTTTATCAAGATAGCTATAATTGTTTATAATATTTGAGTTAATAGATCCTTTTATTTCTGCAATTGATTCCCAAATATATCCATTTCTCGAACGTTGTAACTCAAAATAATCGTTATTAGTTTCCGAAGCTGTTTGCCAATCTAGAATAACATCGTTTCCGGAAATATTACTTGAAAACGAAGTTAGATTTATTGGTAATGCTCCCGATAAGGTAAACGTAAATGATTTTAAATTATCGTTTTCATAACCATTCCACCACGTATTTATAGTTCTTAAATTACCATATCCTCCTGAATATACAGGAAAATTATGTTCGTCTGTATTGCCCGAAGCTCCGGTAAGATTCACTGTTCCTCCTATTTGACTATCATCCCAATAAACCACAGCTCGTGATGCTGCAGGTGAAATTCTATTTATGATATAACCATTGGGATTATATTCATCATCGTAAATAGGAAGGTGAGTAACTCCAGTAGAGAATCGTGATGAAACACTTACGGTTACATTTCCTTTAACATAATTTCCTGTTAAATCTTTACCATTCCACGTAATAGTATCTCCACCCGATTTTATCGTTTTTACTAAAACCACATCTTTATTTCCTGCTTGATATCCTGGAACACCATCAAGATCAAGGAATATTTCAATCAAACCGCTGGTTGTCATATTTAAGGAGAAAACAACATTTGAACCATAAACGGGAGATCCTTCAACGGCTAAATCGGTAATCATTGTAGGTATCTGAGCTTTAGAATATACATTTGAATCGGGTAAATTTAAAAATATCTTATATTGAGGATATTCATGGTCACCATTGACTGATTGTCGATCTACAGCATCATTCCCCGTATTTTGTGTTCCTCTATTATTACAACTTACAACAAAGCCCCAGGGTTCAAAACCATTAAAGAATACTGACGTTGTATATTTATCGGCCGAATACACATAAAAAATTGCATTAAATGGATTTGTTGCCCCTTGTGTATTCAAATCCCAAGCATACGACCAAAGACGTCCAAGTATAGGAGTATTAGAAGCATTAACTACCGTTATGTCAAATAAATCGAAATGATAGGCAGTTGAAAGAGTGGTGGTAAATTCAATATAGAAGTCGCCTGTTGTTAATGGATAATAATACAGCGGATTGTAGCCACCTGCAGGTGAACCACCTATTTTAGGACCGGCTACAGCTTCAGCATACGAATTTATATATCCTGATCCGGCAGCTACCGGAACGGCAGTTCGATCGTAAACAACTGTTCCGCTTGGGTCTTTGATTCTAAATGTTCCGTGACCCAATGTTTTATCCTTAGGTTGAAAACCGAAATATATCTTTTCAGTAGTACTTTTAATATGAATGTAAAGACGGTGGAGAGAGTCGGTGTTCGATTCAAGTGCAAATGGTCTGCTTACATCGTTTATCTGAATGTTACCGTATAGGTCGCTTGTGGTTGGTCGGAGTTGAGCTGTTCCTTCTGCCATTGTACCGGAATAAATCCAGCCTAAAATCAATATGGGAAAAACTATTTTCATTACAGTATGTCATAAATCTTTTTTGATTATAGAATCAAGCTCTTTGCCGTTCTATCTTTTTATTCTTCTTTGTAATGAGTCCGTATTTGATTCTTTAAACGATTTTGTTTTATAAAAGTAACAAATTACTCGTTTTTTAATTGGCTGTAGTTTAATATTGCGTTGTAAAACATAACTCAATAAATGAACTCATCAATGTAGTTGTATAATCAATATAAAAAGGTTTTTCATTTAAATCCTTTTATCGTAATTCATATACTTTATAAAA
>Ga0265338_10003002_pt1 | contig 24414 bp, 15 predicted proteins | sample 42126metaG_FD_193579 | JGI IMG/M metagenome (GOLD analysis project Ga0265338, IMG submission 193579) | Rhizosphere microbial communities from Carex aquatilis grown in University of Washington, Seatle, WA, United States - 4-21-26 metaG | ecosystem: Host-associated > Plants > Roots > Rhizosphere... | reverse complement strand
GAAAAACAAAATAACAACAAACTTTATTCCTAATGGTTTCGTTCTTAAAGACGGTAATGATTCAACAATTGCTATAATACAAAATACAACTAGAATACCACAAAAGTTGGAGGTAAATTGAATGCTGTCTTGTAATCCTTTGGTAATTACAGTGCCTATACATCCACAAATCAGCATGCAAAACAACAAGATCCAAATGCCAATATTCGTTCGTATATGCTTAAAACCTAACAAAAGGAATGGACTGTAAAGAACAATAATAACAACAATACATGAGATGATATAGGGAGTCGAATAAAAAAGAAAATTCGAAATCAGAACTTTTATATTATGAATTGTAAATATAGTATCGGTTACAGTAATGCCCTTGAAAACACCAATCCTAAAAATTTGTGTTAATGCATAATCGCCGGTGTAGCCCGATTTGAAAATAGTATAAAACAGCATAATTGACAAAAGATACAACAATACCGTTAAAAAGAGATATAGATCAACCCTTTCTATTTTAAATTTCTTTGCTACACATGAAATAACTAGATACAAACTTATACCTCCATAAATCATTGGTAAAAAGGTAAAAGACAATACTGGTATACATATTAATATAATAAAAGCTGATTGAACAAAACCTTGTTTAAATAATTGATAAAAAAGAAGAATAAAAATCAATACAATGAGCGATTTTGAAGCTGCCAACGACAGTATTGATCGATCGGAATATAAGAAACTATTTCTAAACCATTCAATATGATCTAAAAAAGGAAAATGTATTCCACTAATCAAAAGTAACACAATTGCAATTGGCACTGCAATTTTCTTATTCACGATCAGCTTCGAAAACAATTGTATAATGCCAATGAAGAATACAGAACTTAAAAACGTAGTTGTTATAAAATAATATGAGTTTAGTGACGATATATGCAAATATTGGGAAAAGAATGCGGTATACCATAGTTCGAAATAATGATAGGGTACCAAACCATATCGAAATGTCTTGAAAAAATAATTCATTTCGGTAAATTGTGTTTCGGCTCCCCATAATTTCAATGAATCGGTTATTGAGCCATACCAATAATAATCAACATACAATGGCTTTATCTCTCTTTTAACAAAATCGAAATAGAACCAGCTTTGATACAGAAAAAATAAACAAAACACTACGATCAGCCACATACAATCGTTAACTGTTTCCTTCAAATCGATCGAAGGTTTCTGTAAAGCCGTTCTTTTAAGATATAATATATACCCAATAATAGGCAATAATAAGATATTAATAGTCTTTCCCTGCGATTTTAAAAGTGAATAGATTACTACAATTGTTGTTATGCCAATGATAGATGTAACAAATAACCTAAAAAAATAATCACCTTTGAATACATAAAAAGAAACGATTATTTTGCCTACTCCATAGGTAAATAACAATGCAAGAATACCGAAAATCAATTGTTGGAAAAATATCGAATAAATCATATTCATAACTCAAAAAGAGCTTCAAAGGTAAAATTAATTCTTGGGAATCGAACATGTTGAAATGCTAAATAGCTTTCTCTAAATTCAAGTTACAGGTTGTAACTAAATAGGAAAGCTCTTTCATTATTTTATTTAACCTATGAACATAAATGAAACCCTAATACTGTATTAACCTTGTAACTTGCAACTTATAATTTGTAACTAGGTAAAAACAGAATAATTGCACAAAACAGTTTTAATAAAACAACATAATCAGTACTTTTGTGCTTTATCTATTAATAGTATGAAAATATCACACAATTGGTTAAAACAGTTTATAGCTGTAGAACAGTCGCCCGAAGAAATATCTAAAATACTAACAAGTATTGGACTAGAAGTGGAATCACTTGAACCGTTTCAAACGATAAAAGGAGGTTTGGAAGGTATTGTTATAGGTAAAGTCGTAACACGCGAAAAACATCAGGGTGCCGATAAACTTAGCATTACCACGGTAAATATTGGACAACCCGAACTGTTGAAGATAGTATGTGGAGCTCCCAATGTTGCTGCCGGTCAAACGGTTTTAGTTGCAACAATCGGTACCAAACTTTATGATGGTGATAAAGAATTTGAAATTAAGAAATCGAACATCAGAGGTCAAGATTCGTTTGGAATGATTTGTGCCGAAGATGAACTGGGTTTAGGAACCAGCCACGATGGAATACTGGTTTTACCCAATTCGCTTTCAGCAGGAACCCTTGCGAAAGATTACTTCGGTATAGAGTCTGACGTAACGTATGAAATAGGTTTAACCCCCAATCGTGTTGATGCTGCTTGTCATCTTGGTGTTGCCCGCGATTTACAAGCATATCTAAACCAGACTATACCTGTAGGAATTACCTTACCACCTATCAGCGAATGTAAAACTACAAAACAAAGTAAGCTAACGGTTGAGGTTGCCGATAAAGAACGTTGTTTACGTTACGCCGGAGTGGTAATAGAAGATGTAAAAGTAGCACCTTCGCCCGATTGGCTTAAAAACCGATTAAAGGCTATCGGACTTAAACCGATAAACAATATTGTAGATATCACCAATTATGTTCTTCACGATTTGGGTCAACCGTTACATGCTTTCGACTTGGCAAAGGTAGGCAGCAAAGTTATAGTGGGAACAGTGCCCGATAAAACCAAATTCAAAACACTCGATGGTATTGAACGCGAACTTTCGTCAGACGATTTGATGATTTGCAACGATCAAGGAGCAATGTGTTTGGCAGGAGTGTTTGGAGGATTGGAATCGGGTGTAAGCAATACTACAACAGCAATATTTCTCGAAAGTGCATATTTTAATCCGGTAAGTATCCGAAAATCGGCTCGACGTCATCAATTAAGCACCGATGCTTCTTTCCGTTTTGAACGGGGAATAGATCCTAACATTACCATCTTTGCTTTGAAACGTGCTGTTGCTTTGATTCAAGAAATAGCAGGAGGTACAGTTACTTCCGATATTTTCGATTCAAAGCCTGAAGGCTTCCCTTCGTTTAGTGTTGAAGTTCCATATGCAAAAATAGACTCGTTGATCGGTCAGCAAATAGACCACAATACCATTAAGAAAATTCTTATCGGTCTAGGCATTACTATTGAAAAAGAAACAGACAAAATTCTCTCATTACAGGTACCTGCATTTAAAGTTGACGTTCAGCGTCCCGAAGATGTGGTTGAAGAAATACTGCGTGTATACGGATATAATTTGATTGATATTCCAACCGTATTGCATTCGTCAATTACCTTCGAAGATGGCAGCGACGATACAAAACAACGCAATGTTATATCGAACATGCTTTGTGCAAACGGGTTCTATGAAATAATGTGCAACTCGATTACCAAAGCCGACCATTTCGATCAAATGGAAGGATTCAATAAAGAATCATTGGTTCGAATACTCAATCCGTTAAGTTCCGATTTGAATGTGATGCGGGCATCGTTGATGTTTGGCATGTTGGAATCGATTGTTCACAATACTAACCGTCAATCGGAGAACTTGAAATTATATGAATTCGGAAGAACATATAGTTTAAATCCCGAATTACAAGGAACAAAGAAATATATTGAAAAACGTTGCTTATCGATTGCTGTTACCGGTAATAAAGCATCAAAATCGTGGAATGTAAAAGATGCTGAAGCCGATTTTTATTTCTTGAAATCGCATGTCGAAAATGTATTGACCCGTATTGGAATTAAAGCCGGCAGTTGTAAGCAGGAATTGATTACTACAAACGAATTGGATGGTTTGCAATACATTGTTGGTCGTTCGGTACTTGTTGAAATGGGAGCTGTTAAACCTGAAATTACTTCAAAACTTGGTTTGGATAAAACCATCTACTATGCCAATATCCATTGGGATTCTGTTTTGGCAATGTCGGGCAAACCAGCTCGATATAAAGAGCTACCAAAATTCTTCGAAGTAAAACGCGATCTTTCAATGTTGATCGATAGCACTGTTACCTTTGCACAAATTAAAAAGCTAGCAATTGAAACCGAACGCAATTATTTGAAAGATATAACCGTTTTTGATGTATATCAAGGAAAAGGAATTCCTGAAGGGAAAAAATCGTATGCAGTAAGTTTCATTCTTCAAGACGACACTGCAACAATGAAAGATGGGAAGATTGAAGGCATTATGAATAATCTGATAAAGGTATATAAAGAAAAACTTGGTGCAGAATTGCGCTAGAGGGTATTTGTTGAAAACGAATTAAAAGAAATACGTGGGAGTTGTCATAAAACAATCCATCAGGGCTACCATTCATGTATATATGGGTGTGATAATCGGTTTTATTACAGCTGTTGTGGTTTTTCCTAGGATTTTTACACCCGAACAAGTTGGTCTTTTAAATATCCTCACCCAAATATCATTACTTATTTCGCAGTTTGGAATATTCGGATTACCGGGTATCATAACTTATTATTTCTTTCATTTTCAGAATAAAGAAAAAGGACATAACGGATTGCCTGTAATTATTGCCTGGGGCACAATTATAGGAAGCATTATAAGTATTTTGTTTCTTATTGTTGGGAAATCGTGGATACTATCGAAATACCCTAATCCATTGTTTGGTGAACATTATTACCAGCTCATTACCCTTACCAGCTTTTCTATTATTTATATCAATCTCGATAGTTATTATAAAGGTTTTTATAATGTAGTTCTAGCCACATTCTTAAAAGAAACGTTTCAGCGGTTATTATTATTAGGAGCCGCTGTATTCTTTATCTATCACTATTGTTCGTTCGACGGATATGTTTTTTTATATAGTCTTGCAGCAGTTATACCCGTAGTATGGCTCTTTTTAGCAATACTGAAAGATGGACATTTCCCTTGGAAACCCAATTGGAGTTTTGTTGATCCGGAACTTAGAAACGGAATGATCACGGTGGGCTTTTATAATATTCTGGCAAGCATTTCTGGCTATTCGAATGGTGTGATTGATAATATCATGATAAGTTCGATGTTAGGTCTGCCTAAAGGAGGAATCTATACCACAACGATTTTGTTTGGAATGTTAGTTTCCATTCCATCGCGTACGGTACGAAAAATCACCTCGTCGTTGATGGCTGAAGCTTGGAAAGAAAATGACCGTGAGAAAGTCTATGATATTTATCGAAAAAGTTGTGTTACCTTATATATAATAGGGTTATTAATACTCTTAGGAGTTTGGACAAACATCGATAATATCCTTTGTATTTTACCTCCTGCTTATGCAATTGGTAAATGGGCTATTTTTTGGAGTTGTATTACCAATTTGGTGGAGATGACAGTAGGTGCAGCCGGATCGCTTTTAGGGACATCGAAACATTATAAAGTACAAACCTATCAAAGTATTTTGCTTGTAGGGTTTCTGGTGATTGCAAATTATATCTTCATTCCCATCTGGGGTTTGACCGGAGCAGCTTTTGCCACTACAATGTCGTTTGTAGCATATAATTCCATCCGTCATTTTTATATCGTTTACAGATGGAAAATGCAGCCTTATGGAAAAGAGATAGTATATGTTACATTTCTAGGAATTGCAACATATTGTATCGTTTATTTTATTCCACATTTCAGCTATTTTATGATTGATGCCATAGTTAGAGCTGTGTTGGTTGTTGTTTTATTCGGCTTATCGATTTATGTTCTTAAGATTTCGCCCGAAATTAACAGTACAACCGATGGCATAATTAAAAAAGTGCCACTGGTAAATAAGCTGATAAAAATTAAATAATACCTTTGCAATCTATCAAAGGAATAAAAGCATAGCAGAATGGAATTAAGAGTCGCAATTCAAGGATTTGAAGCCAGCTTTCACGAAGTGGCTGCACGAAAGTTTTTTCATGGTACAAAGGTAACACTAGTGTTTTGCGAAAGCTTTCAAAAATTATTCGAAATGCTCACCACAAACAAAGCCGACTATGCTGTTATGGCAATAGAAAATACGCTTGCAGGTAGTCTTTTACAGAATTATAATTTATTAAGAGAACATAATTTTGATGTCGTAGGCGAAATTCTTTTACACATAGTTCAAAATCTTATGGCACTTCCCGGTACTACTATTGAAGATATTTCGGAAGTACATTCCCATCCTATTGCAATTGCTCAGGTTGTTCCATACTTTAGCAAATATCCGCACATTAAACTTGTTGAAAGTGACGATACAGCCCTCAGTGCCAAAGAAATTGCCGACCAATCGATTAAAGGTAGGGGAGCTGTTGCAAGTCGTCATGCTGCACGAGTATTCGGATTGGAACTTCTGGCCGAAAGTATCGAAACGCATAAGAAAAACTTTACCCGCTTTTTAGTTCTGGCTAATAATGTGAGTAAAGAATATATTCCTACCGAAATGAACAAGGCGTCGTTATGTTTCTCGTTACCACACGAAGAAGGAAGCCTTGCTAGCATTCTTGCTATTTTATCGTTTTATAAAATAAACTTGACCAAAATTCAATCGATGCCGATACTTGGCGAAGAGTTCGAATATTTTTTCTATATCGATGTTACCTATCCTCTTTACGAAAAATACAAACAAGCCATTCAGGCTATCAAACCATTGACACACAATTTTAAGCTGCTTGGTGAATATAAAAAAGCTGATAAAATAGAGCAATAAAGTACCTTATTATTCTTATTGAAGTTTTTGTGAATTGAAAGATATTTCGATGTCTTTTTTTATTTGTGGTAAACGATTCTAAATATCAATCAATAGCATCATCTAAATTACCATTATGGCTGCTTATAGCTATATTATGATAAGTCCTGCCTGCAATTTTCCCCTTTGTTTGTTGTTTCATTTTTCTATAATAGCGTAGCTATAACGCAGTCTTCGGTTTAAATTTTTCGTTTTTCCATTTTATTTCATTACGTCATTAACCGTTCTTTACCACTTATAATGGTCTCAATAGCTATCATATTCTATTTTATTGTAATGGTATAATAGTGACAGCAGAGTAGAAGGTGAATTGCGGAATAATCATAAGTATGTTTCGCTAAATTACAAACAAACATGAAATATTGATTGTATGTGTATAATTAATGAGTATATTTGAATAACATATTAGCCGCAATGATAAGCAGTAATAAAAAATAGTATAAACAATCGTTTTGACACAAGTCAGACTATCTGAAGAAAAAATAAAACTAATAGGAATGTAAACTGAAGTCTGAAACGATGAAAAAAGTTTCAAGGCTGAATATACTGAACTTAAATCGTATTCCATAATAAGTGCATTCGACCGTCTGACATTCGTGAAAGTACTAGATAGAATTCATTAGAAATACGATAATATATATATGAATATAAAATATTTAGGGAATACTGTCATGGAAATAAAAATTGGGAAGCTGGAATTAAAAAGTCTTCATAATGAAGAACATTTTGAATTTGGAGATAACGTAATCAAATTACTGAATAAGTATACACTGGTAGTTTTAGGTATTGAAGCAAAATATAATATTTACTTACAATTATTTGCCAAAGAAATAGAAGCATTAGACCTAATACGTAAAAAAATGATAACCGACGAGCTTCCAGATGCCGATCATAAACGAAACGATACTTTTATTGGATTGTCGCTTGCAGTTAAATCGGCAGGAAATCATTATAACAACGATTTGAAAACAGCGGCAAATCATGTTCAAATATTATTCGATCAGTATAATACTCTACCATCAAAACCCTATGATGATAAAACAGTAGCTATCAAAAATCTTATTGACGAACTAAATGGGAAATATTTATCAGACATCACGAACTTAGGACTAGCCGACTGGACCACCGAGTTAGAAGCAAACAACAAAGCATTTATTGTATTAAAAGATACGTATTATAGCAAAGAAGCTGGAAAGACACAGCTTCATATGAAACGCGTGCGAATTGAAGTTGATGCCGGTTATCGAGAAGTTATTGAACATATAAATGCATTAATTACGATAAACGGAGAATCTATTTTTAAACAATTTGTTGTAGAAATGAATCAACATATCTCTCAATATAATGCTAAAATTGCCATGAGGAAAGGACATATTTAGAAACCAAAAAATTATACTATGTCAACTCCAGTTGCTGATTTTAAACCAAATGAGTACGGTAAAAAAACAAAACCGAAAGTTATTGGAAAGCTTTCGGTTTTATTTTACATTTGATCATTATAGTAAACAGGTAAATCGAATATGAAGCATTTAAAATTATTTCTATACCCCATAGTATTATTGATCAGTTTCTCTCTATTTTCATCATGTAAAAAGAAAAAAGATGAAACATCTATTCTTTTACAAGATGTTGAAGGCAATAAGTATAAAACCATAACCATCGGTACTCAAACATGGATGGCAGAAAATCTTAAGACTTCAAAATATAACGATGGTTCGGAAATACCTAATGTAACCGACCCAACAATCTGGAGTAATGTAACTTCAGGAGCACAATGCATTTATAATAATTCGAAAAATATTGATACGTTAAGTGCATTCGGTCGATTATATAATTGGAATGCTATTATTTCAGGAAAACTTGCACCTAAAGGTTGGCATATTCCTTCCGAAACGGAATGGATTGTTTTTAAAAACTATCTTATAGCTAATGGATTTAATTACGATGGCACGACGGTTGAAAACAGAATTGCTAAATCACTTGCCGATACAACAGGATGGAACGCACATTTATTAATCTCCGAAATAGGATTGATAGTAAACAATCAATTGCTGAATAACAAAAGTGGTTTTATGGCAAAACCTGCAGGAATACGAACATTAAACGGTTTGTTTATAGATTGTGGTGACGGTGCAAATTGGTGGAGTTCTACAAACGACGACTGGGGCAATACATTCAGCCTTTATTTTTATTATGTCGGATTAATGAACAACGGTGGAGATTCCAATGCCGGTCTTTCGGTACGATGTGTGAAAGATTAAAATGCCCGATAAAACTCTTTAGTAAGTGTTTTATATTCGTCGGTATATTGACCTTCTATTAAAGAATAAATTGATAATCGGTTTTCAATGGCTTTACAATCTTTTAGAGAAAAGCAGATAAGGCATCTCACCGATTTGACATCAGTTTCTTTTGAATAAACATGAAGTATCTTTTCCGGATGCAATCCCTTTAATCGAGCTGTAACGGTAAACTCTTTTGAAAGAACCGAAGGAAGTACCAAAGCAAACCGTCCCTTAGGAGTTATCAGTTTAGCAACTCCATCAAGTAATTTTTCGTGAGGTAGACTATAACTATGGCGGGCTATGTTTTTTTTGTTATCGGGCGATTGCAATGAATTCTTGAAAAAAGGTGGATTCGAAACGATCAGGTCAAAAAGCTTGTCTGTTCGATTTGAATATTCTAAAAAATCGCCTTCTATTAAATGCAATCGATCTTTCCATTCACTCTGTTCAAAATTCAGTTTTGCATCGATACAAGCATCGCGATCAATCTCAATGGCATTAACATTCGCTGAACTTTTCTGAGCCATCATAATAGAGAGTAATCCGGTTCCGGCTCCTATATCCAAAATAGAAGAAATATGGTTAGCATCAACCCAGGCTCCAAGCAACACTCCATCGGTTCCAACCTTCATTGCACTATTATGTTGTGTAATGGTAAATTGTTTGAAACTAAAATAATTGTTCGACATGGTAAAGCATTAAAAATCGTCCAGGTATTATAGTAATTCTCGGTTTATTATTCTAATTAATCTCCGATTCAATTTCTTCAACAGATTCGCCACCTTCCGACGATTTACCATCAACCTTGTCGTTACACCAAACCGGAGGTATCTGGAATCCTTCCGACTTTTCAAAAATAGCATCTCTTCTATAATCGAGATTAGCAGTGTCGGCATAAACTTTCTGCATATAATATGCCCACGATGGTAAAGCCATTGTGGCTCCTTGTCCAAGCGATAACCCTTTAAAATGAATGCTACGTTCTTCACCGCCAACCCAAATTCCGGTAACTAAATGCGGAACAATACCGATAAACCATCCATCACTATGTTCGTTTGTTGTTCCCGTTTTAGCAGCTATCATGTTTTTGAATCCATACTTGAATCGTAATCGCATACTGGTTCCATGATTAACTACATTTTCTAACATATTCAACATTAAAAATGCTGTTTTTTCGCTTATAGCATCATTCCTTTTGGGCGTAAAATTTGATATGACATTGCCATATTTATCTTCAATTCTAGTAACAAAAATAGGTTGTGTCCATACTCCTTTATTAGCAAACACTCCATAAGCACCAACCATTTCGTACAAACTTAAGTCGGCAACGCCTAAACAGATTGAAGGTACAGCCGGAATAAAACTCTTGATTCCCATTTGATGAGCTAATGCCACAACAGGTTCGGGCTTGAACATCTGCATTAATTTAGCCGAAACAAAATTATTTGAATTGGCAAGTCCCCAAGCTAAAGAAACCATTTCTCCTTTTCGCAAATCGTCGGAATTCTGCGGAGTCCAGGTTGTATCGTTCACATAAAATGTAGTAGGAACATTTGCAACTTTATAACATGGTGTCAATCCATCTTGCATAGCTAAGGTATAAAGAAACGGTTTAAATGTTGAACCTACCTGCCTTTTTTGTGGAATTATATGGTCGTATTGGAAATATTTATAGTTAATACCTCCAACATATGCTTTAATATATCCTGTTTCAGGTTCAATGGACATTAACCCTGTATGTAAAAAGAAACGCATATATCGAATCGAATCCCAGGGACTAAGTATCGTATCTTTATCACCTCTCCAAGAAAAAACCTTCATTTTAGTCTTTTTAAGAAACTGTTTTTGAATCTCAATTTCTGAAACCCCTTGTTCCCGAGCATTTCTATATCTATCTGATCCATGCATAGCTATGGTCAGTATTGCTTTAATTTGATCGTCCGACAAATCTGAACCATACGGAGCCTTAGGTCTGCCTTTTTGTTCGTTAAAGAATTTTTGTTGCACTTCTGTCATATGCGAATCAACCGCTTCTTCAGCATATTTCTGCATTCTGGAATTAATGGTTGTAAAAATTCTTAATCCGTCGCGATAAATATCGTAGGTGGAACCATCCGATTTCTTATTTTTATTACACCAACCATATAGAGGATCGGTTTCCCAACGGAGCGAATCTTCAGTATATTGAGCAGCCGAAAAATAATTTTCACGTTCGGGTTGCATGGCACTCATTTCCATACGCATATATTCGCGTAAATAAGGTGCTGAACCTTCTTTATGGTCTACTTTTTGAAAATCGATTCCCAAAGGCAATTTAATAAGCGAATCGTATTGATGTTGGTTGATTTTGGAATATTTCAACATCTGCGATAATACAACATTCCTTCGTTCCAACGAATTTTTAGCTTTACGAATAGGATTAAACATCGAAGGGTTTTTTAACATTCCAACCAACATAGCCGCTTGCTCAATCTTCAAATCGGCAGGTTTACAATTAAAATAGACTTTCGAGGCCGATTTAACGCCAACAGCTAGATTAAGAAAGTCGAACTCATTAAAATACATAGTAAGAATTTCTTCTTTAGTATAACTTCTTTCCAGTTTAATAGCTATAACCCATTCACGTAATTTACGATCTATCTTTTGAAAAACCGTTCCAAAACGCTCGCGAGGAAACAAAAGCTTTGCCAGCTGTTGTGAAATAGTTGAACCTCCACCACTTCCTTCATTACCTCCTATAACAGTTTTAACTAAAACGCGTCCAAGTCCACGAAAATCGACTCCCGAGTGTTTAAAGAATCGAGCATCTTCGGTTGCAACCAATGCATCAACCAGATATGGCGACAATTCACTGTACTCGGCTTTCATTCTGTTTTCTTTGAAATAAGTGCCGAGAATAACCATATCAGAAGAGTAAACTTCGGTGGCTAAATTGCTTTTTGGGTTTTCCAATTGCTCAAATGAAGGCATAAATCCAAGCTTTCCATAAGAAACCAGTACGAAAACGATTGCAATTATGAGTAAAGGTGATAAAAAAAGAATCCAAAGATACTTTAAATATTTTCGAACCGGAATGTCATTCTTTTTGGCTGTTTGCTTCATGTTGAGAGCTAGAAATTTCTAGATTTAATATCAATTTTTATACCTGCTTTATAATAGAATGCGAAAATAATCATAATCATCTAAAAAATAACACTCGGTTTTATATTTCTTTTTTTATTTTTGCACACTCTTATTTGCAGAATTGTATCATGGCAGAAAATTTAGTAATTGTCGAATCACCGGCTAAAGCGAAAACAATTGAGAAGTTCCTCGGAACAAACTTCAAGGTAATGTCCAGCTATGGTCATATTCGTGACTTAGTATCGAAAGATCTGGGCGTAGATGTTAATAACAACTTCGATCCTAAATATGAAATATCAGCCGATAAGAAAAAATTGGTAACCGAATTAAAAGCAGCAGTAAAAACATCAAAAATGGTTTGGCTAGCATCCGATGAGGATCGCGAAGGAGAAGCCATTTCGTGGCATTTGGCTGAAGTGTTAAAGTTAAACGACAAAAACTCGAAAAGAATTTGTTTCCATGAGATTACCAAAACAGCAATATTAGCTGCAATCGAAAATCCAAGAAATATAAATAAAGATTTAGTTGATGCACAACAAGCACGAAGAATCCTTGACCGGTTAGTCGGTTTTGAACTTTCGCCTATTCTATGGAAGAAAGTAAAACCGTCATTATCGGCAGGAAGAGTACAATCGGTTGTTGTTCGTATCATCGTTGATAGAGAACGCGAAATAATAAATTTCAAATCGGAATCATCATTTAAAGTTTTAGCTGTATTTTCTGTTCCTGCTCCTAATGGAACGCTATTTAATTTGAAAGCGGAACTTTCTAAAAAATATAAGACTAAGGAAGAAGCCCTCGCTTTTCTTGAAAAATGCAAAAAAAGCACGTTCAATGTTTCAGAAGTCGAGGTAAAACCGGCAAAGAAATCACCTGCCGCTCCATTTACAACATCAACATTGCAACAAGAAGCAAGTCGTAAAATGGGATTTTCTGTTGCTAAAACGATGCAAGTTGCTCAAAGTCTATACGAACAAGGGATTATCACCTATATGCGTACCGACTCTGTTAATCTTTCAGATTTGGCTATAGCTACTACAAAGCAAGAAATTGAACGAAGCTTTGGTAATGAATATTCTAAAGTCCGTAAATTCACTACATCATCAAAAGGAGCTCAAGAAGCTCACGAAGCAATTCGTCCAACATACATGAATAATGTAAATGTTAGCAATAATCACGATGAACAACGTCTATATGAACTCATTTGGAAACGTACGATAGCATCTCAAATGAGCGATGCCATATTGGAAAAGACAAACGTTTCGATAGCTGTTTCTTCGGTTTCGGACGCTTATTTCATTGCACGAGGTGAAGTTATTAAATTCGATGGATTTTTAAAAGTATATATTGAGTCGACTGATGATGAAAGCGATGAAAGCGATGATTCTGTTATTCCTCCTATCAAGAAAGGCGATTCTCTTCAAAAACAAACAATATCGGCAACACAACGATATTCACAACATCCTCCTCGATATTCCGAAGCCAGTCTTGTTAGGACATTAGAAGAATTGGGAATAGGCCGTCCTTCAACCTATGCTCCGACAATATCAACCGTTCAAAAACGCGGATATGTTTCAAAAGAAGAACGTGCAGGCATAAATAGAGTTTACACTCAATTAACTCTTGATAAAGATACAATACTTGAAGCTGTAAAAAATGAGGTTTCCGGTGCAGAGAAAGGAAAACTCTTCCCTACAGATATAGGGATGGTCGTTACCGACTTTTTAGTGAAACATTTCACTGATATCCTTGACTTCAATTTTACGGCAAATGTTGAGAAAGATTTTGATGAAGTTGCAACAGGTAAAGTCGATTGGACAAAAATGCTCGGTACATTCTATAAACCGTTTCATCAAATTGTAGAACAAACGACAGAAACATCAGAGAAAAACTCAGGAGAACGTATACTCGGTCTTGATCCGAAAACAGGAAACGAGATATCTGTTCGCATTGGACGTTTCGGTCCAATGATTCAAGTTAAAAATCTAGCAAAGCCGGAAGAAAAACCCCATTATGGGAATATTCCAAAAGGCATTTTAATTGAAACGATAACGTTAGAAAATGCATTAAAGATATTAGACATATCAACCGATGGTAAAGTTTTAGGAATAGATCCTAACTCAGGAAAAGAAATATCAATAAGAGATGGGCGTTTTGGTCCGTTTGCACAACTAGGTACAAGTAGTGAAAACGAAAAACCTCAATATGCAAGCCTAGCTAAGGGGCAGACCATAGAAAATGTGACATTAGCTCAAGCAATTGAACTATTTAAATTACCAAGGTTTGTAGGAGAATACGAAGGCAAAAAAGTAAGTGTTGGAGTCGGTCGATTTGGACCTTATATTACTCATAATTCTGTGTTTACCCCCTTAAAAAAAACTGACGATCCGTATACTGTAACTCTTGAAAGAACAATTGAATTAATTGAAGAAAAAAAGATAAAGGATATTGAGAAAACGATAAAAGTTTTTGATGAAGAGAAAACGATAAAAGTAGTTCTTGATAGATGGAAAAATCCAACTGTTTACTATAAAAAGAAATACCATAAAATTCCTAAAGGGAAAAAACCGGAAGATTTAACTTTGGCAGAATGTATGGAGATAGCAGGTGTTGAATTAACAAAGAAAAAGCCTACTAAGGCTAAAAAATAAGATGGAATTAGAATTATACTTCGAAATTTCAGATGGAATTAAACGTAAGAAAACAGGAAGAAATACTATTTCTGATGTTATAACGTATTATAATCCAAAACTTTTAAAGAAACTACACGATTTCCCAATTGCACTAATAGGCATTAAAGATGAACGTAATTCTACCAATACCGGAGTATCAAAATCTCCCGATATCGTTAGAAAATATCTTTATTCATTATATAACCATCATAGTTCTTGTAAAATACTTGATTTGGGGAATATAAGAAGTGGAAAATCACTTGATGATACCTATCAAGCTTTATCTGATATTGTAACGTTCTTATTACAACATTCAATAATTCCTGTTATTTTCGGATCATCACAAGATATGATGTATCCAATTGCTAAGGCCATAAAAGAAACAATAGCCAACCCAACAATAGCGTGTATAGATAGTAGATTGGATGTCGGATTAAAAAATGAGTTACATAATCATTCGACTTTAAAATTTATTGATAGTAAAATAGTACCTCACAAAATAATTGTCATTGGGAGTCAATCATACTTGGTTTCAACAGAAGAATCCGATTATATCGAAAATGAAAAACATACAAATTATCGATTAGGGAAAATTCGTGAAGATTTCAAAAAGACAGAACCACTCCTCCGGGATTCGCATTTTACTGTTTTTGATTTAAGTGCAACCAGACAATGTGATGCACCGGGTAATATTTTTACATCACCCAACGGATTAACAGGAGAAGAATCGTGTCAATTGGCAAAATATGCAGGACTTTCTGAAAAAACAAAGGCATTCTTTGTCTGTGAATATAATCCAATTCCAGACATAAATGAACAAACCGCACACCTTTCAGCACAGCTCCTTTGGCATTTTATTGATGGTTTTTATAATCGTAAAAACGATTATCCTAATGAATCGATTGAAAATCTTCAAAAATATGTTCTAAACTCCGATGATTTTGGTGTAAATTTTATATTCTATAAAAGTACACGGACCGATAGATGGTGGATTGAAATAACAAACGATTTAGATCGAAGTCTCTCATTTCTTACACCTTGTAATTATGAAGATTACGTTTTGGCATGCCAAAATTTAGTTCCGGATATCTATCTTCAAGAAAAGAGCAGAATAAATAAACATAACCCAATAATAAAATAAAGTTATTAACGATTTAGTGTTAATATTTTGGTGCTTTGAAATCTTTTTATTTATTTTACGCATCAAATCAAATAGCTACAGATAAAGTGTACAGAGCGATTAAGAAATATTTGCTTCTTTTTTTATTAACCATTTTTGGAGTAATAAATGCATTTTGTCAACAAGATCCCCGGTCATCTTTATATATGCAAAATATTACATCTTTTAATCCTGGAGCAGTTGGAAGTAACCCTCAAGGAGATTTTGTAATCGATGATAAAGAACCCTATGGACAATTTAAAGATGGGGCAGGGAATAAAATCGCCCCGAATACTATATGGACAAACTTTAATATGCCGCTAAATAAGATTAATAGTGGTATAGGACTGAACATAAATGTCGATAAAAATGGTCTTTTTGAATCAAGTACTAATTTAGCACTTCAATATGCATATCAACTTAAAATAGGAGATGGGAAGCTCGGGTTAGGTACAAATTTAGGGTTTAATAAAATTGGGTATGATTTTTCTAAAGCAGTTTATCCAAGCAACATTGCTGGAGCATCTTCCGGAACAGATCAAATAATAGAGAATCTTAAAAGCAAGAAAAGCTATAATATCTTTAATCTAGGATTAGGAGGGTATTATAAAAGGGGAAATCTTTATTTTGGAGCATCAGTTAGTAATCTGAATTCACCAAAAATAAATACCGTAAAATATTTCGTACCGAATGTATACTTTTTAGCAGGATACACGTACAACCCCACGAATCCGTTATTTGTTATAATGCCATCTATGCAATATAAGAGTCCTATAAACGGAATGGTTACATTGACCATACCTCAATTAAGTTTAAGTACTATAGTTGAATATAGTAAATTTCTATTGATAGGAATGGAGTATTCTACAGGAGCTGAGGTATCGGTATTGGCAGGAGCAAATATTAAAAACGGATCGAAATTTGATGGATGGAGATTTCTATTCGCATATGACATAATAGCCTCAAAATTAGGTGCTTTAAATGGTTCTAAAATTGAGTTTATGATAGGATATTCATTTAACTTACATATAGAAAAAACCACAAAAACATATAAAAGTGTAAGATTTTTATAAAAACTGTTTTGTATAAAATAATATTTACTATATTGCTCACCTTAAATCAATAAAGATGGAAATGATGAAGAAAGTGTTGATTTTTAGCTGTATCCTGCTGATTTTCAGTAGTTGTGCCAACGTTGGTGATGGCGAACTTACAGGCGTAATGGAACGTCCAAGTTGGGAAAATTCTATCCCTTTTGGTATGCTTTATTGCCCAATGGGAAGTTTTAGCATGGGACCGAGCGATCAAGATGCACCTTGGGCTTTAACAGCACAAAACAAAACAGTATCCTTACAAGCATTTTGGATGGATGAAACAGAAATTACGAACAACGAATATCGTCAATTCGTATATTGGGTTAGAGATTCATTAGCGTACAGAAAATTAGGTGATGTAAACGAAAAATATCTAATTAGTCAAGATGAATTTGGAGAAGAAATAACCCCACCACTTATTAATTGGAATGAACCGATCAATTGGACAGGAGATGAAGAAAAAGAAGCATTAAACGACATGTATCTTGCTGAAAATGAACGATTCTTCCGTAGAAAAGAAATTGATACAAGAAAATTGAATTATGAATATTTTTGGATTGATTTAAAGCAAGCAGCACAAAAACATCAGTTTGAAAATCAAGAACGTCGTGCTTATAACTATAAAACCGGTAAATATGATGGTGATGTTATAAAAGAAAATGGAGAAAAGGAAGCAATTAAAGATAGATCGTCTTATATAATGAAAGATGTATTAAACATCTATCCTGATACATTATGTTGGATTAGTGACTTTACCTATGCCTATAATGAGCCAATGGCAACCATGTATTTTTGGCATCCTGCTTACGATAATTATCCTACCGTTGGTGTCAATTGGAAACAAGCAAATGCATTTAGTATTTGGCGAACACAACTTAAAAACGGATTTTTAAAAGGTCAAGGACAAGCATTTGTTCACGATTATAGATTACCAACAGAAACAGAATGGGAATATTAATCACGAGGAGGTTTAAACCATTCAATGTATCCTTGGGGAGGTTATTATACAAGAAATTATTTAGGATGCTTCATTGCAAACTTCAAACCAATGAGAGGTAACTATACCGATGATGGTGGTATACATACTGTTGTAGTTGCACATTATGAACCAAATGAATGGGGATTGTACGATATGGCTGGAAATGTAAGTGAATGGACAGTAAGTGCATTTGATGAATCAGCATACAGCTATATACATGATTTGAACTCAGATTATAAATTCAATGCTGTTGAAGATGATGCCCCAACATTAAAAAGAAAAGTAATTCGTGGAGGTTCATGGAAAGATGTTGCATACTATTTACAATGTGGATCAAGAACATTTGAATATCAAGATTCTGCTAAATCGTATATTGGATTTAGATGTGTAAGAACATACGAAGGTAGAAAACATGGTGCTGATGGCGTACCAGGAGATTCAAAAATATATTAATATCAAATAAAAGTTTAAGTTAAAGTTAAATTAGTTCTAATAATTAAAATCGGATAAATTATGAGTATTTCAGAATTAGTAGAAAGCGAAGGATACAAAAAGTTCATGGGGAAACTTTATGGTTGGGGTGCTTCAGTTGTAATTGTAGGTGCACTTTTCAAAATTCAACATTATCCAGGAGCTAGTCCAATGCTTGTTGTTGGTCTTTCTGTTGAAGCATTAATATTTTTCTTTTCAGCATTCGAACCACTTCATGAAGAAATAGATTGGACATTAGTTTATCCAGAGCTAGCCGGTTTAGATGAAATCGAAGAAGGAGTTGGGAAAATAGCAGGAAAAGCAGCGGAAGTAAAAACCGGTAAAACAGCTATAGAACGTTTCGACGAATTATTAGAAAAAGCAGGTGGTGAAAATCTATTTGAAAAATTAGGTACAAGTTTAGGATCATTAAATAGCACAGCAAAGAACTTAACAGATATAAGCGGTGCAACTGTTGCTACAGAAAATTATGCAAAAAGCATGAATTCAGCTGCAGGTTCAATTGGAACATTAATTAATACTTATGAGAAATCAGCTGAAACAATTAATGGTGCAACATCTAAAATCGCTTCTAATATTTCTACTTCTGGTGAGAGCTATCAAACATTAATTCAGGGATTAAATACTAGTCTTCAATCTATTGGAACTAATGCAACAGAGCAATCAAAACAACAAGAATTATTAGCAAAGAATCTTTCTGCATTAAATTCTGTTTATGAAATGCAACTTAAAAATTCAGGGAGTAACCTTCAAGCTACTGAACATATTACAAGTGGTATTAATAAAATCATGCAAGATTTAAAAGATACTGCTGGTGATGTTGCTCAATATAAAGATGAAATTTCTAAATTAAGCAAGAATTTATCTGCATTGAATACCGTTTATGGCAACATGTTGTCTGCAATGAATGTAAAATAATTAAAGATTTATTAAGTTATTAATTTATAAAATTAGACACACATGGGTCACGGAAAAGAAACGCCAAGGCAGAAAATGATCGGGATGATGTATCTGGTACTCACTTGTTTGCTCGCTTTGAACGTATCAAAAGATGTATTAAATGCTTTCTTTTTAGTTAATGGAAGTCTTAATGAGACAACAAAAGGCTTTAATGAAAAAACCTCTATCCTTTATGATGCACTTTTTAAAGCCGCTGCTGAAAATAAGACAAAAGCAGGGCCTTGGAATGATAAAGCAACACAAGTGAAAATTAGAACGCAAAGAATAATTGATAGTTTACAATTATGTAAAGATACAATTATGGCTAAAGCTGATCATTTAACAGGGAAAAATATCGATATAGTTAAGCCAGATTCAATATCTTCAAAAGATAACAACAATGTTCCGGCTGAAATTATGGTTGGTTCAACAGGCAAAGGTTTAGGAACAACAATGAAAAATTCTATTGCAAAATATAGGGAATTCCTATTATCTGTTGCAGGAAAAGATTCAGGATTGATTAAATCCATTGAAAAAACCCTTGAAACATCTGATCCTAAAATGGGAGCTGATGGAATAAAACATACTTGGGAAGCAGAACATTTTGAACATTTACCTCTTATTGCTGTTGTAACGATATTAACTCAGTTACAAGCTGCGGTAAGAAATACAGAATCGGATGTTATAGCTTATTTATTAAGTAGAGTTGATGCTGGTTCATTTAAGTTTAATAAACTTCAATCAACGGTAATCCCTAACTCAACATATATAATGCAGGGAGGCGAGTATAAAGCTCAAATTTTTCTTGCAGCATCAGATTCAACACAAGTTCCGGAAATTTATATTGGTGATTATGATTCATTAGGTCCCAACAATTTAAAGATGAAAGGCGGAGCACAAAAAGTTGAATTAGATCCTAAAACACATGTATGTACATATACCGTTAAAGGTTCTGCAATTGGTGAAAAGAAATATAAAGGAGTAATCAATATTAAAAGTCCTACAGGATCGATTTTGTCTTATTCATTTAAACAAAGTTATCAAGTTGCTGCTTCTTCGTTAGTTATTTCTCCAACAAAAATGAATGTTTTCTATATTGGAGTTGAAAATCCAGTTGACATTTCTGTACCGGGAGTTGCTTCGAATAAATTATCGGCCTCTATTTCTCAAGGTTCTATTACACAAGCTCCTGATGGAAGTTATAATGTTAAAGTTAGTAATCCTGGAACATGTACAATAAATGTTTCAGCAAAAATGGATGGTGGCGTTAAGCCAATGGGCTCTAAAGAATTCCGTGTAAAAAAGGTACCGAATCCGATTGCAAAAATAGCAGGTAAAAGCGGTGGACCAATTGCTGCCGGATTATTAATGGCTGTAAAAAGAGTTGATGCTGTAATGGAAAACTTCGATTTTGCATTAACATTCAATATAACAGGATTTAATATATCAACAAAATCGAAAGATGGTTTTACAATAGATAAACCAGCAGTAGGTGCTGCAATTACATCTGAGCAAAGATCATTACTTGAAGGTGTTAAACGTGGACAAAAATTATACTTTGAAGATATTAAAGCTGTAGGACCAGATAAAACAGTTCGTGAACTTGGTACTTTAATGTTTAAAGTTGAATAATTTAATCTAAAAATAGTATGAAAAAACTTCTTTTCTTTATCTATGTAATAGGTCTATCGTTAACCTTGAATGCTCAAGTTAATGATGGGGTATACGAAAAAGAACATGTACCGGCACGCAAACCGATTCCCTATCCTTTCTTAAGAGAAGCAGATGTGATGTGGTCAAAGAAGATTGTTCGTTGTTTACCATTACGCGAAAAATTAAACCATCCTCTTTACTATCCCACAGAACAAATGGGAACAAGAATGAGTTTAACCAATTTGTTAATGTATGGTATTTCAAATGAAGGTTTAACCGCTTACGATGCAATGGTTGATGATAAATTTACCGTTCCTTTGACTAAAGCTCAAATAAACCAAAATTTTGGAGCAGGTATGGATACGGTTTCTATTCTTAACGAGCAAACCGGTATTGAAGAAAAGCAAGCAATAGAAAAACCTGCGGTTCTTTCTGAAGTGAAACGTATGTTAATGAAAGAAGAATGGTTCATTGATAGACAAAGATCGGTTCTTGAAGTTCGTATAATCGGACTAACAGGAATTAGAGAATACTACAGAAAAGAAGATGTTGAAAAAGAAGAAGTTTTGTTAAAGAAAGTATTCATGATTTATTTCCCTGAAGCACGTAGACTTTTTGCAAGTCACGAGGTTTTCAACGAAAAGAATGATGCTGAAAGAAGAACATTCGATGATATCTTTTTCAAGAGGAAATTCAGTAGTTTTATAACTCAAGAATCGAATGTTTACGATGATAGAGGGATAAACGAATATAAGGTCGGCTTGCAAGCAATGCTAGAAGCTGAAAAAGTTAAATACTGGATTTTTAATTTCGAACATGATATGTGGGAATATTAATAAATTCCCAATTTAAAACCTTGGTTTACATAACCAAGGTTTTTTTATTTTAGAGTACTTGATTATAAATAAAAGATGGAAAATAATTTTTGTGTAATAATGGCGGGAGGCGTTGGAAGCCGATTCTGGCCTTTAAGTAAAACAAATAGACCTAAACAATTTTTAGATATTCTTGGAACAGGTAGAACGTTTTTACAAATGACGTATGATAGATTACATAAAATATGTCCTTCTGAAAATTTTTATATTGTTACAAATAAAGCATATAAAGATATTGTTTTGGAACAATTACCAATGATTACCGAAGATCAAGTTTTACTAGAACCTAAAAGAAGAAATACAGCACCTTGCATTGAATTTGCAAATTATAAAATTAAAACACGTTGCGACAATGCCAATATAATTGTGTGCCCATCCGATCATTTAATTCTAAATGAAGTAGAATTTATTAGAGTAGTTTCAGATGGAATAAATTTCATTAAAGATAAAAACTCATTATTGACTCTCGGAATTAAACCGAGTAGACCTGATACTGGGTATGGTTACATACAAATAGACAAAAAAAATATTGAAAATAATTCTGAAATTGATAAAGTAAAAACATTTACTGAAAAACCTAATGCTGAACTTGCAAAGTTTTTCTTTGAAAGTGGAGAGTTCTTTTGGAATTCAGGAATTTTTATTTGGTCACTATCATCAATTGAATTTGCTTTTAATAAATATTTACCTGAAGTCTTTTCATTATTTCAAAACCGGAATGCATACTCCTCTGAGAAGGAATTTATTGATAATACCTATTCGGAATGCCAAAATATTTCTATTGATTATGGAATAATGGAAAAAGCTGAGAATGTTTTTGTTTATAAAGCAGATTTTGGTTGGTCTGATTTAGGAACATGGGGTTCACTTTACGAAAACTCGACCAAAGATGATAATCAAAATTCAGTTATTGGTGAAAATATTTTAATTTATGATTCTAAAAATTGTGTAATTAATAATCCAACAAATAAACTAATTGTTACACAAGGTTTAGATGGTTTTATTATAGTAGATTCAGGCGAAAGTCTGTTGATATGTAAAAAAGATGAAGAACAAAGGATAAGGCAATTTGTAAATGATATTCAAATAAAAAAAGGAGATGCTTTCATTTAGTAATCAATACGATTAATTATGTAACGAATTTGATTTGTCAAACAGTAATAATTGTAATAATGATTTATTTGCAATATAATGTTTGCGTATCATGGAGTTCCATCCAAAAAAAATAAATTATATGCGGATGAAATGTTTATATATACTTGTTTTTAGTGTTATAAGTTCTTTATCATTTGGTCAATTAAGTTATATACCTGCTGATACTTCGAACTCTTTTAACATATCGTATACATCACCAACTTCAACTCCAATTTGGGTAAAAAGCATAATTGAATCGACAACAAGCGAAATTTCAAAATATGTTAAATCCTCAGTTAAAATAAATATTTTGGTTCAATGGCTTGAACAAGATTCAAATGTTGAAGCGTCTTGTTCTCCAAGTGAATATAGATATAATTTTCAAAATTGCCCGAATAAAAACACTCTCTATCCTATTGCTTTAGCAGAAAAATTTGCAAATCAAGAATTAAACAATTCTTCTGATGCAGATATTATTATGAAAATAAATAAAACGATGTCTTGGTATCAAGGTATTGATGGTAAACCTTTATCAACTCAAGTTGACTTATATACTATTTTATTGCATGAATTATGTCATGGTATTGGATTTCAGAGTAATTATACCGTTAACGATAGTCTTGGTTATTTGACAGGTCTAGGATTACCATATATATATGATACATATCTTATTGATAATAAAAATAATTATATAATTGATACTTTAAAATTCCCAAATAAATCAAAAGCACTTAAAAATAAATTAACATCAGATTCGATTTATTTTATGGGGAAATTTGAACGTACTAAATATCTAGATACTTGTGCCAAAATTTACGCCCCAAGTACTTTCGATGTTGCATCTTCAATAAGCCATTTAGACTACAAAACGTATCCTCCAGGGAATCCTAATTCATTATTAAATTATGGTAAAAATAAAGGAGAATCGATTCATAGTTTAGGTCCAATAACCGAAGGTATTTTAGCCGATCTAGGTTGGTCCGATTTTTTACTATCTGTAAATCGAATAAAAGATCATGAAAACATTCTTTTTACACCCGAGGTACTCGTGTATATTGATTCAATTTTTGATTCAAAAACATTATTACTTCATTATTCGTTAGATAATTTTGCAAACGAATTTACTGAAATATTTGTTAAAACAGATACTTCCGGGTATTTTAAAGCAACAATACCCATTTATCCATTTGAACATAACATTGGATATTATATAACGGTAAAAGATAGTTCAAGAAAAACAGAAGTTGGAATTCCTCAAAATTATCCCAACAACTATTTTTCATTCAGATTAGGAAAAGATACTATAAAACCCATAATAACCTATACTCCTATAAATGAAATTACTGAAGACGATGATTCATTAATCATTGAGGC
>Ga0265338_10003001_pt1 | contig 24415 bp, 18 predicted proteins | sample 42126metaG_FD_193579 | JGI IMG/M metagenome (GOLD analysis project Ga0265338, IMG submission 193579) | Rhizosphere microbial communities from Carex aquatilis grown in University of Washington, Seatle, WA, United States - 4-21-26 metaG | ecosystem: Host-associated > Plants > Roots > Rhizosphere... | reverse complement strand
CACCCGCGGCTGCTGCTGTGCGGTGCGGGCGCCCGCCGGGGCGGCGGGGTCAGCGCCATCGGCGGCCACAACGCGGCCATGGCCATCCTGCGCGGCCCGGCCCGGTGAGATCAGCCCGGCCCGGTGAGATCAGCCCGGCCCGGCGGGATCAGCCCGGCCCGGTGAGATCAGCCCGGCCCGGCGGGATCAGCCGGCCCGGCGGGATCAGCCCGGCCCGGCGGGATTCCTGCCGCGGACGTCCCGGGCGGGACGCTGCCCGGGCCGCCGGCCGCGGGTCAAGCACCCGGGCGCTCGCCGCGACGCAGAGGCCGAGCAGGACAGGAATGCCCAGCGCCACTGGCAGGCCGGTCAGGTCCGCGCACACGCCGATCAGCACCGGGCCGCCGACCAGCCCGATGTAGCCCAGGCCGGCCACCCGGGCCAGGCCGCTTCCCGGCTGCTGCGGGTTCGCGTTGCCGGCCGCGGAAAGGAATTGCGGGAGGGTGCACGACATGCCCGCGCCGAACAGCGCAAAACCGGCGATCGCGCCTATCGGCTGGTTGCTGGCGACTCCTGCGGCGAGGCTCGTGGCGGCCAGCAGCCCGCAGCCACGCACCAGGCGCACCGGCCCGAAACGGGCCGCCAATCGGTCGCCGAGCAGCCGCCCGACGGTCATCGCGAGCGAGAACGCGGCGAACCCCGACACCGCGAATCCGGACGGGGTGCGGAGATTGTCGCGCAGGTAGACGCCGCTCCAGTTGCCCGCGGTCCCTTCACCCACCAGGGAGCACACCGCGAGCAGCCCCAGGGCCATGAGCCGCGGCGAGTTCCGGCCTGGCCCTGCCTCCCGGACAGCGGTCCGCCAGGGCCTGCTCCATCTGCCGAGATCCCGGCCGCATCCGTCCCAGCCGAATGCCGGCCGGCCGGACGCATCCGAGCCCGCTGCCCCCCCGCTGGACGCACCCCGGCCGACTGCGCCCCGGCCCAGCGCTGGCGCCAGGTGGCCCCGGAAAGCCCGGGCCGACTCGGCGAGCAGCCAGCGGCCCGCGGTTGCGGCCACAGCCGCCGCGGGCAGCGCGGCCGCGAGGCAGACAGCGACGGTGTCGGCCCGCACCCAGGTGAGAATCCCGCCCAGTACCGCTCCGAGCAGGCCGCCGAGACTGTAGCAGGCATGAAAAGAGGCCATCAGGGGCCGCCGGTACCCGCGCTCGACCAGGACAGCCTGGGTGTTGATGGACACAGCCATCAGGCCCCCGGCCACTCCGAAACCCAGCAGGCCGGCAAGTAAGGCCGTGAGGGTACGTGCCGAGCCCAGGATGACCGGCAGGAACGTGACGATCACGCCGACCGGGCGGGTGATTAAGGCACTTCCGAACCGGTCGGCCAGCCGGCCTGCCACCGGCATGACCAGGACCAGCGCGGCCGGCCCGGCGAGCAGGGCCACGCCGAGCGGCCCGTTGGAAAGGTGCAACTGGGCCTTGGTCGCGGGGATGTGCACCACCCAGACGCCCTCGGCCAGGCCCAGAATGGCGAAATACGCGATCACTGCGGCCCGGGCGCTGCGCAACCGCCGTAGCCGAGCATCGTAAATAGCGTCGGCCGCGGGGGTCTGGGCGGCGTCTAAGGATGTTCGGTCAGCGAAAGTGCAGATGAACGGACTATATAGGGCAACTTGTGTTGCCTAACAGACTCGAAAGGGTTCGATCCCGACATGTGATCACCTGAAGCCAGGGGGCTCGGCCGGGCATGAACGTCCCGGCTCGACCAGAAATGACCCGGCTGGACCGGAATTCGACCCAATGAGGTGGGGGATGGACCAGGCCAGGGCGGGCCGGGCGGGCTGCTCCCAGCCCGGGCCGCCCGGTGGCGCTAGCCCCGTTCGGCGGGCTGGTAGCCGGCCCGGAGCAAGGCATAGGTGACCGCTTCTTCAAGTGCGTGCCAGGAGGCGGCGATGATGTTTTCATCTACGGCCACGGTGCTCCAGGTCCCGGCCGCCGAGCCGGTGCCATCACCCGACTCGATGAGGACCCTGGTGACCGCGCCGGTGCCGTGCGACCCCTCCAGGATGCGCACCTTGTAGTCGGCGAGCTCCAGCATGGCGAGTTCCGGGTAGAGCCGTTCGAGGGCCTGCCGCAGGGCGTTGTCCAGGGCATTGACCGGCCCGTTGCCCTCGCCGGTGGCCACGATCCGCTCACCCTTGGCGTTCAGCTTGACCGTGGCCTCGCTGACCACCTCGCCGCCGGTGCGCCGCTCGACGATGACCCGCCACGATTCGACCTGGAAGTGCCGGAGCCGTTCGCCGGCCATCTCGTCGCGCAGCAGCAGCTCGAAGGAGGCGTCCGCGGCCTCGAAGGTGTAGCCCTGAGCCTCCAGCTCCTTGACCCGGTCGACCACCCGCCCCACGGTGGCCCGGTCATCGGACAGGTCGTAGCCGAGCTGCTTGCCCTTGATCTCCACGGACGCCCGGCCGGCCATGTCAGAGACGAGCATCCGCATGTCGTTGCCGACCAGCGCGGGGTCGATGTGCTGGTAGAGCATCGGGTCCACCTTGACCGCCGAGGCGTGCAGCCCCGCTTTGTGCGCGAAGGCGGAGAAGCCGACGTAAGGCTGGTGGGTGCTCGGCGTCACGTTGGTGACCTCGCTGATCGCGTGGGCGACCCGGCTCATCTCGGGCAGGCAGCCATCCGGCAGGACGGTGCGCCCCTTCTTCAGCTGCAGCCCCGCCACCACGCTGAACAGGTTGGCATTGCCCGCCCGCTCGCCATACCCGTTGGCGCAGCCCTGGACGTGGGTAACCCCGGCGTCCACCGCGACCAGGGTGTTGGCGACCGCGCAGGCCGCGTCGTCGTGGCAGTGGATGCCAAGCCGGGCGCCGGTGGCCGCCGCCACCGCCGTCACGATGTCGCCCAGCTCACCGGGCAGCATGCCGCCGTTGGTGTCGCACAACACCACCACGTCCGCGCCCGCCTCGGTCGCGGCCCGCACCACCTCCAGCGCGTAGCTGGGATCGGAGCGGTACCCGTCGAAGAAATGCTCGGCGTCGAGGAACACCCGCTGGCCCTCGGCGCGCAGGTGGCTGACGGTGTCCCGGATCATCGCCAGGTTCTCCTCCAGCGTGGTCCGCAGGGCCAGCCGGACGTGCCGGTCGTGACTCTTGGCGACAAGGGTCACGACCGGCGCACCCGACGCGCGCAGAGCGGCGACCTGAGGGTCGTCGGCCGCCTGCACGCCGGGTCGGCGGGTCGCGCCGAACGCGGCGAGCTGCGCGTGCTTGAGGTCCAGCTCAGTGCGGGCTCGCTGGAAGAATTCGGTGTCCTTGGGGATCGCGCCCGGCCATCCGCCCTCGATGAAGCCAGCGCCGAACTCGTCGAGCCCGCGCGCGATCGCGAGCTTGTCGGCCACCGTCAGGGTGAGCCCCTCCTGCTGCGCGCCGTCGCGCAGGGTCGTGTCGTAGACGTGGAACGAGTCGTCGGGCATGGCCTGTGCTGCCTTTCCGAGTGCGTGGGAAATAGTGGCCAGAAAGCAAAAGACCCCTCGCGGGATGCGAGAGGTCTGCGCGTCGGCGGTGCGGGCTGGTCAGCTCGTGCTGACGGCCCTGCGAGGTGCCGACGCGCCGCCGATAATAATCCGGCCAGACGTCATGGGCCCAGTGTGGCACAGCTCACCAGTGCCGGGCCCATCCATCTCACTATCCGAGACGGCGCGCGACACCGCAACGCGGATGCGCGGCGCCCGACGCGCCGGAATGCGGCAAGGTGGGCGGCGGGAGGATGCGTGACTGGGCAGGATCTGGATGCCGTAACGACCGCGCGCCTCCTGGTGCGCCCGCCCCGGGAGGCCGACCGGGACCGGTTCGCCGGGCTCTTCTGCAACGAGGATTTCATGGTGTTCTACCCAGGTGCCCTCACCGAGCAGGAGGCCCAGGACCGGTTTGACCACATGGTCACCGTCTGCCAGGCCATCCCGTTCGGCAAGCAGCCGGTGGTCGAGCTGTCCTCTGGGCTCGTCGTGGGATACACCGGCGTCGACCACATCGACTTCGAGGGCAAGACCTGGCTGGAATGGGGATACCGGCTGGTGCCGGAGTGCCGGGGCCTCGGGTACGCCACCGAGGCCAGCCAGGCGCTGCTGGCCAAGGCTCACCAGACGTATGCGGGTGAGCTGCTGGCCATCATCGCCCCGGAGAACCTTGCCTCGCAGAACGTCTGCCGCAAGCTCGGATTCACCTTCTGGAAGCAGGCGCCGGTAGAGGGCGACACCCGGAACCTCTACACCCTTCCCGTCGGAGAACCTGCCCCGTAGGCCAGGTCAGCAGATCTTGTGGACCCAGCCGTAGGGGTCAGGGCGGTGGCCGTACTGGATGCCGACCAGTTCCTCGCGCAGCCGCAGTGTCACCGGGCCGGGCGTGCCGTCGCCGATGAGCCATTCCGTGCTGGCTCCCTTGACCTTGCCCACCGGGGTGATCACCGCGGCCGTGCCGCAGGCGAACACCTCGGTCAGTTCCCCGGACGTGCACTCAGCGCGCCACTGGTCGGCCGAGATCCGGCCCTCCGCGGTGGCGAAACCCAGGTCGGGGCCCAGCGTGAGCAGCGAGTCGCGGGTGATCCCCGGCAGCATGGTGCCGGTCAGTGCCGGGGTCATGATCCTGGCCTCCGGTCCGCTGCCGTAGACGAAGAACAGGTTCATGCCGCCCATCTCCTCGACCCAGCGGCGTTCCACGGCGTCCAGCCAGACCACCTGGTCGCAGCCGCTCTGCACGGCCTGGATCTGCCCGGCGAAGGCCGCCGCGTAGTTGCCGCCGCACTTGGCCTCCCCGGTGCCGCCGGGAGCGGCGCGGGTGTAGTCCTCGGACAGCCAGACCGACACCGGCTGCACCCCGCCCTTGAAGTACGCGGCGGCGGGCGAAGCGATGACGATGAACTGGTAGGACGACGAGGGCCGGTTGACGCCCAGCCCGCGCTGAGTGGCGATCATGAACGGCCGCAGGTACAGGCTGTGTCCTTCGGCCACCGGAACCCAGTCCCGGTCCTGGCTCACCAGCAGCTCCAGGGCGCGCAGGAACTCCGCCTCCGGCAGCTCGGGCATGGCCAGCCGGGTCGCCGACCGGTTGAAGCGGGCCGCGTTGGCCTGCGGCCGGAATGCCGCGATCGGGCCGCCGGCCTGCCGGTAGGCCTTCAGCCCCTCGAAGATCTCCTGGGCGTAATGGAAGACCGTGGTGGCCGGGTCAAGGGAAAGCGGACCGTACGGCTCTAGCCGGCCATCGTGCCAGCCGCGCTCGGCGCTCCAGCGGATGGTGACCATGTGATCGGTGAATACCTCGCCGAACCCCGGGGCCGCCAAGATCCGTTCCCGCTCCGCCGCGGGAACGGGATCGGCACTCGGCCGCACGTCGAAAACGATCTCGGTGCTCGAACTGGTAGTCATCGCTGGTCCTTCCTCCCACCCGGCGGTGCCGGGCCACGGCGGGCCGGGCGTCGCTGCCCGGCCCCGGGCGGGCAGGCCGTGGCCTGCCGCGCCGCAGTTCTATCTTGCCGCGCGGGACCGCCGCGGCCAGTCCGGATCGCTGGCCTAAGGGGCCGAATGCCCCTGAAACCACCCGGCTAGCCAGCTACTCGCTCGGCGATGTCGTCACCAATCTCGGGTGTGACCCGCGCCGCCCAGGCACCCTGCCGCTCCACAAGGTCGTCGGCGACGGCCTGCTCAATCCTGGCCGCTTCAGCGGTCAAGCCCAGGTGCTGGCACAGCATCGCGGCCGACAGGATCGTCGCGGTGGGATCTGCCTTCTGCTTGCCCGCGATGTCCGGCGCGCTGCCGTGCACCGGCTCGAACATGCTGGGCGCGGTGCGCTCGGGATTGATGTTGGCGCTGGCGGCGAGCCCGATACCGCCCGCCACCACGGCGCCGATGTCGGTCAGGATGTCGCCGAAGAGGTTGTCGGTCACCACGACGTCGAATCGCTCGGGCTGGCTGACGAAGTACATGCACGCCGCGTCGACGTGGCAGTAGTCCACGGCGATCCCGCCGAACTCCTTGGCCACCTCATCCACGATCCGCTGCCACAGGTCACCTGCGTAGGTGAGCACGTTGGTCTTGTGCACCAGGGTCAGCCGCTTGTCCGGCCGCTCGGCCGCCCGGTCGAAGGCGTACCTGACCACCCGGGCCACCCCGAACGCCGTGTTGAGGCTCTCCTGGGTGGCCACCTCGCCCGGGGTTCCCTTGCGCAGCACGCCACCGGCGCCCGAGTAGAGGCCCTCGGTTCCCTCCCGGATCACCAGCATGTCGACGGACTCGCCCCGGACATTGGCCAGCGGCGTGGCCACGCCCGGGTACAGGCGCACCGGCCGCAGGTTGACATAGTGGTCGAGTTCGAACCGGAGCCGGAGCAGCAGCCCGCGCTCCAGCACGCCGCTCGGCACACTTGGGTCGCCGACCGCGCCGAGCAGGATCGCGTCATGGCCCCGGATCTCTTCCAGCACCGATCCGGGCAGTGTCTCCCCGGTGCGGTGCCAGCGCCCTGCGCCCAGATCATAATTAGTCGCGTCGATCGTCACGTCCGCGGCCTGCAGTACCTTGAGCGCCTCGGCGACTACCTCGGGGCCGATGCCGTCTCCGCCGATCACGGCGAGCTTTATCGCGGGAGATGCCATGGGCGTACCTTACTGGTCGGGCGAGGCAGCGGAGTCTCCTCCGTTGTCCCGCCGGTCCAGGGCCACCTGAACGGCCCTGGTGGCCGGGGCCGAATACCGTGCCGAAGGCCCGGGCCGCAGAACCCCGTCCCGCAGGTCAGCGAACTGGTTCCACGGGTACATGTCGTACACGGCGCCTTCTCCCGGCCCGCGGCCAGGCCGGTCGGTCACCATCAGTTCTCCTCGAGATCGATGGTCCGGCCCACCACCGCGCCGATGGTGGACGAGATGTCGTCGAGCACAGCGGGCGGGATGGCCGAGTCGACGGACAGCACGATCAGCGCGTCGCCGCCCCTGGCGTCCCGGCACACCTGCATGCCAGCGATGTTGATGCCCTCACTGCCCAGGATCTGGCCCACCGTCCCGACGATGCCGGGCCGGTCGGTGTAGGTGAGGAACACCATGTGCTCGGCCGGCGCGATCTCCATGTCGAAGCCGTTGACCTGGACCAGCTTCTCGAGCTGGCGCCGCCCGGTGAGCGTGCCGCCCACCGAGATCAGCTGGCCCTGCGGCAGCGTGCCCCGCAGGGTGATCAGGTTGCGCCAGTCCGGGCTCTCGGCGTGGGTGACCAGGCTGACCTCGACGCCCCGCTCGCTGGCCAGCAAGGGAGCGTTCACATAGGTCACCGTTTTGTCCACGACCCCGCTGAACACGCCCTTGAGCGCGGCCAGCTGCAGCACCCGTACGTCGTGACTGACGATCTCGCCGCGCACCTCGACCTCGATCCGGGAGGCGACACCGCCGGCCAGCGCGGTGAAGATGCGGCCGAGCTTCTCGGCGAGCGGCAGGCCGGGCCGCACGTCCTCGTCCACCGAGCCGCTCTGCACGTTGACCGCGTCCGGCACGAACTCGCCGGCCAGCGCGAGCCGGACCGACCTGGCCGCCTGGGTGCCCGCCTTCTCCTGGGCCTCGGTGGTGCTGGCGCCCAGGTGCGGGGTGGCGACCACATTGGCGAACCCGAACAGCGGGCTGTCGGTGCACGGCTCGGTGGTGTACACGTCGATGCCCGCCCCGGCCACCCGGCCGTCCTTGAGCGCCAAGGCGAGCGCGTGCTCGTCCACGATGCCGCCGCGGGCCGCGTTGATCACCCGCACTCCCGGCTTGACCAGGTTCAGCTCCCGCTCACCGATCAGGCCGAGGGTCTCGGCGTTCTTCGGCAGGTGCACGGTGATGAAGTCGGCTTCGGCGAGCAGCTCGTCCAGGCTGACCAGCCGGACACCCAGTTGCGCGGCCCGCGCCGCGGGCACGTACGGATCAAAGGCGATCACCCGCATGCCAAACGATCCGAGGCGCTCCGCCACCAGGACGCCGATCCGGCCGAGCCCCAGGATTCCCACCACTTTGTCCTGCAGCTCAACCCCGGTGAACGCGGCGCGCTTCCACTGCCCGGCCTTGAGCGACGCTGTCGCCTGGGGCACGTTGCGGGCCACCGAGAGCAGCAGCGCGACGGCGTGCTCGGCTGCGCTCACGATGTTGGAACTCGGTGCGTTGACCACCATCACGCCGGCCGTGGTGGCGGCCTCGATGTCGACGTTGTCCAGGCCGACACCGGCCCTGGCGACGACGCGCAGCTTCGGTGCGTGCGCCAGGGCCTCGGCGTCGATGGTGGTGGCACTGCGGATGATGACCGCGTCCGCGTCAGCGAGCGCCGGCAGCAGCGCGGCGCGATCGGCGCCGTCCGCGTGCCGGATTTCGAAGTCGCCCTCGAGTTGTGCGATGGCGGCTGGGGAGAGTTCCTCGGCAACGAGGACGATGGGTGCAGGCACGGTGGTTGGCCCCTCGGGCTTGATGTGTCGGAGGCTACAGTCTAGTCAAGCTTGTGAAATAATTCACGAGCGCCCGGCTCACCCGTCAGCCTGGTCCTCGTCGTCGCCCAGCCAGCTCATCAGCGGCCGCAGCCTGGCACCCACCTGCTCGATCTGCTCGGCGCGCGAGGCCTCGCGGCGCTTCAGGAAGTTCGGCTTGCCGGAATCGAACTCCTCGACCAGTTCGCGGGTGAAGGTGCCGTCGCGGACCTCGCCCAGGATGCGCCGCATTTCCTCCCTGGTCCGCTCGTCGACCAGGCGCGGGCCCCGGGTGTACCCACCGAACTCGGCGGTGTCCGATACCGACCAGTACATCTTGGAGATGCCGCCTTCATACATCAGGTCGACGATCAGCTTCATCTCGTGCAGGCACTCGAAGTACGCCACCTCGGGCTGGTAGCCGGCCTCGACCAGGGTGTCGAACCCCGCCTTGATCAGCTCCGACACGCCGCCGCAAAGGACCGCCTGCTCACCGAACAGATCCGTCTCGGTCTCCTCGGCGAACGTGGTGACCAGGGCGCCTGCCCTGGTCCCGCCGATCGCCTTGGCGTACGCCAGGGTCAGCGGCCAGGCGTTGCCGGTGGCGTCCCGCTCGACCGCGACCAGGACCGGCACGCCGCGTCCCTCGGTGAACTGGCGGCGGACCAGGTGGCCCGGGCCCTTGGGGGCGACCATGCACACATCCACCCCGGCGGGCGGATCGATCAGCTGGTAGCGGATGTTCAGCCCGTGCGCGAAGAAGAGCGCGTCGCCGTCCACCAGGCTCGGCGCGATGGCCTCCGCGTACAGCGCGCGCTGCACGGTGTCCGGGGCCAGGACCATGATCAGGTCCGCTTCTTCGCAGGCCTCCCGCGGGGTGGTCACCCGCAGCCCTTCGCTGGCCGCGCTGGCCCGGCTCCGCGACCCCTCCGGAAGCCCGACCCGGACATTCACTCCCGAGTCACGCAGGGACAGCGCGTGCGCATGCCCCTGGCTGCCGTAGCCGAGGACGGCAACGTGCCGACCCTGGATGACGCCGAGGTCAGCGCCTTCGTCGTAGAAGATGTCTGCCATTGCCTCGCTGTCTGCCTTTCCGTATGCCTACTGTGCCAATGCCTACTGTGCCGATGCCTACTGCGCCGAGCTGGCGGCGCGCTCCACCGGGCGGAGCGCCCGGTCGGTGATGGACCGGCCGCCACGGCCGAGGGCCACCATGCCGGACTGCACGAGTTCCTTGATGCCGAAAGGCTCGAGCACCCTGATCAGCGCGTCCAGCTTGTCCCTGTTCCCGGTGGCCTCCACGGTGACCGCATCCTGGGCGACGTCCACCACCTTGGCACGGAACAGCGCGACCGTCTCCAGCACGCGCGACCTGCTCTCCAGGTCGGCGCGGACCTTGATCAGGAGCAGCTCACGCTGCACCGCGCCCGCTGATTCCAGCTCGACGATCTTGAGGACGTTGATCAGCTTGTTGAGCTGCTTGGTGACCTGCTCCAGCGGGTGGTCCGCACAGTTCACCACGATCGTCATCCGGGAGATCTCGCTGTGCTCGGTCGGCCCGACCGCGAGTGAATCTATGTTGAAACCGCGGCGGGCGAACAGTCCGGCGACCCGGACGAGCACGCCCGGCTTGTTCTCCACCAGCACCGAGAGGGTGTGCCTGTTCATTGATCGGCTCCCTGATCACGTAGGAGGGGATGGCGCGGGCTATTCACTGACGTCCCAGTCGGGGGCCATGTTGCGCGCGACGCTGATGTCGTCGTTGCTGGTGCCGGCCGCGACCATGGGCCACACCATCGCGTCGCGGTGCACGATGAAGTCCACGACGACCGGCCGGTCGTTGATCGCCATGGCCTTCTCGATCACCGCGTCCACGCTCCCGGCGTCGTCGCACCGCAGGCCGACGCAGCCATAGGCCTCGGCGAGCTTGACGAAGTCCGGGATGCGGGTGCCCATGGGCTTCGCCACCCCGCCACCCTGGACCAGCTCAGCCTCGGCCAGCCCGGCCTGGGCGCCGCGGTCCAGGTCGGTGTTGGAGTACCGCTCGTTGTAGAAGAGCGTCTGCCACTGCCTGACCATGCCGAGATTGCCGTTGTTGATGATCGCGACCTTGATCGGGATGCCGTCCACCGCGCAGGTGGCCAGTTCCTGATTCGTCATCTGGAAGCAGCCGTCACCGTCAATGGCCCACACGCACGTGTCCGGGCGGCCCACCTTGGCCCCCATCGCGGCGGGCACGGCGTACCCCATGGTGCCCGCGCCGCCGGAGTTCAGCCAGTGACCGGGCCGCTCATGCCGGATGAACTGGGCGGCCCACATCTGGTGCTGGCCGACGCCGGCCACGTACACCGCGTCCGGGCCGACGATCTTCCCGATGCGCTCGATCACATACTGCGGCGCCAGCGAGCCGTCCGAGGGCTGGTCGTAGCCCAGCGGGTAGGTGGTGCGCCACGCGTCGAGCTGGGACCACCAGGCCGAAAGGTCCGGCTTACGGCCCGCCTGCTGCTCGGCACCGACCGCGGTGAGGAGTTCGGTGATCACCTCCCGGCAGTCCCCGACGATGGGCACGTCAGCCCGGCGGTTCTTGGAGATCTCGGCCGGGTCGATGTCGGCGTGCACGACGGCGGCGCCCGGGGCGAAGCTGTCCAGCTTGCCGGTCACCCGGTCGTCGAACCTGGCGCCCAGGGTGATCAGCAGGTCCGCCTTCTGCAGCGCACCCACCGCGGCCACCGTGCCGTGCATGCCGGGCATGCCCAGGTTCTGCGGGTGGCTGTCCGGAAAGCCGCCCCGCGCCATCAGCGTGGTCACGACCGGAATGCCGGTCAGCTCGGCGAGTTCCACGAGTTCCTTGCTGGCCCCCGACTTGATCACGCCTCCGCCGACGTACAGGACGGGGCGCTTGGCCTCGGAGATCATCCGGGCCGCCTCGCGCACCTGCCGGGAGTGCGGCCGGGTCACCGGATGGTATCCGGGCAGGTCGAAGGGGACCGGCCAGCGGAACTCGGTGATCGACTGCAGGGCATCCTTGGCGATGTCCACCAGCACCGGTCCCGGCCGGCCCGTCGAGGCCACGTGGAACGCCTCCGCGACCGTCCTGGCGATGTCGTCGGCTTTGGTGACCAGGAAGTTGTGCTTGGTCACCGGCAGGCTGATCCCGGAGATGTCCGCCTCCTGGAACCCGTCCGTGCCGATCAGCGCGGACGGCACCTGGCCGGTGATAGCGACCACCGGGACCGAGTCCATGTAGGCATCGGCCAGCGGGGTCACCAGGTTGGTGGCACCGGGGCCGGACGTCGCCATGCACACCCCCGGCCGCCCGGTCACCTGCGCGTATCCCGTGGCGGCGTGCCCGGCCCCCTGCTCGTGCCGGACCAGGATGTGCCGGACGGTGGCCGAGTCGAAGAGCGGGTCGTAGGCGGGCAGGATGGCGCCGCCCGGGATGCCGAAGACGACTTCGACGCCCAGTCGCTCCAGCGCCGCGACCAGCGCCTGGGCACCCGTCAGCCGGGAGCCGACCGCCGCGGTCAGCCCGGTGCGCGGGTGGCCGGGCGGCGCGGGTGCGGCCTGCGGCGGGGGTGCGGCCTGCGGCGGGGGCGGTGGCGGCCGCGGCGGCGCCGGGGGCAGTGGCTGCTCCGGTGCGGTGCGGGCCTCGGCGGCATCCCGGGACGCGGCCCGGGCCGCGAGGTCACGGGGCGTGGGGGCGGTGCCCCGGCGCGCGGGATCTGCCAGTCCGGCAGGGGGGCCGGCCGCCGCGGTGGTCTGGTCGGTCATCGGAAGGCTTCCTCGTCTGCGATTCGTAGCGGGAACTGGCAACAAAAAACCCCCCGCGCCCTAGGGCGGTCGAGGGGAGCGCGCGTGATCAGCTTTCTTAGCGACCCGCGCGCCTGCCAAGTACGACGATGATAGAGGTGGACACGGTTTCTACTCTGGCCCACGCGGCGTCCCGCGTCAACTTGAGAGCGCGTTCGTCTCGGCTGCTGAGACGTTACCCGGGTGATCCCGGTCGCCCGCGCGGTCCCGGCCGGAGCCGCCCGGCCTGCTGGCCTGGGTCCGGGCCCGGGCCAGCCGGGCCACCTCGCGGGCCGCCATCGGCCCCGCCAGCAACGTCCCCTGGCCGAACGCGCAGCCCATGTCCCGCAGCAGATCCAGTTGCTCCGGGTGCTCGATCCCCTCGGCCACCACATCGAGGCCGAGATCGGTGACCACCTGGACCATCACCCTGATGAGCGTGGCCATGGTGGTGTCCGTGCCGAGGCCGGCGACGAGCGGGGAACCGATCTTGATCACATCGACCGGCAGCTCGCGCAACTGGCCGAGGGCGGCGTAGTCGGCGCCTGAGGCACCGATGGCGAGCCGGACACCACGCTCGCGCAGGGCCTCCAGCCCACTGCGGACCGCGCTGCCGCGATCGATCAGGGCCCGGTCCGCTATCTCCAGGGTGAGCGCACCAGGTGGCAGTCCGCTGGCGGCCAGGGCGCCAAGCACCGACTCGGTGAACCGGGCGGCAGCTACCTGCCGCGGCGTGCAGCGCACCCAGGCACCGCACTCCAGCCCCGACCGGTGCCAGGCCATGGCCTGGGTGCAGGCTTCGCGCAGCATCCAGTCGCCGAGCGCCACGATCACCCCCGATGCCTCCGCCACATCGAGGAACTCCCCCGGCGGGACCGCGACACCGCCCGGCCGCCAGACAGCCAGCGCGGCCGCGCCCGCGATCCGCGAGCTGGCCAGCTCGACGACAGGCTGGTACTCCAGGTCAAGCTGGCCCTCGCTGACCGCCCGGTGCAGGTCCCCGGCCAGCTCGAGACGGCGCACCACGTCCGCGTGCAGATGCGCCGCGTAGACCTCAACCCGCGCCCCGCCGGACTCCTTGGCCCGGGATACCGCCACGTCGGCGTTCCGCCACACGTACCCGGCCGGGCTGCCGTCCGCCAGGGCCACGCCCACGCTGGCCCCGAGCGAGATATCCCGGTCCGCGACGCGGAACGGGCTGGCGGCAATGCTGGCGAGGATCCGTTCGGCTATATCAAGTATTTCCTGGGCGCTGGCCGCGCCTTCGACCAGGACCGCGAACTCATCGCCGCCCCAGCGGGCCACCGTGTCCGGCGACGGCACGGCCGCCCGGACCCGGCGCGCGACCTGGGCCAGCAGCAGGTCCCCGGCACTATGCCCGGCCGCGTCGTTCACCCCGGTAAAGGAGTCCAGGTCGATGAGGATGACGCCGGCCACACCTGGCCTGGCGGCCGCCTGCTGCGGGGTGTGCAGGCGGCCCAGGCTGAGCGCGTCCCGGGCCCGGTCCTCGACGTACGCGCGGTTCGGCAGCCCGGTCAGCCCATCGTGGAACGTCAGGTGGGCGACCCGGCGGCGCAGTTCGACCTGGTCGCTGACATCGCGCGCGGTGACCAGAAGCTGATCGGGGCCACCCGGGTTCCGGTACCGGGATACCGTCGATTCGACATAACGCCAGGTGCCGTCGGCGGCGCGGACCCGGCAGGGATACCGGCCGGCCTGCTGCGCGGCCGCCCCGATGACCTCGCGCGCCGCGCGGGTGCCCGCTGACCTGTCCTCCGGGTGCACGAAGTCAGCCAGTATCCGGCCGGCCAGGTTCTCCGGCGTGTACCCGTAATCGGTGACCGCCGGGCTGGCGTACCTGATCGACCCGCCGAAATCGCAGACCAGCACCACGTCGCTGGTCCGGTCGGCCAGCTCACGGAACTGGCGGCCCGACTCGCGCCACAGCCGCGCCGCCGCGCTGTCCCGCCGCAGCAGGCTCAGCACCCGGGCGGCCAGGGCGAGCACGGCGGTCCCCCCGGCGAGCGCCAGCACCGGCCGCGCGGAGGGACCGCCGGCCAGCGCCCACCCGATGACCACCACGGCCGCCACCGTGGCGGCCAGGGACGCCACGACCGTCGCCGCGTCCAGCCCGGTGCGCCGGAGCGCGGCACCGCCCAGCCGGGCCTTCCTTGGCCCATCGGCCCACGGCGCCAGGCCGACCAGCCCGAATCCGACGACCTGGAGGATCTCGGCGCCCGCCGCCGGATGGCCGCCGCCCACCCTGGCTGCCACCCCCACCGCGTCCGCGGCGGACAGGGCGAGCAGGGCGAGGTAGGCCGGGGCACCGCGGCGTCCGGCGGCCACGGCGAACGGCAGCACGCAGCCGAGCGCGACGAGATCGGCCAGCGGGTGGACAAGTTCCAGGGCGAACAGGCCCGGGCCGTCGCCTGACCTGGGATACACCGGGCCGAACGCGACGATCCAGCCGATCACGAACAACGCGGAGGCCAGCACGTATCCATCGGCCAGGTGCGCGGCCACGGCGCCGGGTGCCGTGCCGCGGCCGCGCTGGGCCAGCAGTTGCCCGGTGGGCTCGGGCCGCCTGGTCGGCAACCGGACCAGGCCCGCCACGAAGGCGGCCAGGGCCAGCAGCCCGGGCAGGTCGGCAGAGGTCAGCGGGAAAGGCGCGCCGGTCGCCGGGCCGGCCAGCGCATCCTGGACGATGACCCCGGTCCCCCAGAGCAGCGCCGCGAGTGCCAGCCACCAATACCCGCGCTTAACGGAACCTGTGTGCCGGTCGGCTCCGCGCCACAGGCTGACGGCCGCGGCAGCGGCCGCCAGGGCCACCGCTGCGGTGCCTGCCTGCCCGGCCAGGTTCATCGCAGCCCACCCGATGCTTGCGGGCGCACCGAGTCTCCTTCCGCAGCGTCCATCACCAGCGCGGTGAGCCGGATAGCCTTGTGGGCTCAGCCTGGCTCTCCTCGGCGGCCGAGCTATGACTCGAGGCCACCGCGTGAAGACCTGTACCACCGGATGTTGAGCGGGATCACCGGGGCTGGGACACCGTCATCAAAATTAACGATTGCGATCACTCTACGTGCCTAAGGTCACCGTTCGATTGCGCGGCGGCGTCCCCTGGGAGACAACTGGGCCGTCCAGCAGCCCGGGGGATTCAGTAGGCACCTGAGATGACGTTCGCGAGCGGTTCGCCATTGATGAACCGTTCCGCCTGGTCGCGGACGAGCGACAGGGCCCGGGCCGCCGACACGGGGGTGGACGCGGCCACATGCGGGGTGAAGAAGACGCCCGGCAGGGTCCACAGCGGATGGCCCGGCGGCAGCGGCTCCGGGTCGGTCACGTCCAGCGCGGCGATCAGCCGACGGCGGCCCAGCTCAGCGCAGAGCGCGTCGGTCACCAGCAGCGATCCGCGGGCCGCGTTGACGAGCAGGGCACCGTCCTTCATCCGGGCCAGGAACGCGGCGTCCACCATGCCGATGGTTTCCGTGGTCACCGGGGCGAGCACGACGACCACGTCGGCCCCGGGCAGGAAGTCACCGACCTGGCTCACCGGGGCGACCGGGGTGACGCCGGCCCGGGCGCTGCGGGCCACCCGGCGCACTGTCACCTCGAAACCGGCCAGCCGCCGCTCGACCGCAGCGCCGATCGAGCCGTACCCGACGATCAGCACGGTCTTGCCGGCCAGGCACTCGGTGAACTGATAGCTCCACCGCCCGGCGGCCTGCTCCCGGGCGAAATGGGGGAACTCGCGGAGGGCGCCGAGGATGGCCGCCACCACCCACTCGGCGGTGCTGGCGTCATGCGCACCGCGCGCGTTGCACAAGGTGACACCCTCCGGCAGCTGGGCCAGCAGCCGGTCGACCCCGGCGGTCAGCGCCTGCACCACCGACAGGCGCGGCAGGTGCCGGATGGCCGCGATCGCCGGCGCCGCGGGGAAGAAGGGCGGCACGTAGAACTCCACCTCCGCGGCGCTGGGCGGCAGGTCGGGCCCGTCCGGTGCGACCTGCTGCACGTGCGCGCCGGGCAGGCCGTCAAGCGCGCTGGCCACCTCGGCCGTCGGTACCCAGATCAGCATGACCTGTCCTCACTGTCCGTGTTATCCGCGCTGTCGGCATTTGTCAGTGCTGTTCGCATTTGTCCGCGCTGTGGCCGCCCAGCACCGCGGCCGGGTACCGGGCCGCCCGGCCCTCGGCGGTAGCGTGCCAGGGTGAGCGAACCACCGGCAAATCCCCGGATTGAGATCGAGTCCCATTCCGACCCCACGCTGGAAGCCGGGTCTTATGCGAACGGGCTGGCGATCTGGCACACGCCGCACGAGTTCACGTTCGACTTCCTGGTCAGCAGCCAGCCACCGCAGCAGGCGCAGACGCCGGAGGGCGAAACGGTCATCAGGGCGCCGCACCGCCTCGTCGCGCGGATCCGGGTCCCGCCGACCGCGGTCTTCGACATCATCCGGACCATCAACGAGAACCTGACCATGTACGAGCAGAAATTCGGCCAGATCCGCCAGCCCGGCGAGTGACCCGCCGGGGTCCCGGACTGACGGATGCGGTTTGCTGTCGTTCCAACGACAGTTGAAGCGCTCTACTGTCGTTGCGATGGGTCCTGGCCGAGGCGTTCCAGGATGAGCTCGCGGGCCCGGGTGGCGTCGGCCTGGCCGCGGGTGGCCTTCATCACCGCACCGAGCAGGGCTCCGGCCGCGGCGACCTTGCCGTCGCGGATCTTCTGGGCCACGTCCGGGTGGGCCGCGATCGCCTCGTCCACCACGGCGCTGAGCGCCCCGTCGTCGCTGACCACGGCCAGGCCGCGGGCGGCCACGATCTCATCCGGCGTGCCCTGGCCGGCCAGCACGCCGTCGATGACCTGCCTGGCCAGCTTGTCGTTGAGCGTGCCCGACGCGACCAGCCCGGCCACGGCCGCCACCTGGGCCGGTGTGATCGGCAGATCAGCCAGGTCGCGGCCGGAATCGTTGGCCCGCCGGGACAGTTCACCGAGCCACCATTTGCGGGCGTCGGCCGGGGTCGCGCCTGCCGCCACGGTCTCGGTCACCAGGTCGAGGGCGCCCGCGTTGCGCAGCGCGGCCATGTCCAGGTCAGACAGCCCCCACTCCTGCTGCAGCCGTGACCTGCGGGCCGTCGGCAGTTCCGGCAGCGCGGCGCGGATCTGTGCCACCCAGTCGGCGGGCGGGGCGACCGGCACCAGGTCCGGCTCGGGGAAGTACCGGTAGTCCTGCGCCTCTTCCTTGCTGCGGCCCGCGGTGGTGATACCGCTGACCTCGTGCAAGTGCCGGGTCTCCTGGACGATCCGGCCGCCCGCGTCGAGGATCGCGGCCTGCCGCTCGATCTCGTACCGGACCGCGCGCTCCACCGAGCGCAGCGAGTTGACGTTCTTGGTCTCGGTGCGGGTCCCCCACTGCCCGGAACCCCTCGGGGACAGCGAAGTATTCACGTCACAGCGCAGCGAGCCTTCCTCCATCCGGACATCGGATACGCCGAGGGCGCGCACCAGGTCCCGCAGTTCGGTCACATACGCCTTGGCGACCTGCGGCGCGAGCGCGCCGGTGCCAGCCACCGGCTTGGTCACGATCTCCACCAGCGGGATGCCTGCCCGGTTGTAGTCGACCAGTGAGTAGTCCGCGCCGTGAATCCGCCCGGTGGCCCCCCCGACGTGCAGCGACTTGCCGGTGTCCTCTTCCAGGTGAACGCGCTCGATCTCGACCCGGAACTGCCTCGGCCCCCCGGCACTCCCGCCGGGACCAGGCTCCGGGTCATCCAGCGTGACGTCCAGCCAGCCATCGGTGCACAGCGGCTCGTCGTACTGCGATATCTGGAAGTCCTTCGGCATGTCCGGGTAGAAGTAGTTCTTCCGGGCAAACCGGCAGTTCTCGGCGATGGAGCAGTTCAGCGCGAGCCCGATCCTGATCGTGTACTCGATCGCGGCCCGGCTAGCTACCGGCAGCGACCCGGGCAGGCCCAGGCAGACCGGGCACACCTGGCTGTTGGGCTCGGCACCGAACCGCGTCGGGCAGCCGCAGAACATCTTCGTCACGGTGCCCAGCTCGACGTGCGTCTCCAGGCCGATGAGCGGGTCGTAGCGGGAGACCGCCTCGTCGTACGGCACCAGCGTGGCCAGCTGGTCAGTCATGGCCGATTCCCCTCGCTTCATCAAGCAGCGGGTGCCCGCGGCGCTCGGTGAGGACTGCCTCAACCGCGGCCCCGACCCGGTAGATCCGGTCGTCAGCAAGTACGGGCGCCATGATCTGCAGGCCGACCGGGAGGCCGTCCTCGGACGCGAGCCCGCACGGCACGGACAGCGCGGCATTGCCGGCCAGATTCGACGGGATCGTGCACAGGTCGGCCAGGTACATGGCGATCGGGTCGTCGGCTCGCTCGCCGATGGGGAACGCGGTCGTCGGTGTGGTCGGCGACACGAGCACGTCCACCTGCTCGAACGCGGCCTCGAAGTCCCGGATGATGAGCGTGCGCACCTGCTGGGCCTTGCCGTAGTAGGCGTCGTAGTAACCGCTCGACAGGGCATAGGTGCCGAGCATGATCCGGCGCTTGACCTCGGCGCCGAACCCCTGCGCGCGGGTCAGTGACATGACTTCTTCCGCGCTGCGGGTGCCGTCGTCGCCGACCCGCAGGCCATATCGCATGGCGTCGAACCTGGCCAGGTTGGACGATGCTTCGCTGGGCGCGATCAGGTAATAGGCGGGCAGCGCGTAGCTGAAGTGCGGGCAGGAGACTTCGACGATCTTCGCGCCGAGCGACTCAAGCAACTCGACGGCCTCACCGAATCTGGCCATGACCCCAGGCTGGTAACCCTCGCCGCTGAGCTCCGGGACCACGCCGACGCGCAGCCCGCTCACATCCGCCTGGCGCGCGGCGGCCACCACTGGCGGCACCGGCGCGTCCACCGAAGTCGAATCGCACGGGTCATGCCCGGACATCACCTCATGCAGCAGGGCCGCGTCAAGGACGGTGCGGGCCAGCGGCCCCGGCGTGTCCAGCGAGGACGCGAACGCGACCACCCCGTACCGGGACGACCCGCCGTAAGTCGGCTTCACCCCGACGATCCCGCAGACCGCCGCGGGCTGCCGGATCGATCCTCCCGTGTCGGTGCCGATGCCGAGCGGCGCCTCGAAGCCGGCCACCGCCGCGGCCGATCCGCCGGACGAGCCGCCCGGCACCCGGCTCAGGTCCCACGGGTTGTGCGATGGGCCGAAGGCTGAGTTCTCCGTGGATGAGCCCATGGCGAACTCGTCCATGTTGGCCTTGCCGAGGATCACCACCCCCGCCGCACGGAGCCTGCGGGTGATGGTCGCGTCGTACGGGGGCTGCCAGCCGTCCAGGATGCGTGACCCGCACGTGGTTGGCATGTCCTCGGTGGTGAAAACGTCCTTGAGCGCGAGCGGCACACCGGCCAGCGGCCCGAGCACCTGGCCGGCCGCGCGCCGTTCGTCCACCGCCCGGGCCGCCGCCCGCGCGGAGTCCGCCGCGACGTGCAGGAACGCGCGCACCTGGGAATCCACCGCGCCGATCCGGGCCAGATGAGCGTCGGTCACCTCGGCCGCTGACACCTCGCCGGCCGCGATAGCGGCGGCCAGGGCGGCCGCGGTCATCCCGGTGAGTTCGCTGTCCATGTCAGTCCTCCGCCAGGATGCGCGGAACCCGGAATCGCTGCTGCTCCACGGCAGGTGCCTGGGCGAGCGCTTTCTCCGCGCCCAGGCACGGCACCTCCACGTCGTCACGGAACACATTGACCAGCGGCACAGCGTGCGAGGTGGCCGGAATACCGTCCGCGGCTACGTCCTGGATCCGCGCCACGGCCGCGATGATCTGGCCGAGCTGGCCGGCCAGGTGATCCAGTTCCTCCTCGCCCAGGGCCAGCCGGGACAGGCTGGCCAGATGGGCCACTTCCTCGCGGGCAATGGACATGGCTGCCATCCTAGGACCGCCCGCGCTGCGGCCCGTCCTATTAATGGTGGTCGAGCACGCCAGCGGACGGCGCGGCCACCGGGGATTCCTGCTCGCTGCCGCCGGGCGCCTGCGCGAGCGGCCGCTGGCTCAGCGCGCCCCGGGCGAAACTGTCGGCCAGCCACGCGGTCGCCGCCGCCACGTTGAGCGGCCGGCTGAAATGCCAGCCCTGGGCCGCGTCGCAGCCCATGGCGCGCAGCGCCGCGGCCGCTTCCAGCGACTCGACCCCCTTGGCGACGGACCGGATGCCGAGCGCCCGGGCGAGATCGATCAAGGCCCCGACGATCAGCCCGTCGTGCGCACTGCCGGGGAGCTTCGTGATGAACGAAGAATCGATCTTGATCTCACTGACCGGCAGGTACCGCAGGCGTCCCAGTGACGCCCGGCCGGTCGCGAAGTCATCCAGGCTGAGCGGGACGCCGATCGAGGCCAGGGCCGCGACCACCGTCACGGTGTCGGCGGGCTCGCTGGTCAGCGCGCGTTCGCTGACTTCGAGCAGGAGCGCCTCGGGAGGCAGCCCGCGGGAGGCGAGCCCGCGCTCTATCGTGCCCGCAAGGCCCCCGTCGAGCAGGTCACGCGCGGACACATTGACCGAGAGCTGCACCGGAAGCCCGCTCTGCCGCCACGACGACGCCTGGTTGAGCGCGCACTCCAGCACGTGGGCGGTCAGGTCTCGCATCAGGAACGACTGGGCGACCAGCGGGACGAACGCTCCCGGCGTGATCAGCCCCCGGCTGGGGTGCCGCCACCTGATCAGTGCCTCAAGCCCGGCGGTCTGCCCGTCGGCCAGGAAAACCTTCGGCTGGTAGTGCAGTTCGAACTCACTGTGGTCGATCCCCCGGCGCAGGTCGCCGAGCAGGGAGAGCCGGGCCGGCGAGTTGCGGTCGGAGCGCGCCACGTAGGCCTCGACCCCGCTGTGCCGCTCCTTGGCCAGGTACATCGCCACGTCGGCGCGCTGCATGAGCCCGTCCACGGTCGTCGCGTCGCCCGGGTAGAGGGCGATGCCGACGCTGGCCTCGATCTCGAACGACATGCCTTCCAGCCGGATCGGCTCGGCGAGCGCGGCCCGGAGCCGGCTTGCCACCTCCCGCGCGGTGGTCTCGGCCCGTACCGACGGCAGGAGCACCGCGAACTCGTCCCCGCCGAGCCGCGCGACGATATCGCCGGGCCGCACGCTGCGAGTGAGCCGGTGCGCGACGATCCGGAGCAGCCCGTCGCCCACCGGGTGCCCGAGCGTGTCGTTGACCTCCTTGAACCGGTCGAGGTCGAGGAGCAGGAATCCGGCCAGGCCGCCTGACCTCGCCACCCCGGCCAGCGCCTCGTTGGTCCGGCGGGTCAGCAGCGTGCGGTTGGGCAACCCGGTCAGCTCGTCATGCAGCGCCTGATGCTCACGCTGGACCGACATGGCGGCGTTCGCGTAGACGGCGGCGAGCGGCAGCAGGAAGAGCAGGACGAGCAGGACCGACCGGTCCATCACCACGACGACCAGCGGAGCGGCGGACAGCAGGACCAGGTTGACGAATGCCTGGTAGGGCAGGGTGGCGCGGAGCGTCGCCAGGACCGGCGTGCGTCCGTGCAAGGCCACGGCCAGGCCGACCAGCACGAAGTTGCACGCGAAGTAGGCGAGCGCCGCGAGCGCCACCAGGCCGAGTTCCCGCCCGCTGAGCACCCAGGGCCGCAACGGCATCGGATGCTGGCCCGCCGCGTCCAGAACCACGGCTGCGGCCCCCAGGCTGAGCGTGCACTGGGCCGCGTTGAAGGCGCCCCGGAACGGCGCCTGCCGGCCGGTCAGCGCAGCGATCAAGGTGGTGGCACAGCGCACCAGCGCGGCCGTGGGAAAGCCCCAGTACAGGAGTGCGGCGAAGCAGAACGTGAGCGCGGTCACGCCGGAATCAGGGTCGGATTTTCCTGGCGTGACAATGGGCCGGAGTTCCCCGATCAGCGCGAGTGCGGCAATGACCCAGAACAGCGGATGGACGGCCAGTGCGCGCAGAGCGGGAAAGGAGAGCCTGGGTACGGTAACCGCGAGAAGCACGAGACCGGCCACCGCGACCGCGGTGATCAAGATCCATAGCGGAGAGCCGATCCGCGGACCGACATCCCTCGTGTCGTTCGGGTCCCTCATGGCGTCCTCGTGCTCGGGGCAGCCTATGGAATGCGCGTTTGCTCCACCAGCAGAGTACGGCGAAAACCATACTTCGCGAAACCGATCGCACACTATCCGTTACAAGGCATTGATCCTTAACTAAATAGGTGCAGGTCAGGACCCCGATCAGTACTTTCAAAGAAAGTTGCGAATCATGCCCGGCCGGCTGACTCAGCGTCGTCGGCCGACTACGCACCATCAGTCGGCGGTGCCTTCCCAACCGCCTCAGCGTTATCAGCCGACTCAATGCTTCCGGCTGCCTCAGCGTCACCGGCTGCCTCAGCGACCTCAGCCGACTCGGCCGCAGCGGCGGGGCCGTCATGCAGCAGAACCCCGAACCCAGCCTCGTCCAGCACCGGCACGCCCAGGGTGAGCGCCTTGTCGTACTTGGAGCCCGGCTTGTCGCCCGCCACGACGAAGTGAGTCTTCTTCGACACCGAGGAGGTCACTTTTCCGCCCAGCGCCTGAACCGCCTCCGCTGCCCCATCCCGGCTGAATTCCTCCAGCGAGCCGGTGATCACCACGCTGATCCCGGCCAGCAGCCCGAGCCCACCCGCATCGGCTCCGCCACCGGCCTCTCCGCTGCCGGACTCCAGCCGCACCCCTGCGGCCCGCCACTTGTCCACGATCGCCACGTGCCAGTCCACGGTGAACCACTCGATCACCGACGCGGCGATCGTCGGGCCCACCCCGTCGACGGCGGCCAGCCGCTCAGGTGAGGACGAGGAGATCGCGTCGACCGAGCCGAACCCGGCGGCGAGCGCGCGGGCGGCGGTGGGCCCGACATGCCGGATCGACAAGGCGACGAGGATCCGCCACAGCGGCCGCTGCCGGGCCTCGTCCAGGTTGCGCAGCAGCTTGCCCGCGTTAACCGTGAGGGTGCCTTGCTTGTTGACGAAGAAGGGGCAGCCAGCGAGATTCTCGGCGGTCAGCGAGAACAGATCACCCTCGTCGGTGAGCAGCCCGGAGTCGAGCAGGGCGACGACCGCCTAGTAGCCGAGCACCTCGATATCCAGGCCGCCCCGGCTGGCCAGGTGAAACAGCCGCTCGCGCAGTTGCGCCGGGCAGGACCTGGCGTTCGGGCAGCGCCAGTCCACGCCGCCTTCCTCCCGGGCCAAGACGGTGTCGCAGACCGGGCAGCGGGTGGGGAACTCGAAGGCTCGCTCGTCGCCGCTGCGCAGATCCACGACCGGCCCGACCACCTCGGGGATCACGTCACCGGCCTTGCGCAGCACGACCATGTCGCCAATCAGCACGCCTTTGCGGGCCAGCTCATCGGCGTTGTGCAGGGTGGCGTTCTCCACCGTGGACCCGCTCACCAGGACCGGCTCCATCACCGCGAAGGGAGTGACCCGCCCGGTGCGGCCCACGTTGACGCGGATGTCCAGGAGCCGGGTGGTGACCTCCTCGGGCGGGTACTTGAAGGCGATCGCCCAGCGGGGCGCGCGGCTGGTGGCACCGAGCGCACGCTGCTGGTCGAGCCGGTCGACCTTCACCACCACGCCGTCGATCTCATAGGGCGGGTCGTGCCGGTGCTCGCGGTAGTGCTCTATGTACTCCCGGACGCCGTCCAGTTCCCCGGCGACCTGGAACAGGTCGCTGACCGGCAGGCCCCACCCGCGCAGCCGCTCGTACCAGCCCGAGTGGGTTCCGGGATCGTCGATCGAGGTGACGCCCACACCGTGCAGGATCAGGTCAAGCGGCCGGGTGGCGGTGACCCGCGGGTCCTTCTGGCGCAGTGACCCGGCGGCCGCGTTGCGCGGGTGGGCGAATGGCGGGCGGCCCGCCTCGGTCAGCTTCTCGTTCAGTTCGCGGAACGCGGCGACGGGCAGGAACACCTCGCCGCGGACCTCCAGCGTCCCGGGCACGTCCGGCCCGGTCAGCCGGAGCGGGACCGACTTGATCGTCCGGATGTTCGGCGTGACATCCTCCCCGGTGACCCCGTCGCCGCGGGTGGCGCCGCGAACCAGCGCACCATCCCGGTAGACGAGGTCGATCGCGAGGCCATCGATCTTCAGCTCGCACAGGTAGGGGCCGGTGCCGCCGAGCCTGGCC
>Ga0265338_10003000_pt1 | contig 24417 bp, 18 predicted proteins | sample 42126metaG_FD_193579 | JGI IMG/M metagenome (GOLD analysis project Ga0265338, IMG submission 193579) | Rhizosphere microbial communities from Carex aquatilis grown in University of Washington, Seatle, WA, United States - 4-21-26 metaG | ecosystem: Host-associated > Plants > Roots > Rhizosphere... | reverse complement strand
CGGTGTTGGTGCCGAGGGTGATAGCGGTTACGACGCCATTGACCACGGTAGCAGTTGCAGTGATGGCGCCGGACGCAGGAGCGGTGAACGAGACAGTCGGGGCAGTGATGTAGTTAAGGCCACCATTGGTGACAGTAACGGACAGGACTGCGGTACCACCGGCGTTCAGTACGACCTGGGTTGTAGCAGGAATAAACGCGATGCCGCCTGGAGCGGGGTTCGGGGTATTCCCGAAGTTCGGCATGCCGCGAGTACGGAGGGAGTCGGGATAGTTATTAACATCCAGACCTGACCAGCCGAAGTAAGGAATGACACCACCGACGGTGCTTGGAGTACCAGCGTTCACCAAACCGGGAACGAGGAAACCAGCCGTGGTTAGCGAGTACACTGAACCGGCCGTGATGGCAGCGAATGCCAGGGCGTCAGCGAACAGCGCTGGGTTAAGGATGCCGTTGTAGTATGGAATGGTGTTACGGTCGCCGTAACGTACATCCAACTTGTGGGCGCCCATTGAGGTCTGAATAGTCATGTCTATCTTCCTTTATGGAAATTAATTATAGAGGGTTAACGGAGCTTGGCTAGCGCTTTTTGAGCGTGCGCAGCCCAGGCTTCGTCAGCGGAGCCTGTCTTGGTGGAGGTATCGCCAGGAACAACCTGAGCGAGCTTGGGGACGCTGACCATCTCAGCGAGCTTGGCTAGCTTAGCTAGCGCAGCCTCGTGTGATAGAAGTTCAGCGGCTACACCGTCACGCTTCTCAGCAGAACTGATCAGCCCGACGGATAGCATCTTGTCAGCGGCGACTTTGGCGAGACCACCGAGCTTAGCGGTATTATCCGCTACTTTAACTTCGGCGGTCTTTGCCTGAGAAGCAGCCTTTTGAACTTCAGCGACTTTCTTTTCGCTGGCCTCTAGCGCGGCGGCTACGGCGTCAAGTTCATCTGCGGCTTGCTTGAGAAGCTTATGAATAGTCATAGGTTGCATCCTTATTAGAGATTACGTTACTTTTTAAGGGCTGCAACCTTTGCCATGATCGCGGAGCGATACACAGCAGCGGCAGCGGCTACTTTGTCATTACCAGCCGGGAGTGGAGCGGCGGCAAGCTCGGCTAGCTGCTTGTCGTCGATACCTAGTTCTTGCTTGACAGCAGCGAGGGCCTGCTTCTCAGCTTCATCGGAAGGAGCCAAGTTGATTCCGGACATCGAGTCCTTCTTCTCTTCGGCCTTGGCAGCTACCTTCTCTTCGGGCTTAGCATCAGCGACCTTTTCAGCGGGCTTTTCTGCTGGCTTCTCTGGCGCATCGTTTGCGATCAGAATATCAGCGACCTTCTTGAAACACGCTTTACCAGCCTCTTCGGCTTCCTTGTAGAACTTGTCTAGCTTCTGGACATACGCTGGATCACTGGGATCAATTTCAGCGGCTGCGATCTTGGCCTGGACATCCTCGGGAACCGGGGGTGCATCAGGAGCTGCTTCAGCACCGGCACCGGCGCCTGCATCCATCGGGCCAGCATCACCAGCAGGCGGTACATCAGCGGCTGGACCTGGGCCAGCATCGCCACCACCAGCAGGAGCACCGGCATCCATTGGAGCCGCAGCGGGGTCACCCGTTGGCTCGCCGCCACCGGCATGCTGCTTAACAACTTGAGCAGCGGCCTCTAGCTCTTCGGGAGTTAGAGCGCCAGCCTTGAGGGCCTCCTCTAGGATCTGGGCAGCATCCTCATCGGAGATCTGGCCGGTTGAGAGTTGCTGCATAAGCTGGTCTGAAGCTTGGCCGGCAACATCGTCGTCTGCCATGCCTTCCATGGCGGTCTTAACTTTTGGGTCGTCATTACTCCGAGCAGCCTTGACTAGAAAATGATCAAGGGGGGTCAGAAGTGCTGAAGCAGCCTTGCGTAGCTCACCAGCGAGCTTACGGGCCTTGTCAGCGGCGAACTTGTTCTTGTCCGTTGGGCCGTTGTCGGCGTCCTTGATGGTCCCTGCAATCTCGCTACCCTTGGCGCCTTCTTGGCCATTGGTAGAAGCCGCAGTCGAACCGTCAGTGTTATTCGCAACTGAACCGTTCTCCGGGTTATCCTTGGCGCCGGCGTCAACAGAGGCCTCGCTGGAATCGCCAGCGCGGGCCTTGTTATCAGCGGCAGTAGCGCCGGTGGTGGGCTTAACTTCGTGCCCATCCAATGCGTCGAGCTTAGCGCTAACGCTGCCCTCGGCCTGCTTCAGAAGATCGCTCTTCTTCTCGGATGCGCGCTTGATCATACGATCAAGATCAAGATTAATGGCTCGCTTAGTCATAGCATATTCCTGTAAAAGGTAATGTTACTTTACGGTATTCATAAAGAGCTGCAACACCTTAAAAGGTTGCGGCAACGGTTCTAACGACTTCGGGACGGTCCCGATGGGCATACGCAAAAGCTACTTTATAGTGCTTATACAACATCGCAAGACCCTGTGCTTCAACGGGATCCAACTTGGATGCTGTCTTAGCCTTGGCGCCCTTGATGATAATAGTGATGGCACGGCTCTGGGCATCATGGGGTTCCATGGAGCAGGAACGCTGCAAATCATCCATAGCATCTGGTGGCAAACCAGCATTTTCGACGTGTGGCGGGGTGTCAAAGGATGACACTTCCTCACCGTCTTCTAAGAGGTCATCTAGGCCCTGGGCACTCTGATCATCAATGACTTCATTGGGGGTATCATGGCCCAAGACGGCATCAGCGAAGTCGCTGGCATTCAGCATGTTGCCTCTCTTCGTGAGGTACGCCAGCATCTGCTCGGTACCACGGAGTTCAGCACACTTCTTGATGGCCTTCATTGTGCCGGCGCCAACACTAAGTGGTGCTGATACCTTCTTAGCACTTGCCGGTATCTCTTTAACCAACTCAGCTAGGGCGTGCATGAACGCTAGCTTCGAACGTTCAGTGACGGGGGTTAGGCCATACATCTCAGCTAACTCGTGTCCACCAATTATCTTATGTGACGCAACCTTACGAAGACTATAAGCAATACGGTCAGCGGGCTTGTGGACTGCGCTGATATCGAAGTACTTCGGCTTCGGGTTCTTCATGTAGATCTTCTGGCCATCCTTCGTCACTTCCCCTAAGAAGTGCTTGATATGGTCACAGTGGTCCCTAGCAACTTCGGCCTTATGGTTGCAGAGCGAGCAGACGTCGTGGTCCTGCTTCGAACCCATGCTGAACGGAATGTCTTTACCGCTATTGGCGTCATCCACTTCCTTGGGGGCAAGGATGTTGTTCAGCGCAACGAGCAGCTCGACGCGGCTCATCATGTTCATCGGGTTGTGCGCTGTAGCCAGTACGGAACCGATCTTCTTCTCGGGATCGTCGTTCTTGTGGTTCCTGAAAACGTGGCCCATTTCTTTGAACGAGACGTGCGCCGTCTTATTGTCATGACCACTGAATCCGTCACAGTTCCTATTGGGGCCGTAGCGCTCTTCGTCACCTAGGGCAATGATATGGAGAACCGTGTGGTTCGGCATCGGCCGCAGGCTTGAGAGGACATCATTGAACATGCCGTGATTAGCATGCTTCAGCATCCAATTGGAATCGACACCTCTACGATGTAGTGGTACCAGCGATGAGCTAGCTTCACCGAAATCAAATGAATCAGTCGTAATTAGTTTAATCACTGTACTACCTCGGGTTGGTTAGTATTGCCGAAACCCAGTGAATGATATAGTCCCGGTAGCCATTCCTGTGCCGCTGCTGTTAGGGCTCCGGCTCCAACACCACGGGCACCGGCGCCTACAAGTGATCGATTCCAACTCGGGGCAGTTGATTGACGCAGAGACTGTGTCCCGCGAACCGCTGGACCAGCACGCTCCATCATAGTGGCTAATTCGCTGGGCCTATTCGTTGGGCGCCCAGTCGGGTTCTTACCGAGTAGTGCGTCATGGATATCCATGCGGCGCTGGATCTCGTGGCGCAGCATCTCTTCCTTAATCTTCAGAGCCTCGGAACGCTGTGGGTTAGTACCGGCGTTAGCGATTTCATCGGCAACTTGCTTGTGCAACTCGATGATCTTCGGCAGCTTAATGATCTGTGCCTGCGCCATCTGGAGCTTAGCATCTGGTGACGTCGGAATGTCGAGATTTGACTGACCAGCAATGTGAGCCAGGTTAGCGACATCACCGGAGACGTGCTCGCCGGGTCTACGCTCAGTCATGACGTACTTCGACTTACCGGGCTGACCCTCTAGGGGCTGGATGGTCTTATCGGCAATAGGAGCATTCAGAAGCTGTTCCAGGGTGCCGCTGAAGTTCTCGGGGCGAACGAGCTGACCACTAGCTGGATCACGGAGATATGCGCCACCCTCGGCGGCGTTAACAGCGTGAGTACCCGGTGACGACTTCAACTGATCAAGCTGTGCCTGATACGTCGCCAAGGGATTCGCTTTGGGCTTCTCTTCTTTGCCTTTACCCTCAGCTGCTGCTGGGGCAGGCTGGCCCTGCGACTTCGCCATCGATTCCGTGGCGGCTTGATAGTTCTTGGACCGCTCTTCTGGTGGTGCAACGGTCCAGGCGTGCATCTTCTGGAGCGTACTTTCCAGGGGCTTCTCGGCTTTGATATTCTTGGAGATAGCGTTTTGCTGCGCCTCAATGTTTGTAGTCGGTTTACCGACTACGCCACCAGTGGCTGCATTGAGCGCGTTAAGTCCACTGGTAACAGTGGGGATGACACCTCTGTTGAGCTGTGAACCGTGCTCAACGGACTTCGGATCAGTACTGGACGTGCCAGTAATGTACTTCGTGGTCAGCGGATTCTTAGCGGCAAGAGCGGCTATACCGACTCCGGCACCGACGTTACCTGGAGTGGCATAATCTTTAATGCCGGGCTTCGGTGGTGGTGCCGAGATGTCGCGGCCATTTATTAGGTTGCTAGCAGCCTCGCCAGTAGCATTTGCGGCGCGACCCAGTTGCGGGGCATACTTATTAACTGCCCATAGACCAACACCAGCACCAGCGGCTAGACCACCGGCTAGGGCTAGACCCTTGACCCAACGACTCCAATTGCTGCCACCACCCTCATTAGCTGGGGCGGCAACGGCTTCATCTTCGTCATCCTCCTCGGCAATCTTGACGAAAACGAGGTCAGCTAGATCAGCAGCTAATTTATCGACGTCCATTACTCGCCCTTAGATGGCTTATGTGAATTCGATGCGCGAATCATGAGGTCCAGAGGAACCGCGCCACGACTACCGAGATGCTGTCTAGCGAAAGCCAGCACTTCGGCATCACCGAACTGTGGGTTAACCGACATCGCGTGGTTATAGGCGTCAATCACGTCGGGGACTTCGTGCTTACCGACATAGGGGTCCTGGAGCAGGGATTCGATCTGTGACCGAGCCCTGCTGTTCAGGAGTTGCTGTGCTGTGCCATGTTCTAACTCAACCGGCTTCGACTCAACAGACGACGGGACATGGGAGATCTGGCTGATGGCTTCAACCGGATTCTCCCCTAATCCTAAAAAACTGCCGGTGTCCTTGGATCTCTCCTTGGCGTCTCCAACTAGTTCATCGACACTTTCCAGCTCCTCGGGCAACAGCCCGGCGATCTTGGCTTCCTCGATTCTGACGAGACGCTGGATATGGGCCTTAACAGCTTCACGGTCTGCTGATGCCTGCCAGAGTTCATCGGCATTCTCAGCGGACTTGACTAGCTTGTACACCGCTGGGCTGACATACATTCTGCCGGAAGCGACCTTCTCCTGTGACCGTGCTTGCTCCAAACCAGCTGGCCCCAAGTCGTAGATCAGATCGATCAGCTCCTGCGTGATACCCTGGGTACCAGCGGCCTTCTCGAACTCAGCGAACGATGGGCCGTCACTGACGCAGAACGCTGAAGCGATCTTGTCGAGTACATCACAGGCCGCATCGCGGAACTGCATAGCCTCTTCGGACATCCTGGAAATGGCAAACTTGGCTTCACTGAGACTGTCATAGGGATTAGCGAAGTCACCATCTTCTAAAGCTGTCTTAGTAAGACCCCAGTCCTCGCGGATACTGGCTACCTTAGCAGCCTTCTCCTCATCGGAGATGGCTATGCGGCGATAGCTCCCACTATCTTCCCAGGTATGGGCCGCAGCGTCCTTCTTGAGGTTCTGCGTGATACCAATGGCATCGGGCTGCTCGGCGTCTTGTTCGCTATGCTCCGACATCGTTGCCAGTTGCGCCTCTGAAGCTGCCCCAAGCGCCTCTTCGGCGTTGGTCAGGGGGAACGGCTTCTCTTTATCCTCGGCCTTGGCACTCTGGAGATGAGCGAGCTGCTTCGAGTTGTTTACCGCGTGACTAACGAGATATACCTCTTTGTCAGTCATCGTGTTATCCTTAGCGACCTTGCGTAGGGCCGCATTGGGATCGATGCCGATATTCATGAGGTCGATGCATTGCTCAGCTGCTTTAATCAGCTCAGCATGACGACCATCATTCATAAGTTCGATAGGTTTCATTATTTCTCCACGGTTTCTATACGTAGTGGTTGAACTGGTACTTCAAGGTTACTCTCGATAGTAGGATCTGCAACGGAGACCGTCAGCGTACGCATGGCAGCTTCGATGCCGGCCTGCATATCGTCTTGACCACGACCAGCAGCCTTCTCGTCCCATTCATCGGCAATCTTGAGGTATTCCGTGGCAAACTGAGCCTGAGCACCGATACCCATACCGATTTCAGGAAGTTGACGCCTGACGATATCTCTGTAAGCCCCCATGAACAAGCGCTCGGCTTTGTCCTCTGAGATACCCTGAGTAATGGTTGCTTCGATAAGTGCAGACTTACCGAACCAGGCTAGTCGATGTAGTACACCGATACGGTCGGCTGCGTGATAGGTCTTGTGAGGGGCACCCTGGAATAGCATGCCACATATATCCAGGGCCTTGCGGTTACGCACATCAAAATACATAGCGCAGTAAGCATCTATGTCGGCCCCGTCACATTCCATGAACTGCTTGATGCGGTCATTATCGCTACCACCGACTATCATAGCCTCCAGGAGTCCACGCTGCCAGGGCCGCTGATTGTATAGTTCGTGAGCATTTAAGTAATGTGGGTACTTGTAACCCATGTGCCCGTTATTGGCTCTCAAGAAGTTGTAAACCTCAACTGTCAAAGGATCTGCGTCCCTGAGCCTGTTGAGTGATTCAACATGGGAGTAACCGGCATTCAACAGTTCCGCTATTCTGGCGTGTCGCCAATCAGGGCGAGCCGGTGCTATCATAACTTACATAATACCGGTGAATATAGCAAATACAACTGTAGTACTGATGTATCAAGACTTTAAACGAAAAAAGCCCCCGTAACAACAGGGGCTTCTTGTTCGTTATGTGTTTAACGCTTAGACGTTCGTGCCGCCGCCGTCATGAGGAGCCTTAGGGGCAGCCGTTGCGAGGCGACCGCTATTGGACTTCTTCTGCTCTACGGGCTTCGGTACCTTGGTGTAGTCTGGCTTGATCTTGGATTCTGGGGTAGGCGAGGTATCAACGGGGATGTTCTTCTCCGCCGGTGGCTTGTCGTACTCCGACGCCATCTTAATGGCGATATCGCGGACCTTGAGGTACTCCGCCTCAGTTAGACCGTAGGCCTGAGCTTCCTTAGCGAATCCAATTTCGAAGAAATTGTCGCGGTGCTTCTGTTCGGCAGCGGCTAGCTTGGTTTCGAGTTCTTTTGAGAGCTTCTGCATGGCTATGATCCTTAGAGGATGACTTTACTGGACTCTGGAACCAAATCAAGCCTGTGCAGGCTTACCGGCCTTCAGCTTCTGGGACAACAACTGGGAGACGAAGTTCTGAGTCGGGCTAGCCGGTACTGGCCCAGCTGGGGGTGCCGGTGGCATAGGCTGGATCGGGGCGGCTGTTGACTGCTTGAACAACGCAATCCTTAGGGCGGCACCGGTCTTCTTCTGCTGGGCTTCTAACTGCTTCATGAAGTCTGTGGTCGGTGTATTGGGGTCAACACCGAAGTCGCTGGTAGCTGCACCTAATTGTGGTTTCGGTGCAACAGCGGGCGCCACTGGAGCCGGAGTGCTGGGCTTCACGGTATTCGTGATAGCTGGGGTGCCACTATTGGATATCACTGGAGCCTTGACCGGGGTCTGAGCCTTTTGCATGGCCTTCATGAAACCAGGACTGGTACCTTCACCGCTAAAGTCACTGGTCATCTCAGCGGCTAGCTTACAGACTTCGGCGTACTGTTTTTCATCTAAACCGGCATCCTTAGCGGCCTTAGCGAAGCCATACATGAACGCTACTTGGCTGTCGAAATCAGCTATCATTTCGGCTTCTTGAATGGAGGCCATTTTATTAGGTCCTAAGCTAGTTGGTTTAGCGGCCAATGGAACTGGTGTTGGTGCTACTTTTGGAGGGGCTGGAGGGGCTGGAGGGGCTGGTGGAGCTGGAAGCGCCTGTAGCTTGTGAACAGGTATCATCGGATTTTCAGGGAGTGGTGTGCTTTTAATAGGTAGCTCGGAGACATCATCATGCTCTTCTGGCTTGCGTTCAATGGGTTTCAGTTTGTCATAAAGATTGCGCCAGTATTTCATGGCATTCAAAGTAGGTCCACTCATCATCTTAGGATCTAATCCGCCACTAAACTGCTGTGGAATAGGCTGTTTAGCTATAAACGAAGCTAGTTCAACTGGCATGGAGGGATCCTGTGTGTTTATTTGATTTTGTTCGGCTTTGAAGTTCAAAAAGAACGGCGAATGTAGAAATCTTCTATCATCCTCTAACTGAGCAGAATTAGGGCGAACAGCCTCCATGACAACTTAGATATCGCCTTCGATATCATTTTGACCGAAACCAACACCGTAGTGGTCCGGATCCCCGGCTAGTGAGCGCTTCTTCAGGAATAGGACGATATCACCGATATCACTGAATGACGCCTTGAGGTTGTCGATCAGCTCGGAGAGGTCACTCTCATTGTTGTACCGGTCTTCGAACTCGTCGTAGTGCCAGAAGATCAGGAACAGGATACGACCAAGGCGGTCCATACCAGTGATGATCGTCGGCAGGAATCGGTCAACTAGCTCAGTCGGGGCGTGTGACTTCAGCAGCGAGCCCATGACTGACGCGTCGAACACTTCCTTCTGACCGGTCTCAGCGGCTTGCTGAACCGATGATAGCGGATCCTGGGCACCCTGCGATACACCGTTACCTTCATGACCGCCGCCGCCAAACGGTGACTGGTACATGTAGAACTCGCGGTTATCCGCTGGGGTCTTCGGTAGTCTGAGATTGACAGGGATCTGGCCGGGGAAGAACTGATTCAGTTCGTTACCGCTGCTGAGATCGACGTCTTCCGGGGGGAACGTCGGGAACGGATCGAACTGTGAGGCGTACTTAACATGGTATGTCTCAGCGGTGCCGTTGGCATCGTTGATGACAATGCTAGCATCCTCGTAGCCTAGACCGTGATTGATCATGAGGTGCTCGTAAGCAGCCTTCTTGCTCAAGCTCTGAACGCTACGGCCATCGTCGATAGTAACATTGTGGTCAGTCTTCCAGACCTTCAGCGGGCTGGCGCTCTTGGTGAGCTGCTTGATTACCGTGTCTTCATCACCGAAGCAGCTGGCGTCTAGAAGCATCTCCGACTTATTCTCGGAGTACGTCTCATGTGGGAAATCACCTTCAGCAGAGAGCTTGAAGCTGTTCAGCTTGATAGCGGTGAAGTGCTTATCGTTGATGATGAGCTTATTCTTCGTGAACTGTGGCTCACCGCGACCATTAGCCACGACAAGGATAGAGGTCACGCGGTCATTGGGGTCAACGCGGTCATGGCGCTGCTGGCTCGGGCCTTGGCCGTAACCAGTTGGTGACGATGAGAACTTCTCGTCACGGACCTTCATGTAGTAGTGATCATTCGTGGTAAAGACCGTTGTACCGTCTAAGCCGTCCATCTTCTCTTTGATGCAGTGCCCGCCGGTGCCTTGACCGGTATTGCTGATGAACACGCAGACATCCTTGGGCTTGACACTGCTGGGCTTGACGCCGGCCTTGTCTAGCTCGTCGATGAACTCACCGACGGGATACTGACGGACACAGAACACCTTACGTGGCTGGATCTCGCAGTAATGACCGGTCTTCAGTGACATTACGAATACAGTTGGTTCCGGATCGCTATTCGGGCAGATGAAAGCTGGATCAACGGAGCCGTCGTTCCAGAGGACATCGTACAAGCCGCCGCCTTCGGGGTTGATGAGTTGCTGCTTCGTCTGTGAGACGTAGAGCAGGGACTTATCGACTTCGGGGCGCTTATCGATTACGCCGACGCCACCCTCCATGATGGACTTGCGCTGCTCATCGTTCAAGCTGTCTACGCCGTCACCGGTAATGGTGTCAACGACGATAACAGGCTTTTCCTTCTTCTCCGCAGCGACCTTAGTTACCTTGGGGGCGTCGATTAAGTCAGTGATATCGTAGAACCGCTCGAAGGACTCCCTGAGCTTCGGAATGTCAAATACAGCCTTCTTGAACATCTCGATAGCCCCGGACTCCCGTAGGGCGTCTGGAAGGGCAATCGTGGCTTCTTCGCTACGGACCCCGGACATCTTGCTGAGGCTGTCTTCACCGAGCTTGAGGTTAACGGCTCCATGGGAGCTAGGTAGGGTCTTGAGGCGGATATAACTGGGAACACGGACACCGCGCTCATTACGGCTACGGGTATCGGTCTCACCGACGGCTACGGTCTTCTTGTTGATAATCGAGTTGATCCAGGCTTCAGTCAGCGGAACGAATAGGTCGGAGTCAACGGAGTACAGCGACTCCATACCGCGAACCTCACCGTTCAGGAAGAAGATGGAGGCATAGTAGACCTTATCTTCGATTTCGAAGCCAAAGATGCCTACGGCACGCTTGCCTTCCTCCTCAACCTTCAACATCTGGAAGCCAATTAAGTAGTCCAATAGGCCCTGAGCCTTATCACGGAGGTTCGTGTACGCCAAATTGGCGAAGGTCTGCTCTAGTTGGGTCTCATTCGTTTCGCTCATGGTACTACCTTATATAGTAGGAGTTTACAGTAATCAACCGTAATGGCCAGTGGTGGTTAGATTTTGACCCAGGGTAGCCGGTTTAGCTAGGGCCGGAGCGTAGGATGTACTATCAGTGTCTGAGGTCGCACCACGGTGTAAAGCATTCTCAAAGGCTTTAGAGGTGTAGAACCCGATGAGTTTGGTTCTCCAGTCGGGATCATGGTAGACCCCAAGCATGGACCGTACGGGGACCGGTTCGAAGTCCGGGGGATCATCGTGGCTATAAACGTCGTTGATGCCCCACTTCTTCAGATCCGCAGCAACCTTCTTCGTTATCCTAGTCCCGGGGGTATAGTGTAAAGCAGGTTCCTCTAAGTACTTACCAACTGAAGCATCGGGGTTAGTATTCCTAGCAGTTGGGCGGCGCTGATAATCGTGGACCAGCTTGTTAAACGGTACGATGTCGCCGTAGACGTTGTCACCGATCCCGTTGACACTGTTGACCCGTGCCCAGTTCATTAAGCCGGCTACCACTGGTTCGACGTTGCGACGGTGCGTACTAGCACCCGAATTGTCTAGTGCTTCCTTGAGATGCTTGGCATATACCCTGCGGGCCTCGCCCATACCACGGAGCCTCACTAAGTCGCCGGGGTGCGGGGTACCATCAGTTAGTTCATCACCGTGTTCAACGTGCTCACCGACTTTAACAGTTGGCTCAATACCCTCAGGTACGAAATAGGGCTTCTTACCGACATGGATGTATTGACCCCCCTGCGGTGCCTTCGTGATCTTCGTTACGACCCCGTCTTCCTCAGACAGGGGACCAGCTTCGGGGAAGTTCTCGGGGGCGTCTAGGAGGCGTGTGATATATTCCATGCCGGACTTGTTCATACGATCCGACACACCGGCACTATGCTTAGACGACAACATACCCTGGGACAGCTTCTCACCGATGGCCTGGGCTGATTGTAGCCCGATATTGTCACCGACCAGTGATAGACCGTGACGCGTTCTGCGACCAGCAGCGAGACGACTGACGCCACCGTCTTCACTGGGTTCAGTCATAGTCGAGTGGACCAAGATATCATCGACACCCTTGTCCTTGAGGTCTTCAAGGTTCTGCGCCGTTATCGTTGTGCCAGCTTTTAACGGGCCAGCATCGCGAGCAAGAACAGCACCAACATTGTCGGTATCACTAGTTTTGGTAGGCAGCCCAATGGGTAGTCTCCGTTCCGGTGGTGCGTCCCTAGTAACAACGATGCGGTGTGCGGCGTTACTGAGCTTCTTCGTAGTGAACCCAGCATCAGCAGTAGCGAGCTTAACGCCTACGGCACCTTTGCGTTGGCCGTAGCTAGCAGCGAAGTACTGTGCCGGTGTGTAACCCTCAGCGTACCCCCGTGTCAGTGGGACCGGGAGGAACTTGTCATTCTGATCAGTAGCCAAGAGGTCTGCACCTCTCATGCTGTTTAAGTCAGACTTCTTGCCACGGGTACCGCTTTCGAGCTGGAACACATACGGGCTGTTCTCGGCTTTACTCTCGTCGTATACAGCCTTCTGCATCGGTGCTACGTGTGGCAGCAAGGTGTCAACGATAGCTTTATCACGTTGATCATCTGTCAGGGTGTCATCGTTGAGCAACGCATCGATCTGCGGTTGCACCTTAGCCATGATGTTCTGTTTGGCCTGTGACCGCTTCAGAGCCGACAAACTGACTGAAGCACCTTCGGTCCATGCCGAGGTCTTACCGATATCACTGAGCTTCTGGAGTACATCTTTGTACTTATCGGGATGCTTCTCAGCTAGCTCCATGAACAGCTTGTGGATACCGGCTTTATCAAGGTGATACTGTTCCTTGCGCATGTCCTCGGGGAGGGCATCGCTGATCATGATAGCGCCGATATTCGTCAACTCAGACACTGGTGTCTATCTTTCGGATATGAAGTTGATCAGCTACCTTGTCGAAATCATCTTGTCCAATGTCGGTGTATACAATCATTTTGTCGCGCTCATATACAACCGCTATGGGATCGCCGGCGTCACTATAGACGATGGCTTGATGAACCGGTATTAAGTATGGTTCACCGCTGTCATGAATAATTTTAATGAGCATATCACCGTGGGGGTTTATAAGGTGCGGGGGCCGGAGGAGTAGACATCGTATAGCCACCTACTGGAGTCTGTGGTGGTGGCGACGGCGGTACTGTAGGGGCCGGCTTCGGCGCGTCAATAGGGGCTGCTGGTGGCGGCGTAATTGACGGTGCAACAGTCGGCGTCTGCGAGGCACGCTGATTCGTATACTTCTCGGCTAAACTACCCATGATGGTACCGACGATGGCTCTGTTACCGAGGGCACGCTGTGTCCTGAGGTCTAAGCCACTGAAATCGAAGTTACCATCGGGCTTCATACGCTTCTGCAACTCCTCGGGGTGCTGCGCGAGACGCCCCAGGTCGCGGGCGCCATAAGCACCAGACTCCGTGGAGAGGATGTCACCAACAGCCATGGAGTGTGACATATTCGAGGGAATCCACGACGACACCATGTTACCGTCATAGTTATCCTTCAGCATTCTGGCCTGGGGATCATTACGGGCAGCAGTGAACAGCGCAGCAGCATCTTGGGGGCTACCGGTTTGCTGGAACTTCTTCAGCAATGCGGCGCCCTTGGGATTGACTTGGACGTAAGCCGATACGGCCTTATAGCTGTCAGCCTGCGACTCGCCTTGAGTACCGGCGCGACCCACAGAGGCAGCGTACATATTAGCTTGGTCAGGACGTACCCCGTGAGACGTCAGATAGCTCGATAGGACCGCTGGGTCCTTAATAGCGCTAACAGCCTGGTTAAAGGGAATGCCCATTTGATGGGACAACTGCGAGGCCTGTGACATCGTATTTGGATCGACGCCAGCACTGACGAGCTGCTTACGGTATCCATCAACGGTCTTGTAGAAATCTTCTGGGCTCGATATAGCTTTATCAGCACCGAACTGCTTCACGAGATTCATCGCCGCGCCAGTGGTGGTGGCCATACCGTTGGCCATAATCCAACTAGAGGCCTGCGACAACTTAGCGGCATTATCAATCGATGCGTTCTGCGGGTGCAGTTCAGCATCAGCTAAGACACCACTCATGGCATCATTGATGTTGATCGGATTACCTTCGTGGTCCGCGAACTTACCGCCCTTATAGGCGTTCTCGAACTCTTCGAGCTTCTGGTTAAACAGATTCTCATCGAACTTGCCACCGGTCTGTCGGTATACCGCGTTAGCAATGGGCATGTACGATGTCGGCACGTCAGGCATGAACATCGTGATAAGCTGGTTAGCCTCGGGGCTAGCGACACGCAGCATCTGGAGGAACATACCGGCGTTCTGTGGATTGCTCTTAGCCAAGCCGGCTAATTGCTTTGCCACCATACCGGGCATGCCACCCATCTTGTCACCGACCTGTTCTAGGCCGGCGCCGATACGATCACCACCCATGGCCATGGCGCGCATTGCTGCACGCTGCATAACCTGCATCTGTCTCCCGTATTCAGTCACTGTACCGGGGCCGGTACCGAACCTACGGGGCTGAACTAACTGCGGGTAATTCTTCTGGAGGAACTGATAGATGAACGGACTAGCTCCCTGCATCAGAGCAGCAGCTTCTGGGCTAACTCCCTGGAGTCCCTGAGCTATACCAAAATATGGAATACCGACACCGCCCTGCGGAGCCATAGCAGGCGTGAAGCCACCTTGGTACTGTTCCGGTGAGGGACCAGTAGCACCGAGGGCCTGAGAAACGTCGCCTAATACGCCTTCCTCAGCTAGTTTGCGATATACCGTACCAAGTGTGTTATCCACACAGCCTCTTATTTCTTGAGGGCTCTACCTAGTATGCCAGCGGTCTTCATTGGACCCTGAATCATAGACGGATCAAAGCCTGTCATCCCAGTCACCGGCCCTGGTAGTTGTGCCGGAGTCGGAGGAGGAGCTGCCTCTTCCTGTGCCGGCTTCTTGGTCTTGCCAACCATCTCTAGTGTCTGTCTAACGATGTCCATGGTGCGCTTCGTGATCTTATCAACGATGTCAGCACCTTCCTCGGTTACGCCGCCACCGCCGCCTGCATCTGGGGGAGGCATCGGGGGCATGGCACTGGGGTCCATAGCACCTGGAGGAGGCATCGCACCGGGATCCATCGGAGGAGCGCCACCGGCACTTGGATCACCTGGAGGAGGCATCGGAGGAGCCCCACCACCCATACTGGGATCCATTGGTCCCGGAGGAGGAGGAGCACCGCCCATTGAGGGATCCATGGGGGCACCACCTGGAGGAGCGCCTGGAGGGCCTGGGGGAGCGCCTGGAGGAGGACCCATTGGGGCGCCGCCTGGGCCAGAAGCCTGTGGACCCTGAGAACCCATGGGGATGAAGCCTAACTTCTCTTGAAGGGCTCGCTTGAACTGTCTGGCGTAAGGAGTCATGTTATAACCTTAGTTATTGGTACGAGTTAATCAATCGCGGTGCAGAATACGAATCGGGGTCTGCGCCCCTATCTCGCCACGGGCATACGCCGATTTGGCGTCCTCCGCAGTCAAGAACACCTTGGGCTTCTGTCTATCATCTTTCTTGCCGGCTAAGTACAGACCAGCGGTATAGTCCTGAGTCGGCTCATAATGAGTCTCGAAGTTACCGGTAAAGTGCAAGTTCTTGCTGGGCATCAGCTTTTCTTTGACATCTTCAATGGCATCCTCTGAGACTGGGACGTGGACGTTTTCGGCGTCTCCATCGAAGTCGGCCCCGGTAGCCTTGAGAGTATGGTACGGTACATGTAAAGCGTCACCGGGTACCAACTTAGCAAAAGCCCCTTGATAAGCATACCGGTGCAGAGCCGGGGCACGGTTATACACGATGGGGCGGTGCTTCATCTCTTCTTCAAGAGCGGCCTTAGCCACCGGGGTCTGCTGCTGGATATCCGTCATGGCTTCCGCTGGGGGCATACCATTCTGGACCATGCGACGGATGACGAATGGTCTAAACATCGACCAAGCCATCTTTTCGGGTAACCCGATTTCATCGATCCCCAGGTCGCCATTAGCCGTGATGGCTGTTCTGCCTACGGTGTCAACTGATGAACCAATGACACGACGGTGATACGTACTGTACTTCGGGCTACTGCCTAAGCCGATGGCGTAGTTCAAGATGCCCTTGACGCCTTGCTCAGCGGTCTTGGGATTGACTGGTGACTCCTTGCCAGAGATAGCCTTAACAGCATTCATCAGGGTCAGGTACTGATCACCGGCACTACCGAACTCGGACTTAGCATCGTGGTAGTTCTTCTTGGCCTCAAGGAGATCGTGATACAAGTAGTTCAGGTCATGGATCATGTCCGTGGACTCACCGCGCACCACTGGGCGATATCTCGGTGGGACAACAGCTACTTTAGAGACCATCAGCTCTTCGGGTTTGACCCCCAGTGTCTTCAGGCCCTGGAGATATTGCAGCCGCTTAACGGCATCATCACGTTTTGATGTCCTACCGCCACGGATATCGTTTTTAGCGATCTCCATGGCCTTATCGATATCAACGCCTTGAAGCGCCTTCTCAATCGCTTCGGGGCCACGCTTACCGTATAGCTCTTCTTTACCGCTGAGCACGTCATTCATGCCCTTACCGGTCAGGCCAAGGATTTTCTGGATCGGCTCGATGAACAGGGGATGCGGTATCTTTTCTGGTAACGTGATCTTAGCCCAGTCCTTACCTTCGGCACCACCGGTCATACCGATGTCGAATAAGCCACCCTTAACGGGGTCCATGGTATCGAAGTTGTAGGTCTCGCCGTTCTGGATCTCGTGCTTGGCAAAGGCATCGATGTCTTTGTCTAGGAGTGGGCGCAGCTGCTCCTTGGTCCCATCTTCCTTGATATGGACCCCAGCGCCTTTGAGCATGTCCTTAAACTCGTCATCGGCAAAGGACTTCGTCGGAGCAATCGGGGTTTCACCGTGCCGGACCTGACGCCAGTAGTCGTCGTTACGCTGGCCACGGATGAGCTTGACGTCCTTCAGGAAGTTGGTTGCCCCAGCAGCTAGGAGAACACCGGAATCCATGAGGTTGATCTTCTTAGCGCCTTCTGGGCCACCCTTAGCTGGGTAACCTGAAGTTGTGTAAGAAGCCTGATCACGGGCACTGAGCTTACCTTCGGCCTTGTGATGGAGCCGCATGATATAGGAGTTACCGACGTACACCCCAGGAATGGATCTGCCATCACGGGGATCTACAACGGTCTCAGTCTCGGGGATCCCAGCTTTCTGTGCCTCATTCAAGGCGAAGTCAGCGATACCCCCTGGGGTGTCGAAAGCCTTAACGGCGTAGGGCTCACGCCCGGTTCGCTCGACGATCTTACCGAGGAGCTGCTCAGCTAGTGTGCTGGGATTAACGCGGCTGATAACACCGTTGGTATTGAAGATAACTTCAAGGGGCTTGCCATCACTGGCAATCGGCATTTCAGCGTCGGGTCTGATCTTAGCGACAACACCTTTGTTACCGTATCGCGGAGCTAGTTTGTCGCCTAGAGCAGTTGTATCGTAGGACTTCACGAGGACCTTGATACCGTCCTTGGTCCGCTCGACATCGGTCACGACACCGGGGGCATGATGATCCCAGACTTCGGACTTATCGCTGATACTCGATTTCGGTGATGTCATCAACGCGCCAATGGCTGACGCTGGCTTATCACCGATACCTAAGACAAGTGGGTCACCGGTGTTGACTGTTGAGCCGACTTTGACTACTCCGTCGTCACCGATTTTATCTAACTGGTCGGGCTTATACTTATCACTGTAAACAGCTACGAAGTCACCTTTGTCCGTGGACTTCAAACCGGTACTGCTGAGTTCAGTCTTGTACATCGCTTCGGCGCCGAGCTTCTTAGCGGCACTCTCGGAGATGACGAACGCGTCCTCGATGGTGTTCCCGTGATCGCTCATATATGCGGAGCGCAGGTTCCTGCCAATCGAGAAAGTACCCTTATCATCGGTGAAGTTGGACTTCGCCAGAATGTCGCCCTTGCGGACTGGGGTGCCGACTTCGACTACTGGGGTATTATGCAGTGCGGTCTTACGGCCTAAGTAGTAGTTATTATAGAGATCGACCTTCTTCTTACCGCTGGCAGTTGACAACAAAATTGAGTCCGGTTCGACCTTCAGAACGACACCTTCTTCTGGGGCGTAACGGGCACCCATGGACTCGCCCATGTTACGGTGCAACGATGAACCGTCGTAGTCCTGCGACTGAACGAACGGTGCCTCCGACTCTCTGAGCGGGACAGCCTGCTGCGTCATGCGGGCACCCATGAGGAGGCGCTGGCCCTTAACACCCTCGGGGAACGGAATGATGCGTGTTCCCCTGGACATTAGATCATCTGGCTTGACTATTTCATAGTCGATCTCTTCCTTGGGGGCGTGCGTCACTTTGTCGTTACGGACAACGGCAACACGCTTGTTAGCGCTGCCCATCTCACCGGGAAACGCTACGGTCTTAGTAGACAGGTTCCTAGCAGAGATGGTCTCCAACTGACCGGTCTTCAGGTTTCTGACAGTAGTGTACAACTGACCATCACTGCCTTGGAGCGCGGCGTCAGTGGCACGGAGATCGACACCGATATTGCTGGACTCCGGGTTCCGTGAAGCATCGATGACCCCGAGGTAACTGGCTTGGACGTTACGGGCATCCTTACTAACAGATTCAATATTGCGGATCCCACCTTCACCGAGGCGTGTTATGGCCTGGCGTAAGTCGTGGATCTCCATGGGATTAATATTCTCTGGGGTCTGCGCTAGACCGCTGCCCTCGAATATCGTACCGATGTTCTTGTTCAGCATCCCAGGCTGAATCGGTTGCAGTGAACTCTTGCGCGAGGCTCTCCAGAATGCTTGGCGCAGCGATCCCGTTATGTCTCTGCCGAGGCGCTCAGCGATGAGGCTCTGGGGATTGTGGAACGACTGGAAAGCCTGTGAGTCGCGGTTATCACCGGGAACTTCTTTACGGGCTACCTTGAGCTGCTTCTGCGTAGCCTTCAGCAACGTGTCCGGGGTGATGTTCTTGATGCGCTCCCCAAGGGTCAGCTCCGTGGTATCCTCATCGACCTGTGAGCGCTGTAATGCCGCCTTAAGGACTTCAGCTAAGTCACCATGGGCAACCTCGCCTTTGACGTGGCTCAGCTTGTGGACCAGCTTCGTCATGTCCATGTCGTCGCGACCACTGGGCTCTCTGAAGTTCTTCTCAAACAGTTCATTGCCCCAAGCAGCCTTCATGGCTTCGTCACTGACTCCCAATGACTTCAGTACGGGATACAGCCTCGTAGTGGACTGGTCCACTTTGAACTTGAACAAACCGGATTGCGGTTCCAGTTCAATACGGAAACCACGGCCTGTACCAGGCTTAGCGTTGAAGTGTGTTTCGACGCCACCATTACGCTGTTCCCTAGTATAGATGCCGGGGCGCAGCCGCAGCTGGTTCCGCAGGGCATACTGGACTCCGTTACGGACGAAGAGACCCTGAGAATTGAGGTGTGGCACATGGGCCACTGTCATGCGCTGCTGATCAACTACTCTGCCCGTGGTGTCCTTCAGGGCGACGTCAGCTTTAAGGGCGCGTTGCAACGTTCTACGCCGCAATACAGCGTCTTTCTCGTCGGCTATACCTGGTTCATATTCGTTGTCGTAACCGACATTGCTGAACTCCAAGCGATGCGTGGCGTTCTCAATGGGCTTGAAGTTTGTTATCGCCTTTGCCGCGTAGTCGTAGATATCCTGGCGTTGCCCCGGTATATCATCGAATTTACGGAATGTTACCGGTGGCGCAGCCGGTTCATCGAACATGGCCACTGTTACCCCGCCATTGCAGGTTGCGGGTCGTCCACGTATTCAACTGGTTCAGCGACAGCCATAGGCGGTTCAGTCTTCTTCTTCCGCAGCAGGGCCTTCAACGAATTGATCTTAGCAGCGCTCTCGCTACCGGCCTGCGCCTGGTTATAGGCGCGCATACCGCTGAATACCAGTGAACCACCAAGTAGAGCTGACAGCGAGTTCACAACGTCTCTACCGGGGTACCAGCCTTCTTTGTTAAACGATACCTTCATGAAGTGGACGTCTTCAGCAGCCTTCATATGGGCGTGCAGCGTCTCGTCTTCCTCGTCTGGGGCGTCGCTGAGAATACCTTTGATACGGTTCTTGACGCGTTCCTTCTCCTCGTTAACCGCAGCTTGGCGGTTCCTGTTGAGGAGCCAGTTACTGAACTTCCAACCACCGATACCGGCCCCCGTGGCTAGAGCGCCTAGGCCCATAGCTTCGGGGATATTGACATTGAACGTTGGTAACTCAAAAGCTTGCTTCAGTACTCTACGGACCCGGATACCTCTGCGACGTAACTCCTCGGCTTCATCACCACTAACTGGAACTGGAACGTGCGCCATAGGCAGTTCGGTATGGTTGACACTAACGGGAGCGGCTTCTGGGTCGCCTCGTGAAACCATATCGTAGATCCCCTTGAGCGCTCTGGCGCCACCACCGACTAGTGCAGCGGTACCGGCGACGTAAGGGGAAGCTTCTAGAAAGGAGTTGAAATCGGTCATACTTTCTTTGTGTCAGGTATCTTAAGCGAAAATTCAGACCAGCGCAACAAGGCTATATAGGTGCCATTATGGAAGTTAACAACACTCTCACTGATAGCTCCTTGTCCAAAGGTAATCTTCTGCCAGACCTCTGTGTAATCCTTTAGGTCCTGTTCTACACTTAAGTTAAAAACACGGACATTAGCATTGAGGATCTGTTGGAGTTTGTTCTCCGGCTTATCGTCTTTACCGAATAACGGGACTTCGCTGTTCGGCGGGACTTCAACGGTCTGCGGGGGATAATAGCGTGCTGTAGGAACGCCCCGGGGGACGTTCAGTACTTTAGCGACTGAGCTTTCTGGCATGCCTAAACATTACTAACGCTACGACGCTTAGCAAGTATCTGCCGAAGCGCTGAATTCTGTTGCTTCGCCCTCAGACGCTCTAGCTCTTGGCGTAGGAGTTCTGTCTCGACTTTGGTCTTTGTAATGTCTTCATCGGCGTCACCGGGATTGGCTATTGTGCCAAGTGCGGCCCCTGCGGTCTCACTGCCTTTGTGTGCAATGTTAGCTGCTGCCATAGGAATGTCGGTGACCCAGCCGAAGAGCGCCTTCTTGAAGTAGCCCTGCTCAATAGCTTCCTTGACGAACGCTGCCCTAAAGGCTAAGCGCTCGTCTTGTCCGATCTTAGATAAACCCACGAGACCTCCTAGTAATGCGCCGGCTTCGGCTACGTTATCTGCGGCACCATCTGGTAGCCCCATCTCTGAACTGATCCCCTTGGCTAAACCGAACCCGAATGCACTACCTATGACACCCTTCAACAAATTGCCTAGGGTGCGCTTGGTATCTTCGGTATCTGGTGCTTGCTGGACTCTGTCAAGTATCGACAGATCCTCAGCTTTATCCAACAGTGATCCAGAACCGTCAACGATACCGCGTCGCGAAGAGATCAGTTGCGCCAGTTGTGCGGCGTCTCTTAGGCTCACTGCATCATACCTTTGACGCCGGCTACACCTTTGTCGTAGAGCCCATGGAGGTAGTCCTTAGACGTACTGCCCCACGTTGTCATACCAGGTAGAGACGATGTATCGGCTTGGGTACCTTCACGGTATCTCTGGAGAACCGTAGCCTCAGCTTCGGGGGCCATATTGAAGCCCTTGATAGCTGCTTCGCCACCACTCTGAATGCCTTTGATGACATCCGTAGCGAATCCATAATGAATAGCTGCCTGAAGGTCCAGTGCGGCTTGACCCAGCGTGGGATTCTCTTTTTGGAGCTGTTCAATGACTCCCTTGTCGAAGTTGCTGCCGATCACCTTCTGGAGTGCCGGCTGAGCTTCCTTCGACATCAAGGTCTGGTAGCGACCATAGAGATTGGCACCACCGGCACCAAGAGCGATACCACCGAGAATAGCTCCGGTACGTCCACCGAATACCGACAGTAGTAAGCCTGCTGGAACGGCAATGGCGCCCCAGTTGTTCTTCAGCCAGTCCATAATGCCGAAGCCCTGAGGATTATCCTTGGCAGCGGTCATGACGTTCTTGATCAGTGCGTTAGCCCCTGCGGTAGCAACGGTACCCTTGGCGCTGTCGATTAAGCCGGGTTCAGAGGGCTTATCAGTTGGGCTAGCTGCTGGAACGCCTTCAGTCTTTACCGGGGCTGGCGCGGCTTGTACCCCAGCGTCAGGCTTCGGTACGGACTTAGCGATATTAGCGGTGTCCACGCTTGGAGCCGCTGCTGGGGCTGGAGCGCTGAGATTAGCCTTTGGTACAGCTACGGGAGCAACTGGCTCGACGACCTTAGGCGTCTGTGGCGCCTGCGGTGCTTGAGGTGCCGCTGGAGCCTGGGCTCCGGGTACCCATGACTTGGCGGTCTCCAAAAGGTTCTTCGAGAGATCGCCCATGTAGTTGCCTGGGGCAGCAGGCATAGCGTCCTGAGCCACCTTTACGGTACCAAGGAACTTCTCGTATATCTCATTAACTGACATGGTTATATCCTATTAGTATAGCCTGCGAACGCCACCGGGATGCGCTGCACGATAAGCCGCTCTGGCCTGGCGTTCCTGATCCGCAGCGGCACGGATCTTCTCGTTTGCCGCAATCTGTTCGGTACGCGGTGCAAACTGCCCCTTGGGCTCGAACCAGCCGAGATCCTTCTGCATCCACAAACCGTTACCGAGTCTCGACATGTTCTGCTCAATAGCTGTTCTTACCCCCTCTGGGCCAATGTTAGCTACGAGAGCACCGAGATCATTGGCTCCCTTCTCTGTAAGTGTAGAGCCAGTCATCTTTTGGATATCTTGTTCAAGCGACTTGATAGCCTCTTGGTTCTCTGGCTTCTGAAGCTCAGCAGCTTGGATCCGGCGCTTCAGTTCCGGTAGGCGCTCCGGTGGAATACTGACACCTTCACGCTTGGCATCACGGAGCACTCTCGACATGGCCCCGTCTAAGTTACTGACATGTGCCAGCGTCTTAGGATTCTGGAATGCCCCCTGCATCAGCTGAGATACATACTTCGACGGCACATCAGGCATGTCGTCTAAGACGTTGGACATCCAGCGCTTGGTATCGTTCGGGGTGTACATCCTGTTACGGGGATCACTGAACCCAGGATGACTGGGATCATCACCGGCTTCGACTGGTGGTCTCACGAACTTGTTACGGTTAGCGGCGTCCATCTTAGCAGCGTCCATGGACTCTTCGTTTTGCCCGATGGTCATGTTAGCTGCGCCAGTCAAGTCACCAGTCAGGAACTTACCAGCCGCTCTGAAGGGCTGATAGATCTTGCCGGCTAGACCACGATGCATTGCCTCTTCTGACTCCTGGCGCAACATCGCCTTTCTATCGGCGTCGTCCATGTTATTGGCGTAATCGTAGAGGTTCATCGCCGCTGTCGGCACTGACGTCGCGAAGCCAGCTACGCCGGCACCACGGAGCCCGGCGAGGCGAGCACCACTCAGTGACGGTGCTACAGTACGATACGCGGCTTGAGCCGCAATTTCCTGGGGAACACTGCGGAGTAAGTTATTGCCGATCTCTTCTCCGGATCTACCGAAAGCTCCTTGGAGACCAGCACCTAGAGCGGTGGAGATACCATAAGGCAGAATAGCGCGGCGCAGCATGGCTCCGCGCGCTGCTGCCTCTGCGGGCGGCAATGATGTAGCCAGTTGAGCACCGGTCTCAGCGTTCCACAGTGCTTGTGTCGTAGCACCGGTTCTGGGGTCAATACGGGGGTCAAGGTGTGTGCTGTACTCAGTAGCTGCTTGGGTCCGGAGATCGTCGCGATACGCCTTTTCAGCTGTGAGATATGCCTGGACATCTTCGGGCTTACCACTACGTGCAGCCTCGTGTGCTGCCGAGGCTTGCTGCTGTAACTGGACGTTCTTGAGATGCGCTGCTATCCCAGCGGTATCGGGCTGTGCTACTTCAGCTGGATTCAGTGCAGCAGAGCCTACACCAGCTGCAACGGGACCAGCCCAGTTCATGGCAGTCGCAGTACCCTTCATACCGAGACGACGTGCCAACAGACTAGCGGCTGTACTGCCTAGTGAGCCCAGGGCTGTGTGCTCACCGACTTGCTGGTTAGCTACTGGGGTTGGCTCTTCAAATGCTTTAGCAACAGCGGGATGCTGTGCTACGGGGTTAGTATCCCGGGGATCCTGGCCTTGACTATTTTGAAGTACACCGTGCAGCTCTGGGCTGATCAACGGTTTATAGCCGGCGTCGGCACAGATCTTCTTGAGGGCGTCGCGATATTTCTCGCGCCAGCCGACATTGAGAAGATTACGCGTAGGGGTGAACGTATCCGTGGATAGTGTTACACGACCTTGAACTGCCGGATCGGACATGCCTAT
>Ga0265338_10002999_pt1 | contig 24420 bp, 22 predicted proteins | sample 42126metaG_FD_193579 | JGI IMG/M metagenome (GOLD analysis project Ga0265338, IMG submission 193579) | Rhizosphere microbial communities from Carex aquatilis grown in University of Washington, Seatle, WA, United States - 4-21-26 metaG | ecosystem: Host-associated > Plants > Roots > Rhizosphere... | reverse complement strand
CCGCCCGGGGACCTAGGGTCGCCGCGGCAGCCGGTAACCGAACGACTCGAGGATCGAACGTGCGGGGGCGGTGCCTAGGAATTCGATGTACTCGCGCGCGGCGGGATTGTCCGCGCCCCGGTTGGTGAGGACCGCCTCCTGTTCCAGCGGCGTATAGAGGTCCGCCGGAATCTCGAGCCAACGCCCGCGGTCCTTGACTCCGGGAACGAGCAACAGGGACATGGCCACAAACCCCGCCTCGGCGTTGCCCGTCTGGACGAACTCGGCCGTCTGCGAGATGTTCTCCCCGCGCACAAGCTTGGGCTGGACCGCCTCCCAAAGGCCCTGCTTTTCGAGGGCCTGACGGGCGGCGAGGCCGTAGGGAGCGGAATCCGGGTTGGCGATCGCTATCCGGTGGACGGCGGGGTCGCGGACCACGCGCTCCAGCGAGCCGATGTCGACCCCCGCCTTGACGGTCCAAAGGGCGAGCCGGCCGATCGCGAAGACGCGCAGGCTAGCGGCCTGCGCCATCCCGTCCGACACAAGCCTCTCGGCGAAAGTCCGATCGGCGGACAGGAAAACGTCGTACGGCGCGCCGTTGCGGATCTGCGCGACCAGATTGCCGCTGGCCCCCCTCGCGCTCGTCAGCTTCACCTGCGGGTGCGACGCAGCAAACTGCGCATTGAGCGCTTCGAGCGCATAGACCAGGTTTGCAGCCGCGGCTACGCTGACGGCCTGGCCATTCGCGGGTTCATCGGCTCCGCGGGCACCGCCGAGCCAGCCCAGGGCGAGGGCGCACAAAACCGAGCCGCGAAGTCCGGGTAGGTTCATGGGGTCGACGATGCGGCACGAGGCCGCAAAATCCAGCCGGGATTGGCCAGGTCGTAACTTCCCCGGGGCGATGGAGTTGCTTGCAGTCGGCCTCCGGAAACCCAAGGTTGGCGCTCGCCTGAACCCCCCCTGGCATCGTCTTACCGTCATAACCCTAGCCCTGGCAGGATCCGCCCTGCTCGCTTGGACTTCGCTCGGCGAATTGAGCTTTCAGCCGGTGGGACCGCGCCAGCAGGACTACTACAACCTGCTGGTCTCTGGCTTTAGGAAGGGTTCGCTGGCCCTCGACATCGAGGTTCCGGAGGCGCTCAAGAAACTGGACAACCCCTGGGACGCGGATAAGCGGCCGCCCGGCGTCGGCGGGCCCCACGACGTCAGCTATTTCAACGGGCATTTCTACCTCTACTTCGGAGTGGTGCCGGCGGTGACACTCTTCTGGCCCTTCCGGGCGATCTTCGGCCACGAATTGCCGGCGATCTACAGTTTCCTCTTCTACTCGATCGGATCGTTCCTCATTGCCTCCTGGCTCTGGTTGAGGCTGATCCGCGACCACTTTCCGCGTGCCTCGCTCGTCACCCGCATAGCGGGGATGGCCGCCGTGGGGCTTGCGGGCGGACAGGTCGCGCTCGTGCGCCGGACGGGATTCTGGGAGCTGCCGATCACCGCCGGCCACTTCCACATGATCTGCATGGTCGCGGCCTGCTATATGGCTCTCGCGTCGAGGCGTGCGTGGGCGTGGTTAGCTCTGGCGGGCCTCTCCCTCGGCCTGGCGGTCGGATCGCGTCCGACCCTTGCGGCCGGCGGGGCGGGCCTAGCCGTCCTTGTGATCGCCCTGGCGGCGAGGCGGCTGGGCCCCGGGGGCGGATGGAAGGCTCCCGCGCAGGCGGGCCTTCGAGCGGCGCTTGCGGCGGGGATCCCGCTCGCCGCGGTTGTCGCTGGGCTCCTGGCGTACAACTACGCGCGTTTCCGCAACCCGTTCGAGTTTGGCATCAACTACCAGCTGACCGGCGCCCATGAATCCATGGGACATCACTTCAGGCTCTCCTTCATACCCTATAATTTTGCCGCGTATTTCAGGCTTCCCCCGCAGTGGGGGCGGTACTTCCCGTTCATTCACCCGATCGCGACCGCGCCCGTGGCCCCGGCGGGATACTACGGGATCGAATACGTCTACGGGGCGCTCGCCGTCTGTCCCGTGATCTGGTGGGCCCTGGGCCTGCTCGCGGGCGTCCGCGAGGCGTCCGCCGTGACGGTCCGCACGGCCTTTGCCGGGGTCGTCATGGCCGTGGCGCTCTCAACGACTTGCATCTTGCTCACCTTCAACACGGCGGCGGCGCGCTACGCCGCCGATTTCATTCCCTGGTGGGTGTGGCTGGGAGCCATCGGGTGGGCCTTCATCGAGGAGGCCGTTTCACCGCTGCGTGCCCTTCGCGGCTTCGGCTGCTTCCTGATGCGCGGCGCGTTTGCCGCCACCGCGGTCTTCTCCTGCACCGTGGCCTTCCTCGTCAGCATTGAGCTGCACGATATCCTCCAGACCCTGAATCCGGCGGCCTACGAGGGGCTGGCCCGGGTGTTCAACGCCCCGGTGGCCATGGCCGAGCAGCTCCTCGGGGTGCGCGAGGGCCCCATCGAGATGGACGTGTCGTTCCCAAAGGTCCCGCGCTCCTCGTTCGAGCCACTCGTGGTGACGGGCGTCAGCTATCAGCGGGACTTCGTCTTCGTGTACTACCAGTCGCCGACCGTCGTGCGTCTCGGCTACATTTCGTCGGGCCAATCGACCTACCTCAGCCCAAATATCAACGTTGAGCCGGGTCATCCCTACCGGCTTCGCATCAGCACCGGCGCCCTCTACCCGCCGGTCAGCGCCCTTCTCGACAAGGGATGGAAGCCCCGGGACGTCGACCTGGCCAAGAAATGGACCCTGATCGAGTTTGACGGGCGCCCGGTCCTGACGTCTCGCGCCTCGTGGAACGAAGCCACACCCGGCTCAATCCACATCGGAAGCGACCCGGGCAGCGGCACCTTCGGAAAACATTTCTCCGGAACACTTGCGGGCATCCACCGGGCCAAATGGAGCCCGCCCGTCTTTGGCTCCGCCCAGGACGGGGAGTTCCGCGCGGACCTTGTCATGCCGGAGACCCTGATCGGAGGCAACCAACCGGTGGCGATCGCGGGGCGCCGGGGCGCCGCCGACTTGATTGGGCTGCGCATGCTCGACCTCCAGCGCCACGTACTGGTCTATGAGAGCTGGGGCCAGGGTTCGTTTGAGAGCGGCCCGATACCTTCGCCCGAGGATCACCGGCTGAAGCTGCGCGTCCGGTTGGGCCCCCTGATGAAGATCGCCGACGACTCGCCGCTGGCGGTTTTGAGGAGAACGCTCATCGTGTGGGAGGACGACAAGCGGGTGCTCTGGTACAGGACCCTTGTGCCGATCGGCCCCGACCCCCAGTTCCAAATGCTCGGCAACGACGTGGACTCGTCCATGTTCGTCCCCGTCTTCAAGGGAACGCTCGAATCATTCGCTGCGGGTGAGCCCCGTGCCCCCTGGCGGGACGAGCCGTTTGAGGCCCTGGAGATCGACCTCGGCGGCCGGGGCTCGGGGACCGAGCCCCTGGTGGGGTCCGGTTCCAACGGGCGCTCCGACACGCTTGCAATCGAATGGTCACAAGGCGGCCGGGCGCGGCTTCTGTACGAACACTCCGGCACGCCGGTAAAGGCCAGCCAGCCCTTTGACTGGCCCGAGGCCACGGTGCGCACAGTCCGGGTTGAGATGCCGTCCTTCAGGGTGCCTGGCAGCAGGCAGCCCCCGGGGAGCCTGAACGGGATCCTCGGGGTCAAGGTTGACGGCGCCGCCGTCTGGCAGGAGCGCGTGCCGTTTTTTGCGTCGCCCCAGAGCAGCATTGCCGTGGGGCGCAACCCCGCAAAGGCAGGATTCGCCCTGCCGGAGCTCACGACGGCGGTACTCGACGTGCGCCAGGTGGACAAATAACCCCTCTGGAGGGTTGCAGGCATCAAGCGGTGTGCCCACTTTGAGCCGCTCATGTCGCTATTCAGTCTGCTCGACGTCAACCTGTCCTTCGGTGGGCCGGCGATCCTGGACAAGGTCAACTTCCAGGTCGACCCGGGCGAGCGCGTCTGCCTTCTGGGGCGAAACGGCGAGGGCAAGTCGACGCTGATCAGCGTCATCGCGGGCGAGATGAAGCCCGACACCGGGGACGTGTTCCGCCAGCCGGGATCCCTCTTCACGCGCCTCACCCAGGACGTGCCCACGAACCTCACCGGCTCGGTCCTCGAGATCGTCACCTCCGGACTGCGTCCCCAGGGAGAGCATGAGGAGGAGTGGGAGCGCGACGTCCTCGTGCACGACCTGATCGACCATCTCCAGCTCTCCGCCGGAGCGGAATTCTCTACCCTCTCGGGCGGCCTCAAGCGCCGGGCCCTCCTTGGGCGCGCACTCGCCGCCAAGCCGGACCTCCTGCTCCTGGACGAGCCGACGAACCACCTCGACCTCGACTCCATCATCTGGCTCGAGGAGTTCCTCATCTCGGAGAAAATCACGCTCTTCTTCGTGACGCACGACCGGGCGTTCCTTCGGCGGCTCGCCACGAGGATCGTGGAGCTCGACCGGGGACGCCTCTCGGGCTGGGCCTGCGACTACGACACCTACCTCCTGCGCAAGGAGGAGGTGGTGGCCGCCGAGGAGAAGCAGCAGGCGGCGTTCGACAAGAAGCTCGCCCAGGAGGAGGTCTGGATCCGAAAGGGAGTGCGCGCCCAGCGTTCCAGGGCCCAGGGCCGGATCCACGCCCTCATGAAGATGCGCGCCGAGCGGTCCGCGAGGCGGGCCCGGGTCGGCAACGTCAACATGCGCCTCTCCGAGGCCGACCGCTCGGGGATGAAGGTCATCGACGTATAGAACATGTCCTTCGCCTACCCCGACGGGCGCCAGCTCGTGCGGGATTTCAGCACGACCCTGACCCGCGGGGACAAGATCGGGATCATCGGGCCGAACGGCTCGGGCAAGTCCACCCTGATCAAGCTGCTCCTGGGGCAACTCCAGCCCACAAAGGGCACGATCGAGCACGGCACGCAGCTTGCCTTCGTCTACTTCGACCAGATGCGCGCCCAGATCAACGACGCCAAGTCCGTGGCCGACAACATCGCCGACGGCAATGAGACGGTCACGATCGACGGCAGGACGCGCCACGTGATCAGCTACCTCCAGGACTTCCTCTTCACCCCCGACCGCGCGAGGACCCCGGCGCGCGTGCTCTCCGGGGGCGAGCGCAACCGACTCCTCCTGGCCCGCCTCTTCACGAAACCCGCCAACGTCCTGGTGATGGACGAACCCACCAACGATCTGGACGCCGAGACCCTGGACCTCCTCGAGGACCTCCTCGTCGAGTACAAGGGGACGCTCCTGATCGTCAGCCACGACCGCGACTTCCTGGACAACGTCGTCACGAGCACGCTCGTCTTCGAGGGCGACGGTCGGATCGGGGACTACGTCGGCGGGTATGCCGACTGGGTCCGCGAGAAGGAGAAGGCCGCGGCTCGCGCGGCCGCCGCCGCGTCCCAGCCGGAGCCCAAGCGCCCCGACCCCGAGCGGGCCAAGGCCGGCCGAAAGCTCACCAACAAGGAGCGGCGCGAGCTCGAGGAGCTCCCGGCCAGGATCGAGGCCTACGAGGCCGAGCAGGCCGAGCTCGGCGCGAAGCTTGCGGACCCCGTGTTCTACCAGAAGGAGCGGGCCGCCGCCGCTGCGGTCAAGGCGAGGCTCGACGAGTTGGACCGCCAGCACGCCACCGCATTTGCGCGCTGGGAGGAGCTCGAGGCGCTGCGCGCCGGGGAATGATCCCCGGGGGCGCGGGTGCTACGGTTTGTCCCCCGCCCCGGTCTTCGGGCCCGCGGAATCGGCTACCCCCGCGCACGACTGCACGGAGAAGTCGGACACATTCGCCAGCGCGAACGTCTTCTGGCCGGCCGACGGCAGCGCCGTGACGTGCTCGAATCCGGCGCCCTGGACGTCGTCGAGAGTGACCGAGGGCCGCAGGTCGTCGGCGTCGCGCCTGAGGACCACATGGTGGACGGTCAGGTTCGCCGCGTGCCGCGCGAACAGCCCCCATGCGGGCGTCGCTCCAAAGCTGCCCGGCTCCGGGTAGTCGCGCGCCATCTCGGGGACCTGCCGGGCGGCCTGCTCGGCGGTTCCGCCGCCCGGGAACTCGATCTGGACGTTGTCCAGGGTCACGTCCTCGATCGGGTGCCCCTCGAGGCCCACGACCAGGATACCCTGCCCTCCCGCGACGTCCTCGGCGACCAGATTGCTGATGATGACGTGCCGGATCGTGCCGATCGGCGTCTTGTCGGGCCCCCTCATCCGGGCGCCCACCCTCAGGAAGATCGGCGTGTCGAAGATCCTGCGCATCGCGATGTTCGAGACCGTGATGTCCTGAAGCAGCGCGCCGTCGACCGTCTCCAGGGCCAGGCCCCTGCAGCACTCGAACACGCAATTCGTGATCGTGACGGCCTTGAACCCGCCGTTCGACTCGGTGCCGAACTTGATCCTCCCGGTCGGGGAGGGATTGGAGGCCGCGGAGTGCTGGCGCGTCCCGTCGAGGAGCGTCCCCTCGTCGTAACCGCTCACCAGGCAGTCCGAGATCGTGACGTTCTCCGTCGACCGGAACTGCCCGAGCCCGAAGGAGCTCTTCAGGCAGATGCCGTCGTCCCACGGGGAATTGACCGAGCAGTTCGATATCCGCACGTTCTGGCAGCAGTCGATGTCCATGCCGTCGCGGTTCGTGTCCACCGTGAGCCCGTCGATGACGAGGTTGTCGACGCCCGTCGCCAAGATCCCGAACCAGCCCCCGTGCTCGATCGTGAACTCGCGCAGGGAGATGTTGCGGCAGTTGCGCAGCGCGATCGCCTTGTTGCCGAGTTTGCGAGGCGGATCGTCCTTCGCCGCGTCGTGGAGGAGGCCCTTGCCGAGGATCCGCCCGGGGCCCGTGATGGACGCGTTCGTCACCCCCTCCCCCCAGATCAGGCCGTCGTGGAAGTGGCTGTGCCCGAAGTCCTGGTAGTGGAGCGAGTCGCCCCACACGTTCGGCTCCGGGGAATCATAGGCGCGCGCGTCCGAGCTGGCCACGATCGTAGCTCCGGGCCCGAGATGCAGGCACACGTTGCTCCTGAGGTGGATCGAGCCCGAGAGATAGGTTCCGGCCGTGAACTCCACGGTCCCGCCGCCGGCCCTGCTCGCTGCCTCTATCGCGGCGTTGATCGCCCCGGCGTCGTTGGAGGCCCCGTCGGCCCTTGCGCCGAACGCCCTGGGGTCGAACGTTGCGGGCGGTGCCGCGGCCAGTACAGCCGAGGCCAGAAGGCCGGCCGCGATGAGGATTGCGGGGATTCTCGACATAGGGGTACAGGGGTTTCGCACCGGGGGCTTGGGGGTCGGCCCTCGGGCTGCGCACCCAACAAAGGCAGCTCACGAAGTCTGTCAATCCGGCAGGGCCGGGCGCTGCGGGCCTATTTTGCCGGGCCCCAGCGCCGCGTGAACGGATAGTAGATGAACAGCGGCCGTCCGACGACGTCCTTCGCGGGCACGTAACCCCAGAAACGCCCGTCGAAGCTGTTGCCCGAGTTGTCGCCCAGGGCCAGGTAGGAGTAGTCGGGGACGACGATCGGCTCCCCCTTGAAGAGCAGGTTGTAGCGCGTGTCTTCGTGGAGCGCGTTGAAGTAGCCCCGGTAGGGGCTCACGCGCCCCGCATTCAGCTCGAAGGCCGCCGAGCCCGTGATCGGCGCGCCGTTGCGGTAGATCCTCGGCTCCTTCATCTCAATCGAGTCGCCCGGGACGCCGACCAGGCGCTTGATGAAGTACTGCGACCCGAACGCGCGCTGGATGTCGGGGATGTTGTCCGTCCTGAACACGAACCCCTGCCCCACCGTCGGCCTGACAAAGTTGTAGCTCACGCGGTCGACGAAGAGCTGGTCGCCCGTCATGATGTCGAACCTGACGATCGGCTCGCCGCGGCGCACCGTTCGGCCGAGCGGGACGCGCAGCGCCTCGTAGACGCCGTTGTTGTTCTCGTCGAGCTTCTGGCTCACCTCCTCGATCTGCCCCGCCTGCCCCGCCCTCTGGATCTGGGCGAGGAGGGCCGAGCGGTCCGGAAAGTACGTGTCAAAGACCACGTCGTCGAAGTCGCCGAAATCCGCCGGGACCTGGACCGATGCGGGGGCCCCGTCAACGTAGAAGGTGTACTCCTTGACGCGGGCCGGCAGGACGAGCCAGGACCTTCCGTTCTTGAGCGTGTAGGCAAGGCTCACCTTGTCCCCGCGGATGACGAGCGGCACCGAGAGCTGCCCGTCGCGCGGAGCGACCGCCGTGCGGCGCTCGGCTCCGTAGGCCAGGAACCGGAAGACCTAGCCCGGCACTCCGGGCGCCTCGGAGCCCGGGGGGAAGTTCTCCTTGGTCATCCCGTAGTAGGTCGGCCACATCGAGTTCGTGGGGATTTTGAACGGCTGCACGAAGTACGTGCGGACGCCGAGGATCACGATCGCCGCCACCAGGAAGAACTCGATGTTCTCGACGAGGGAGGTCTTCGGGTAGATCGCCCCGCCCGTCCTCACCAGGACGCCCTCGAGCGACTCGATGCCGAGCTTGAGCCTGGCGGCGTCGGCGCGCTCCTTGAGGAGCCGCCGCAGGTTCTGCGTCCTCTCGACGAGCTCGTCCGACTCCTTGGCGTCGAGCCGGTCGCGCCGGTAGCTCCACACCTTCGAGGCGAGCTCGAGCCAGTTGGATGCGTTCTCGCGCATCTTTTTCTCCTGCGATTCGAAGAGGCCGAACATGGGTGCTGGGACAGAGCGGGGAAGGTTTAGTTGTTCCTGAGTACCTTTATGAAAGTGTCCGGGGGTATGGAGACCTTTCCGATCAATTTCATCTTCTGTTTCCCTTCCTTCTGCTTATCAAGCAACTTGCGCTTCCTGGAGATGTCGCCGCCGTAGCATTTGGCCGTCACGTCCTTTCGCATCTCCCTCACGCTCTCGCGCGCGATGATCTTTCCCCCGATCGCGGCCTGCAGCGCGATCCGGAACATCTGCGGGGGGATGATCTCGGAGAGGCGCTTGCACAGGTCCCTGCCGCGGGCCTCCGCCTTCTCCCGATGCACGATGCTCGCGAAGGCGTCCACCGGGTCGCCGTTGACGAGGATCTCCATCTTCACGAGGTCCGCCTGCCTGTAGTCCCCGAGCTCGTAGTCCATCGAGCCGTACCCGTGGGTCACGCTCTTTAGGCGGTCGTTGAAGTCGACGAGGATCTCGTTGAGCGGCAGGACGCAGCTTACCATGACGCGGGTGGAGTCGAGCGTGTGCGTGTGCTCGACGACGCCGCGCTTCTCCATGATGAGGGCCAGCATGTCTCCCATCGAGGCGTTCGGGATGTGCAGCGACGCCTTGAGCGTCGGCTCCATGATCATCTCGATCGTGCCGGGGTCGGGCATGTTGACCGGGTTGTCGACTTCCATGACCGCGCCGCCTTGCTTCACCACCTTGTAGATCACGCTCGGGTACGTGGAGATGATCTCCACGTCGTGCTCGCGCCGGATCCTCTCCTGGATGATCTCCATGTGCAGGAGCCCGAGGAAGCCGCACCTGAAGCCGAAGCCGAGCGCCACCGAGCTCTCCTGCGAGTACACGAACGCCGAGTCGTTGAGGCGCAGCCTGCCGAGGGCGGACTTCAATTTCTCGTAGTCCGAGCTCTCTATTGGGTAGAGCCCGCAGAAGACCATGGGGCGGACCGCCTTGTAGCCGGGAAGCATGTCCTGGGCCGGCTTGGCCGCCATCGTGATCGTGTCGCCGGTCTTGATCTCGCTCGTGTCCTTGATGTTCGAGACGATGTACCCGACGTCGCCCTGCGAGAGGACGTCGCGCTTCTCCATCTTCGGGGTGAAGACGCCGACCTCCTTGATCTCGGACTTCTGGCCCGTGCTCATGAGCATCATCGTCTCCCCGGCCCTGATGGTGCCGGAGAACACCCGAGCGTAGGCGATCACCCCCCTGAAGGAGTCGTAGATCGAGTCGAAGACGAGCGTGCGCATCTGCGGGTAGTCGGTCCAGCGCGGGGGAGGAATGCGCTCCACGACGGCCTCGAGGATCTCGACGATCCCTATGCCGGACTTGCCGCTTGCGAGGATGGCCTCCTCCGCGGGGATCGTCAGGATGTCCTCAAGCTGCTTGAGGCACAGGTCCAGGTCCGCGCTCGGCAGGTCGATCTTGTTGATGACCGGGATGATCTTGAGCTTCTGCGCGAAGGCCAGGTGCGCATTGGCGACCGTCTGGGCCTCGACCCCCTGGGAGGCATCGATCAATAGCAGCGCGCCCTCGCACGCGGCCAGGCTCCTCGAGACCTCGTAGGAGAAGTCCACGTGGCCCGGGGTGTCCATGAGGTTCAGCTTGTAGGTGACCCCGCTCTTGGCCTTGTAGCTCATCGTGACCGGATGGGACTTGATCGTGATCCCCCGCTCCCGCTCCAGGTCCATGGAGTCGAGGTACTGCGCCGTCAGCATCCGGTCCGAGACCGTGTGCGTCTCCTGGAGGAGCCTGTCCGAGAGCGTCGTCTTGCCGTGGTCTACGTGGGCAATGATGCAGAAATTGCGTGTAAGGGGGGCGTCCATCGTCAGTTGGACCCTTCGTCAGGCGCCCACGTCTGTGTACTCGGAAAGGCTCCGCACGTTCCAGGACTTGTCGATGCGCCGGGAGAGGCCCGCCAGGGTGCCGCCGGGCCCAAGCTCCCAGAATTCCGAGGCTCCCGCGGCGGCCGCCGAGCGCATGCAGTCCTCCCAGAGGACCGGGGAGACGACCTGCCTGACGAGGGCCTGCTTGATCGCCGCCGGGTCCGAGACCGCAACGCCTGTCGTGTTCGTAAAGACCCGCAGATGCGGCGCCGAGAAGGGGATGTCCGCAAGGAAGGCCTCGAACGCGCTGCGGGCGGGCTCCATCAGCCTGCTGTGGTAGGCCCCCGCGACGTTGAGCGGCATGACCTTCATCCCCCGCTCCTTCGCGCCAGCCGTGGCCGCCGCGACCTTCGGCTTCTCGCCGGAGATGATGATCTGGCCGGGCGCGTTGAAGTTGGCCGCCTCGACGTCAAATTCAGCGCAGAGCGCCGCGACCGCCTCGCGCGTCTGTCCGATGACCGCCGCCATGCCCCCCTGGCTCCTCTCGCAGGCGCCCTGCATCAGGCGGCCGCGCTCGGCCACGATGCGCAGTCCCGTAGCAAAGTCGAAGACCCCGGCGGCGGCATAGGCCGTCACTTCCCCCAGGCTTAGGCCAAGGGCGAAGTCGACCGCGGGAAGCTTGCCCCCCTCGCGCAGCGCCGCGACGAGCGCCATGCCGTGGACGAAGAGCGCCGGCTGGCAAACGCGGGTCTCGGTGAGCTCGGCCTCCGGGCCCTCAAAGCTCACCCGGGCAAGGTCCCAGCCCAGCACCCCGGCCGCCTCGTCGTAGAGGGCCCTGGCGGCGGCGCTGGACGCATGCAGCGTCCTTCCCATGCCGACCTTTTGGGCGCCCTGGCCTGCGAATAGAAATGCGATTGGCATTGTAGAACCGACTAGGCAATCCCCCGGAGGCGGCGAATCCAAGCCAAATATTGGCAAACGGGCCCGGGCGCGGCACGCCGGGGGCCGCAAAGGCCCTCAGAAGCGCTTCAGCTGCCTGAAGTACTTGTCGTCATCGGCGGGCTGGGCGAAATCCGGTATGAAGGTCCGGGAACTATCGAGCGGGCGCGGATCCACGCCCGAGGTGGACATTCCCCGGGAGAAATCAGTGAGCCCCGGGGCCGCGGGGCCCGCGCCCTCCGGGGCGAGGAACCACTTGGCGGTCGGCGCCGGCCCCAGGTCGGGCGGGGCGAGGTAGGGGTTGGGGGCGGACCGGGAGTCGGCAAAGGGGGTACTGTCCACCGGCCCGATCAGGTTCTCGACGAACGAGCCCCCCTGCCCCGCGTCAAGGCCGGGCAGCAGGTCCATGTGGCTGCGGCCCGCCTCCCCGGAGAGGCCCTCCCCCTTTGTCCCGGGCACGAGCAGGTCCCGGTCCTTGGCGGATATCCAGCCCCCCATGAACGAATCCAGGGGGTTGTAGGCGGACGCGGTCCCTTCCTTGGGCCCGTCCTTCTCCCTCGCCTCCTCGGCAAGCGCCAGGTCCTTCTCTCCGAGGGTGGCCTCCCGGTCGCCCGGGTGCAGGAGGTCCGCCTCGGACTTCAGGAGATCGTCCTTGTCGCGCCCCTTCGTCGTCCGGCCGCCGTCCGCCCTCTTGTCCATCGCGTCGACCAGCCAGTTACCGGTCCCCTGATTCTTCTTCGCCGGGTCGAGCGAGGCCTCCTTCTCTCGGGACGGCGCCCCGGGTAGCTCCGGCAGCGCCGCCCCCGAGATGGTCCCCACGTCCTTCATGTCGAGGGTCGGCAGCGCCGCCCCGGAATCCTGCCCCACAGGGGCCTTGATGGAGGCCAGGTCCTTCTTCGCGGTCGCAATGGAGTCCCCGGCCTGCGACGGCGAATCCGCGGCGCGTGCGGCCGCCGCCATCACGGCCAGGAGCAGGGCGCCCGATAAGCGCATCGGCATTGGGATCCGGCCCGCTAGCTCTTGATGAAGATACCCTTCAGGTTCATCTCGAGCTGCTGGGGATTGGGTGAGAAGCGGATTCCGTCCGCCTTGCTGATCCGGCCGGCCTTGATGAGGCGGTAGATGTCCTTGTTGAAGGAGTAGGTGTTGCCGTCCAGGCCGCCCTCAAGCAGGGACGCGATCTTGTCGAACTGGCCCTCGAGGATGAGGTTTCGGATCGTCGCGTCGGTGTTGAGGACCTCGTTGGTCGGGACCCGCCCGCCGCCCTCGAGGCTCGGGATCAGCTTCTGGCAGATGAACCCGCGGATGGACCCGGAGATCTGCCTGCGGGCCTGCGCCATCTGGTCGGGCGGGAAGAACTCGAAGAGGCGGGTCAGCGACTGGGCGACGGTCGCGGCGTGCATGGTCGAGAACACGAGGTGCCCCGTCTCCGCGGCCGAGATCGCCGTCTCGAACGTCTCCCGGTCGCGCATTTCACCGATCAGGATGATGTCGGGGTTCTGGCGCAGCACCGACTTGATCGCCAGTTCGAAGGTCGGCACGTCGAGCCCGATCTCGCGCTGCTGGAACACGGACTTGTCGTCCTGAAAGGTGTACTCGATCGGGTCCTCGATCGTGACGATGTGCTTGTCCATGTTCTGGTTTATCCAGTTGAGCATGGCGGCCATCGTCGAGCTCTTGCCGGAGCCCGTCGCTCCGCAGATCAGAAGGATGCCGTCCTTCGCGTTTGCGAGCTTGAGCAGCGGCTCGGCCTGCAGCCCCAGGTCCTCGAAGTTCGGGACCTTGCTCTTGATGTGCCGGAAGACGATGCTGACCAGTCCGCGCTGGTGGAACGCGTTCACGCGGAACCTGCCGATGCCGTCGGCCGCGTAGGCAAAGTCGATCTGGCCCATGTCGTCCCATTTCGAGCGGAAGACCTCCGGCACGTGCTCGTCGACGAAGGCCTGCGCCTCCGGGCTCGTTATGGGGTCCATGTCCACCGGCTTCAGCCGGTTCGATATCCGGACGTAGCCCGGCTTGTTTGACTTGATGACGATGTCGCTCGCGCCGCTCTCGACCGCAAGCTTGAGCAGGTCGTTGAAGATCTCGGTATGAGGGGTGACTTCGTTCATAAACAAAATAGCGTTGCTCTGGATTTTGTAGCTTGGCCTGCTTCAACCGGCAAGGCATCTTTGCCAAGTCCCCGAAACCTATGAAGCCACGCACCCTGACAGGCGCGATCACAGCCCTCGCAACTCCCTTCCGCGGGAAGGACGTTTCATTTGGGGACCTCAAAAGGCTGGTGGAGCACCAGATAAAGGGGGGGATCGATGGCATTGTCCCGGTGGGTACGACCGGCGAGTCCCCGACTTTGACGTCGGAGGAGCACATGGACGTCATCCGCGCGACGATCGAGTTCGCCCGCGGCAGGGTCCCGGTGATCGCCGGCACGGGCTCCAACTCGACGGCGGAGGCGCTGGAATACACCCGGCACTCCGACGAGGCGGGCGCGGACGCGGTGCTCGTCGTGACGCCCTACTACAACAAGCCGAGCCAGGAGGGGCTCTACCGCCACTACGCCGCCATCGCCGACGCGACCGACCTGCCGATCATCCTCTACTCCATTCCCTCGCGCTGCTCGATCGAGATAGGCGTGCCGCTCTTCGAGCGCCTCAGGTCCAAGTACTCCAACGTGCGCTGGATCAAGGAGGCGGGGGGCTCGGTGGACCGCGTCGACCAGCTCAAGCGCGCCATGGGAGACGACATCACCGTCCTTAGCGGCGACGACTCTCTGACGCTCGCCTTCATGGCCTCAGGAGCCGAGGGCGTGATCAGCGTCGCCTCGAACCTCGTTCCGAGGCAGATCACCCGGATGGTGCGCTACGCTCAGCAGAACGACTTCGCGAGCGCGACCAAACTCCACCACAAGCTCTACCCCCTCTTCAAGGCCCTCTTCGTGGACCCGAACCCCGTTCCGCTGAAGGCCGCCCTGGCGCGCGCGGGGATCATCGGCAGCGAGGCGGTCCGGCTTCCCCTCTGCCCCATGGGGCCCGCCAACCGGGCCATCCTGGCAAAGGCCTTGGCGTCCCTCAGGCGCTGACCCCTCCCATGCCTCTGACCATACTGCTAAACGGGGCGCGGGGACGGATGGGTAAGGCCCTTGCCGCCGCCGCGGCTCAGGCGGGCATCGCCGTCGGCGCCTCGACCGACCAGGGCGACGACCTGGCTGCGCCCATCACGTCCGTGGATGTCGTGGTCGACTTCAGCTCGCCGCTTGCGACCCGGGGCCTGATCGAACTGGCGGTGGCCTCCGGCAAGCCGCTCGTCATCGGGACGACCGGCCACTCGCCGGAGGAGAAGGCGGCCCTCATGAAGCTCGCGGCCCGCGTGCCCTGCGTCTGGGCCGGAAACTTCTCGGTCGGGGTCAACCTGCTCTACGCGCTCTCGCGAAGGGCGGCGCGCACCCTCGGGGACGACTACGACACGGAGGTCGTCGAGATGCACCACCGGATGAAGAAGGACGCGCCGAGCGGCACCGCGGCGCGCCTGCTGGAGATCATCCTCGAGGAGCGGAAGCTCGACCGATCGGCGCTGCGCCACGGCCGCGAGGGGATAACCGGCGAGCGCAAGGCCTCGGAGGTCGGCGTCCACTCGCTTCGCGGAGGCGACGTCATCGGCGACCACACGGTCATCTTTGCCGGCGCCGGGGAGAGGCTCGAATTGACCCACCGGGCCAGCGACAGGGCCGTGTTCGCGCACGGCGCCCTCAGGGCCGCCCAGTGGGTCGTCGCGCAGAGGCCCCGGGTGTACGACATGCAGGATGTCCTCGGCCTCGGCTGAGAAGCCCGAATGATCACCTCCATCCAGGGAATCCTGGCAGAATCGGGGCTCGTGCGGGCCATCGTGGAGATAGACGGGTTCGGCTACGAGGTGAACGTCCCAGTGACGACGGCCGAGCGCCTGCCCCCGGTCGGCTCGCAGGTCAAGCTCCACACCCTCGTGATCTACCGCGAGGACTCCCAGACCCTCTACGGGTTCGCGACCGCCGACGACAGGGATTTCTTCCGGCTGATGATCGAGAACGTGACCGGCATCGGCCCGAAGATGGCGCTGTCGATCATGAGCAGGCTCTCCCTCCCGCTTCTCCAGGGTGCGATCCGCTCCGGGGACATCGCGACGCTCTCCAAGTGCCCGGGCATCGGCAAGAAGACCGCCGAGAGGCTCGTCATCGAGTTGAAGAGCCGCGTCGGCGCGGCCTCGGGCGCGATCGCCGCCCTCTCCGCTGACGGGACCCCCGCAAGCGGGACGCCCCACGGGGACGCCGTCGCGGCGCTGGTGGCCCTCGGCTACAAGGTCGCGGATGCCGACGAGGCCGTTCGCCGCGCCTCCCTTACGCTTGGCACGGTCGCCACGACCGAGGCCCTCATCAAGAAGGCCCTCGCCTAGCGCTGAAAGCGGAAGGCGGACATCTCGGCCGGCTCCTGGTCATCCCGGTTGCTCGGCGAATCACTGAGGACCGCGGCCTTCAGGTCGGTCTTCGGATTGAGAAGGAAGGCCGGGTTGGCGGAGCTGAAGACGGGGGTCATGTGGACGGCGCCGATCCAGTTGAGCTGCGCCATCTGGGAGGACGTGTCGATTGAGGCAAAGAGCGCCCTCTGGCCGCCGGGGGCCATCTGGGCCGAGGGCATCCGCACGAAGAACACGGGCTTCATCGAATCGGAGGAGGACGGCGACGGGGCCGCCACGGCGACCGGCCGGGCGGCGGGCGCCGCGGACGTGGCCAGGGAGCCGTTGGACGGCCGCACGCCGGCGCCGCTTCGCAGGTTGACGACGACAAGCGCGATGGCAGCCGCCGCGGCAAGCCCGGCAAAAGCGGGAGCAAAGCGCAGGCGGCGCTCCGCCGGGAATTCGATCAGATTGGGGGCAGCGGAGGTTTCCAGGGTCTCCTCGGAGAGCATCGAGCAGGCCTTCTGCATGCGGCAGTACTGGTCGTAGACCTCGCGCCGCTTCGGGTCCTCATGCACCTCGGCCTCCAGCCTGAGGGCGTCCTCGGGGCTGATCTCGTGGTCGACGTAGAGGTTCAGAAGTTCTATGAATTCCCGGTCTTTCATTTGAAGTCTTCGCCAAGCTTGGAGCGCAGGCTTTCGCGCGCCCTAGCGATTCGGCTTTTTACGGTTCCGACGGAGATGCCGAGGACAGCGGCAATCTCTTCGTAGGACTGGTTCTTGATGTTTCGCAAGATGAGAATCTCGCGGTGTTTGGCGCCGAGGCGCTCCATGCCTTTGCCGATGCGCGCGACGAATTCACGGGTAACCGTGATGTCGTCAGGTGTCTCGACTTCGGCCGGGATCATATCGGCGAGCGTGGTGTCATTGTCGGGGCCCATGGGGGCATCGAAAGAAACGGACTTGTCGCGCTTTCGCCGCCACCAGTACCAGTAGCGGTTGCGGGCAAGGTTCGTGGCGATCTGGTAGAGCCAGGTCGAGAACGCGGAGTCGCCCCTGAAGTTCGCGAGGCCGCGGTGGGCCCTTATAAATGCATCCTGGGTAACCTCTTCCGCATCCTCGGAGTTCCTTAGGAGCTGGTTCACCATGGAGAAGATGCGATCCCAGTACCGGGATACCATCTCATCAAATGCGGACGCATCGCCACTCTTGAATCGGTCAACGAGTACGCGGTCCAGGGCCACTTCGTGAGCTTTGGTCGACATGCGGTCTTCCATGCTCTGACGGGCATATTTATGAATTGTTCCCAATGATTTAAAGTCTAGCCTATGAAAGAAATGGGCTACTCGGAAAGGGTCAATTCAATCGGCCCGATCGCCCGCCGGCACCCTTTCAATCAAGACGGATTTCCCCGGCTGAAGTTCCCGTTATGCAGAAACTTCCGTCGAAATTTCCCCTTTTTGGCCTTGCGATTCCAAGGCCGTGAACCCTTAAACGCAGTAAGTTGCAATTGCCCAATGCTACCCCGCGTTGATTATGAGGATACGTCCGCTGTCGCGGACTTCGTGAGGGGCAGGTTCTCGGCCCTACATCCCGGGGCCGACCATGCCTTGCTCCAGCGCCTTTTCAGGGACGTGGAGGAGCTGTTTGCGGGGCGCACGGCCGCCTACGCCCCCATCGACCTTAAGTACCACAACCTTCGCCACACGCATATGGCGACCGTCTGCATGTCCCTCCTTCTTGAGGGACTCCAGGGCGAGGGGGCGACGGAGCACCTGCGCCCCCGCGACTTCGAATTGGCGATCGCCGGGGTCCTCTTCCATGACGCCGGCTACCTCAAGCTGAAGACGGACACCGCCGGCACCGGCGCCAAGTACACGTTCTGCCACATCCTCAGAAGCTGCGCGTTCGCCGCCTCGTACCTCCCGCAGCTCGGCGTCACGGACATCGAGATTGAAAACGTCCTGTCAGCGATCAACTGCACCGGGCCCAACTGCGAGATCAGCCGCTTGCACTTCCGGGATCCCGTGAGCCGGATGGTGGGCTGCGCCCTGGCGACGGCCGACTATGTCGGCCAGCTGGCCGATCCCCATTACCCCGACAAGCTCGGCGAGCTCTACGCCGAGTTCAGCGAGTCGGACGATTTCGCAAACGTTCCCATGGAAAAGAGGATCTTCAAGTCGGAGGAGGACCTGGTGCGGCGGACGCCCGATTTTTGGTTCCATTTCGTGAAGCCGAAGCTGGAGAACGATTTTCAGGCGGTCTATCGCTACCTTGAACGGCCCCTGCGCTCCGGTACCAATGACTTCCTGGCCGCCATCGAGGCCAACTTCGCAAAGATTGCCCAGCGAATCGCCTCCCAAAAGGTGGGGGTGCGGTAGGGCTTCGGGCTACCGGGGGCGCGCCCCGGTGGTTGGCGGCGTCGGGCCCCGTGCCGGACGGGTCCATTTGGTCTTGCCGCGGCATCGGTATCACCCCTACAACCTACAGCTTGGTCTGCTCCTTCGCGGAGCATGATTTCGGGGTGAAACAACGGGCAACGTGCGAAGTCCGTTGATTCAGTTATTATTTGGAGGTGGGGACTTTAGCATCAAACTGGGGGCCAGCATTCCAACACAGCTTTTTCAAAATCAAATTTCGGGTTGGTAGCTCAATGGTAGAGCAGTTGCCTTTTAAGCAATTGGTTCTGGGTTCGAATCCCAGCCAGCCCACCAACTTTCTCGTTTCGCCGATCAGAATCTAAGTTCGATGTATCGCCTGGTAATCATAGAGGACCAAACCGCCATCCGAGAGATGCTGGTCGAGATCCTCGCGTTGGATAAGTCGTACAAGCTGGTCGGCCAGTGCGGCGACGGCCAGGAGGGCCTTCAGATGTGCCTCGACCAGAAGCCGGACGTGGTCGTCCTGGACGCCAAACTGCCGAGCCTGAACGGGGTTGAGCTCCTTCGACGGCTCACCAAGCGCCTGCCGGGCCTTAGGGTGCTCGTATTCTCCGGCCATGAGAACCCGGTGGTCGTCCGCCAGATGCTCGAGGCCGGGGCCCACGGGTTCGTCGAGAAGACGGCCGGGTTCACCGAGTTCAAGAAGGGCCTCGCGGCGATCGCCATGGGCGGGACGTACTTCGGGCCCGCCATTGCCAGCGTGCTTCGCACCGTGGTCGCCAACCCGGAATCGGGCAGATCGCCCGACTTCCTGACGGAGCGCGAGCGCGAGATCCTGCAGCTCGTCGCCGAGGGAAACAGCACGAAGGAGATAGGCGTAAAGCTCGGCATCAGCGCCAAGACCGTGGACAACCACCGTACGAACCTCATGCGCAAGCTCAACATCCACGACGTCGCGAGCCTTACGCGCCATGCACTTGAGCAGGGCGTCGTGGACGACAAGGGCCTTTCCTGAGATTCCCTCTTAATTTCTTGCGACAAGCCAAAGGTTTGCCAAAAATACACCCTTCCAACGTAATTCAATCTACACATGAAACTCGCCTCCAAGTCGCTCTGCATCATCGCCGCCAGTGCTGCCGCCCTCCTCGCGGGCTGCGCAAAGAAGCCTGTGCGGCCCGATCCGAGCTCCACGGCCCTTGGACCGCAGAGCGGCGGAGCGGGTAACCTCACCCCCACCGATGTTTCGACGACGGCCGACGCAAACTCGGCGCTCACCAACCGCGACCCGAACATCCTCGAGGATGCCAACACGATCCGCGGCCTTCTGCAGCCGGTGTACTTTGAATTCGACCGCTCCAGCGTGAAGGCCGCAGAGCGCCCGAAGCTGCAGGCCGCGAAGGACTATCTCGATAAGAACCCCCAGTACCGCCTCCTGCTTGAGGGCCACTGCGACTGGCGCGGAACCTCCGAGTACAACCTGGGCCTGGGCGACCACCGCGCCAGCGAAGCCAAGAAATACCTGATCCAGATCGGCGTTTCCGCGGACAAGATCGAGACCCTCTCAAAGGGAAGCGAAGAGGCCAAGAAGAACGCCGACGACGCGACGATGTCCAAGGACCGCCGCGACGAGCTGGTGATCCTCAAGAAGTCGTAATACCGGACAGGATACGTTTCGCAGTCTCGACGCCCTTCTTCATCACGTCGAGATTGAAGCTCTCGTTCGGAGCGTGAAGGTTGTCCTCGGGCAGGAAGAGCCCGAGCATGACCGAGTCGAGCCCCGTCGCCTTCTTTATGTCGGCGATGATCGGCACGCTCCCGCCCTCGCGCAGGTACAGGGGCGGGCGGCCCCAGACTGACGTGACGGCCGCGTCCGTGGCGCGAAACGCGCGGGCCAGTACCGGCGACTGGTCCTTCGGGGTGTTCGGGCGCCCCGGCGGCACCACGACGTAGGGATCCCCCTTGTGCTGGTCGACAAACTCTATCTTCACCCCCTTCGGAGCCCGCGCGAGGATCGCCTTCCTGACGAGATCCTTGATCCGGTCGGGCTCCTGGTTCGGGACCAGGCGGCAGCTGATCTTCACGAACGCCTTGCTGGGGATCACCGTCTTCGTCCCCTCCCCCTGGTAGCCGCCGCCGACCCCGTTGAATTCCAAGGTGGGCTGGAACCTCACCGACTCGAACGGCGAGAAGCCGGGCGAGGTGTAGAATGCGTCGATGCCCAGGAAGTCCATGTAGGCCTTCCCGTCTCCGGCAAGCTTCGCGAGCTCGGCGCGCTCCCAGGGCTCCACGTCGAGGACGCCGTCGTAGAATCCGGGGACGTTGACGCTCCCATCCGGGTTGTGGAGCGTCGCGCATATCTCCGCCAGGGCCTGGATCGGGTTGCGAAGCACCCCGCCGTGCAGGCCCGAGTGCAGGTCGCCCTTCGCCCCGGTCACGACCAGGTCAAGCAGCGCCAGCCCCCTTAGCCCGCACGTGACCACGACCTGCTGCTCGTTCGGAAGGGCCGTGTCCGAGAGGTACACGAAATCGGCCTTCCGCAGCCTGTCGGCGTAGGCCTCCAGGAACTTCGGGAAGCTCGGGCTTCCCATCTCCTCCTCGCCCTCCACGAGAAACGTGATCCTTAGCGGCAGCCCGGGGTTCTCCTCCAGCAGCTGCGCCACGGCCGCGATATTGGTCATCAGGGGCCCCTTGTTGTCCGCGGCCCCGCGCCCGTAGATGCGGTTGCCGATGATGGTGGGCTCGAACGGGGGGGTCTTCCAGAGCGCGATCGGGTCTGCCGGCTGGACGTCGTAATGCCCGTAGATGACCACGTGGGGCCACTTCGGGTCGCCATCCCTGCTCGCAAGGACGATCGGGTGAACGTCCGTCTTGACGACCTCGACCTTGAAGCCGAGCGAGCCCAGCAGGTCGGACACGAACTTCTGCGAGCCAACCATGCCCTCCTTGAACTTCGAGTCGGTCGAGACGCTCGGGAAGCGGATGAATTCCTTTAGTTTTTCAACGGGGTCGAACATCCGCCCACGATGCGAGATGGCGCGGCCCCTGCCAACTCCGAACGGTTCGGCGGAACCCTAGTGCCTGAAATGCCGGATCCCCGTGAAGACCATGGCAACACCCCGGTCGTCGGCGGCCTTGATGACCTCGACGTCGCGCACGGAGCCGCCCGGCTGGATGGCCGCGGTCGCGCCGGCCTCGGCGGCGGCTATGAGCCCGTCGGGGAACGGGAAGAGCGCCTCGCTGACGACCACGGAGCCCTTCAGGCTAAGGCCCGCCTCCCCCGCCTTCCATACGGCGATCCTCGAGCTGTCGACGCGCGCCATCTGGCCCGCGCCGATGCCAAGCGTCTGCTCCCCGCGGCAGTAGACGATCGCGTTAGACTTCACGTGCTTGCACACCTTCCAACCAAACATCATCGAGTCCCACTCCTCGGCGCTGGGCTGGCGCTTCGTCACGACCCTGAAGGCCGAGCGGTCGCCGAGCACCCGGTCGCGGTCCTGCACGAGAACCCCCCCGATGACGGAGCGGATCTCCTGGAGCGCATCCGCGCCCAGGCCCTCGGCGGCGACCATGAGGCGCAGGTTCTTCTTCTTCTGCAGCACGGCGAGCGCCTCGGGGCTGAAGCGCGGCGCGATGATGACCTCGGTGAAGATGTCCGCGATCAAGGCGGCGAGGGCGCCGTCGAGCGTGCGGTTGACGATGATTATCCCGCCGAAAGGGGCCTGCCGGTCCGTCGCATAGGCCTTCTCCCAGGCCTCGGTGAGTGTTTCGGCGCTCCCCAGGCCGCACGGGTTCGTGTGCTTGAGGATCGCCACCGTCGGCCTCTCGAATTCGCCGATCAGGTAGGTCGCCGAGGTGATGTCGAGGATGTTGTTGTAGCTCAGCTCCTTTCCCTGGAGCTGCTTGAAGTGCTCATGGAAGGTGCCGTAGAGGGCCGCCTTCTGGTGGGGATTCTCCCCGTACCTGAGGGACTGCGCCTTGCTGAGCGAAAGCGTGAGCTTCGGGGCGAACCCGCTGAGTGCCTCCAGGTCGGGCGCCGCCTCCTGCGCCTCCAGGAACTTGGCGATCGCCGCGTCATAGGCCGCCGTCCGCTGGAACACCTTAAGCGCCAGGCGCCGGCGCAGCTCCCCGAGCGCGCCTGCGCCCGCCTTCATCGCGGCAAGAACCCCGTCGTAGTCGGCCGGGTCGCACACCACGGTCACGCTCTCGTGGTTCTTGGCCGCGCTCCTGAGCATCGACGGGCCGCCGATGTCGATGTTCTCGATCGCCTCCTCGAGCGAGACACCCGGCTTGGCGACCGTCTGCTCGAAGGGGTAGAGGTTGACGACCACCAGGTCGATGAGCTCGATCCCGTTGGCCGCCGCCTGCTCAAGGTGCTCGGGCTTGTCCCGCCGGCAGAGCAGGCCCCCGTGGATCTTCGGATGGAGGGTCTTCACCCTACCCTCCATGATCTCGGGGAAACCGGTGTGCTGGCCGACCTCGGTGACTGCGATCCCTCTTTCGTGGAGGAGCCTCGCGGTGCCCCCGGTCGAGAGGATCGTGTAGCCGTGGTCCTTCACGAGCGAGGCCGCGAATTCGGCCAGACCACTCTTGTCGCTGACCGATAGGAGGGCGAGTTTGCGCATGTTCCCCGCGTTTGTGCGGCCCCCTTAGCCGGGCATCAAGCGGAAAGCCACTTGCGGACCACCCCAACGGGCGCACTGTGTATCATAGTGAAGTGCGGCTCATCCCTGGAATTACCCGGCCTTACCGCCCGGCTCGACAAGCTTGTCCACCACCACGGGGGCGCGAGCCTGCCCGAGGACAAGCCGCACGCGTTCGTGTACTACATCACGATCCGCAACGGCTCCGACAGGAACGTGACGCTCCTTGGCCGCAAGTGGGTCATCGACTACGGCAATGGCAACAGGCAGGTCATCGAGGGCGACCGGATCGTCGGCGAGACGCCGCGCCTGGCGCCCGGGGAGGAGTTCTCCTACAACAGCCACCACGTCACCGGGTGCGACGCCCACGTGATCGGCAGCTTCCACGGGGTCGACGAGTCGGGGACCAAGGTGCACGTGCTCCTGCCGCCCTTTGACCTGATCGTGCCCCGCTGAGCAGTATTTTCGGCGATGGAGCCTCCCGCGCTTGAATACTTCGAATTCGCTCTCAACGATGTCGGGTAATAATGAAGCTCATTGATCTGAACCGCGATGGCGGCATCGGTGCCAACTCGCTGTTCGTGCAGCTGGGTGACCTGAATATCCTGATAGACTCCGGCCTGCATCCGAAAAAGGTGGGGCGGCGCGCCGCCCCGGACCATACGCCCCTGCGGGGAAAGCACCTCCACCTTATCATCATAACCCATTGCCACCTGGATCACATAGGGAGCCTGCCGGTGACGATGAAGGAGAATCCCGACACCCCCGTCATCATGTCGAGCTCAAGCCGGATGCTGATCGAGCGGATGCTGCACAACTCGGCAAGCGTCATGATGCGCCAGCGCGAGGACCAGAACATCCCCGACTACCCGCTTTTCACCCACGAGGAGATCGACCGCCTGTCCAAGCGCCTGACCCCCGTGAACTTCGGGGTCGTGAAGAAGTTCAAGGCGGGCCACGACGAGGTCGAGGTGATCCTGCATCCCGCGGGCCACGTGGCCGGGGCGGCCGGCGTCGAGATCCGCCACAAGCACCGGGCCATATTCTTCACCGGGGACGTCCTCTTCGAGAACCAGCGCACCCTGCCCGGCGCCAAGTTCCCGGCCGGGCACTTCGACACCCTGGTGACGGAGACCACGCGCGGGACGACGGAGCGCCATCCCGACAAGACCCGCGGCTACGAGATGAAGCGCCTGGTCGAGTCGATCAACGACACGATCCAGCGCGGCGGCTCCTTCCTGATCCCCGTGTTCGCCCTGGGCCGCATGCAGGAGGTGCTCTCCATCATCCACGATGCGCGCAAATTCCGGCGCCTGGTCGACTGCCCCATCTACGGCTCGGGCCTCGGCATGGACCTGGTCGACTATTTTGACGAGATCAGCCGCAAGACCAAGCACATCCAGTTCAGCCGCGGGATCGTCAAGGAGCTGAAGGTGCGGCCCCTGCCGAGGGTCCTCACCCCGGGCGAGGACCCCCAGCAGAACGCCCTCTACATCATCAGCAGCGGGATGCTCGTCGAGCGCACGCCGAGCTACACGCTGGCCTCGGGACTCCTCGGGAATGCGCGCAA
>Ga0265338_10002998_pt1 | contig 24426 bp, 21 predicted proteins | sample 42126metaG_FD_193579 | JGI IMG/M metagenome (GOLD analysis project Ga0265338, IMG submission 193579) | Rhizosphere microbial communities from Carex aquatilis grown in University of Washington, Seatle, WA, United States - 4-21-26 metaG | ecosystem: Host-associated > Plants > Roots > Rhizosphere... | reverse complement strand
TGACCCCTCCGTACACGATGGCACCCAAGGCAAGGATTCCTCCGATCATCAATGCGAATTGATAGAAGTTCGCCACGAACGCCCCCGGTGAGGAGCTCGTGCTATTCGGATTGGTGCCGGGGATGGCGGTGCTGATGGTAACCGCATGTGCCACCAAAAAAAGAAAGTTCATCATAATTGATTTTGGAATGTGAATTCCTGATTCGTGTTTGCGACCGTGGCCCCTTGGAAATTGCTGATAGAAAGCGAGACGCCAAAATTCGTTCCGCCCGGGGTTCCTGGTGGGAGACTGATCTCGGCCACTTGAGGATTTTCCGCGTTCGCTCCGGTTTGGCCGTTGACCGACCACGTGAACGAAATGTTGTTCGTTGATGTTGCATTGAAAAAGAACGGTAGCCCTTGTAGCGTAAGAAGATTTGTGGAAAATTCTTGGTTTGGATACGGGGCGTCAATCACCGCCAAAGGGGTTACGAAAGGAATGTTGACGGTGTGGGTGAGATAGCCGCCACTATATTGGGGGAGCTGCACGCTTAACACAAGGGTGCTGGGCGGCGTTCCAAATGGAGTAAATGTCACTTGCTGCACCCCGGCCCCACCTCCTACCAAAATTTCATCCTCATACCAATAAATATTTTGGTTACTAAGATTGACGAGCTTTCCGTTTGAGATCAGCTCAAGCGATGCAGTGATCTTCGTGCCTCCCGAGGACGGGAGTGCTTTTCCCTCATAGAACGAAGGGATATAACTATTGGATGCCTTCCAGGTCAGCAAAAACTTGGGCGACGATGCGGTTTGGGCATGGGCCCCGCAGAACGAAAAGAAGAAAACGGCAGAAAAAACCAAAAGCCCCAGGAAGACCACTTTTCGGATAGTAGAACGAGCGGACATATCTTTCCTTTAGTATAGCAAATTCAAATCGGGGAAGCGCTATGCGGCCATCTCTTCCGGGGGGATAACGTCGGCCGTGCTTGGTTTGGTTTTTTTACGTCGCTGGTTTCGTTGCCATTTCTTGGAACTATCAATGCTAACAGTATTCCCAGAGTGTCTCGGTGGCGCGGCACGAGCCTTTTCTTCTACAGCCTCCTCATCTTCTCCTTTCTCTTCGGTGGAGGAGGAACTTTCATCGCCCGACTGAGTGAAGAGCTGGCCTTCGGTCACGGCCATTGGCTCCTCTTCGCTCTCCGTGGCTGAAATATCTTCACCGTTACCGTTCTTTTGGCCCCCATTTTCTTCCGGACTTTCGCTTTCGCCACCCGGTTCTCCGCCTTCTCTCATATCCGCCGCCTCTTTCTCGGTGGTTCCGGATTCGGTGTTTTGTCTTGACTCTTCATCCTGAACCCCTTCCTTTGTCCCGCTGCCTCGCACTCCTTCCTCTTCAACCCTTTCTGCCGAAGAAGCGCCGCGTTGGCCGCCTTCTGATGTTTCCGCGCCAAGTCCTCCTTCGCCTTCCAATTCCCCGCCTCCCTCTTTGCCTTCGGCCTCTTCGCCAAGTTTTTCCACCGCCTCTTCAACTTTTGCGGGCGCAAATCTATCAAATGCGACCGTCCCCCACCAAACGATGCTCCGCGAGGGAATCTCTTGAACAATAGGGATGAGATCCAAAATCTCGGAAACAATATAAGCAACGCCGTTGATATGCTTTGTATAGTAGTAGAGGATCAATGGGGCGCCTGCGACATCCGTAAGGTCGCCTGCGATGGGGATTAGATCGATCGCGTCGAGGATCAACAAAAACATCCCGATGAGGACTGCCTCCGATGTGGATATCTTTGGTTCCGGTCTTTCGGCCATAGGAATGGGTTAGGCCTGTTTTTTCTCCTCGAGAAGCTGTTCGGGATTCGTGGTGATGATCTGGTCTTCGTAATATGACGGGACGATCTGGATGGCGACGTGTCGCTTGCCGGCAAAGAAGATGCCGGTGCCGACGGCGGCGCCAAGAAGGAAATTCTTCTCCGCGTCGGTGAGGTCAAATGCTTTCGCGAGAATATCAATCGTGGCGGGCGCCTGCTTCAAGAGCAGCTGAAGAGAAGAGTTGGTGACGATCGGGCGCCCGTACGGCGACCGCAAAAAGTCTTCCACGTCTTGCGTGATCGTGGTGACGCCCAAATAATATTTGCGCGCGCGCTTGACGAGGCCGAACAGGAACGTCGCGCTGTCGTCGTTCTTCATCATGATCCACGCCTCGTCGATGAAGAGCAGGCGTTTGGCGAGCTTCGCGCGGATGAGATTCCAGATGAAGTTGAGCACGACGAACATGCCGAGCGGGCGGAGCTCTTCTTCGAGGTCGCGGATGGAGAAGATGATCAGGCGGTTGTTGACGTCAATGTTGGTGGGCTGGTTCAAAAAACCGGCAAAGCTACCCTTTGTGTATTTATAGAGCTTCTCGGCGAGCTCATTTCCCCCTTCAAGATTCCGCAGGATCGTTTCAAGGTCTCCCAATAAAGGAGGCTCTTTGCCGGTGAAGTCCGTATCGGCGACGATCTCGCGCGAAGCATACGTTTCAGTGATCGCGCGGTCCAAAATGGAGTCCTCCTCCGGGGTAAGTTTGCCAAGCATCAACTTGAGCAGACTCGCAAGGTTCACGATGTGCGAACGCAAAACGTCGGAAGGGGTCTCGCCCTCAGGTATCGGCGGGATATCGAACGGATTGATGTGTTCATGCGAGGAAAGCGAGATGTTGAACATACTTCCCGCGAACGTTTCCGCAAGGCGGCCGTATTCATTCTCCGGATCGATGACGATCACCATATCGATGCCCGCCATGAGCGCGCGAAGGATCTCAAGCTTGGTTGTGTACGATTTGCCGGAACCGGACTTTGCAAACACCACCTCGTTCGCGTTCTCAAGAGAGAAGCGGTCGAAGATGACCAGATTGTTGTTGTGAAGGTTGATGCCGTACATAATCCCCTGGTTTGACGAAAGATCCTCCGAGACGAACGGGAAGAATGACGAGATAGGGCTCGTGTTCATCGGGGAGTATATCTGCAGTTTGTCGTCGTTGATGGGCAGAACGGAGGAAAGTCCCTCAAGCTGTTCAAAAAGAGCGGGTTTGAGATAGATCAACTTCGCTTCCATCATGGTGACCAACTTGCTCTCAAGCCGCGCAAGTTCCTCAAGGGTGTCCGCGTAGATCGTAATATAGACGCCGGTATCAAAAAGTTTTTCCTCGGATTGTTGGAGCGAATCGCGCAAACCTTCAACGTCATTGATGGCAGTCTCGAGCACGGGGTTTCTTACGAGCCCTTTTTCCTGCTCTTCGTTCATTTGTGATTCCAGTTGCCCCGCTTTCTTGCGGAGTTTCTTGAGCGCGCTCCCGGTATCGACCGGGTTGATGAAGATAGAGACGTCGAAGAGGTTTGGCAGGTTGATGAGCGGCTCGAACCACCCGGTAGAAAGATAGCGGGGGTAGGAGAACACAAAGAAGGTCTTCGCCAATTTGTCGCCGATCTTCAGGTAGTTGGGAAACACTTGCGCGCCCGCCGGCGCGATGATCTTTTTTACGTTATCAAAAGTGTTTTTTTCTTGGCCTTCTGGCATGGTCGTATTGTTATTTTCGGGAATCGGGCGCCGTGGCGCGCTCGATCGTTTGAGGATTATAGAAATTATAGAAGAGCTCAACGAGCTGTTCGTCGTCAAGGACGGTTGCCTCCAGCCCGATATTCAGCAATCCCGTCGTCACCTGGGTGACCCGCTGATTCAGCTGCGCGAGGTTTTCTTTGAACATTCTTTCCTCTTCTTCGGCGCGTTGCGCGGAAGCGGGCCCCGCACCGGCGGGCGTTTTTTTCTTTCCGAGGAACGGGAGAAATCCGGAAACGCTCTTGCTGACGCCAGGAAGTCCGGAGAGCGGATAGAACGAGACGACCACCAGGAATATCTTTTCCATGATCGCGTTCTGCTCGACGAATCCTTTCACAAACTTCGTATACTCCTCTATTTGGTTTTGAAGGATGGGTGACGGCTCAACTTCTTTTCTTGCCATAAGGCTCTCCAAATATTTTTCGATGTTCACCTTCCGGGAATGGATGACTATCTGCAGAGGGAAATCGATGCTATTTAAAAAGGTCTGATATCCCTGCGTGATGATGTTCTGCTCGTTATCGGATTTGAGGGAAAAATTGACGCCCCCCACCATGATAACTTGACGAAGGCTTCCGTCTTTCACGACGACAGTCTTCTCTTTGATCTCCTTGACCTCCACGAGATCGACGGAATTTCCTGCATCCTGTTGTTGTATTGGAGCCATATTCTTATTTTCCCATATTTCTTAGCGATAATCCACGCGCCGCGCCGCCGCGCGATCGCCGCCAAGCCGCTGGAATATCTCATACCGCTCGGCCATCTTCTTTTCCAGAAATTGCCGGTCGGAAGTCTTCTTTGTTTCACCGCCGTCCGGCGTACCGGTCTGGAGATTTTCCCAGCTCTTGTGCAACGAATCTCCCCTTGCGATGGTTTGAACCGGCGGAAGCTCGCGTTCGGTGACATCCGGAGGCGCGGATGCGGTATTGTTGCCGCCATGCGTCGCCACCCGGCCGACTTTTTTCTCTTCGATCGGAGGCAACGCGCGCATCGCGGCAGCAGGCCTCTGCTTTTGCTGCGTCATGATCGGATGATCGGCTTTCCAGACGTAAAGTTGAGGCTTCCAATAAAAATTAGCAGCGGAAGTGATGACCTTGATGAGCGGCCGGCCGTTGATCTTAAGAAAGGCGAGGGCGAGCGAGCCGCCAATCGCGATGATTGCCACAATGACGAACAGCCATGTTTGTAGGAAGAAATAGCATATGGCGCTCACGATCGCCGCGGCGCCGACATAAGCAAACTGCCGAAGGGAGAACGGCCCAACCAGATTATCCTCGGTATCAATGAATTGTGGAACTTGGTACTGCATATCTCATCATTGTAAAGCCAGCAGCCGGGATTTGCCACTGCGAATAAGCTATTGCGCCGCGCGATTGCTAAAGAAAGTCCTTAACGATCGGCTTGGCGGATTGTGGAGCAGAAGGCGGTTGCGGCGGTTGCGGCATTGGAACAATGTTAGACGGCGCTGGCGACATCGGAGGTGCGGGCGGTTTCGGCGGCGTCGGTATAGCGGCGACGGGCGTAATCTGACTTACGCTCCTCGGGCCGGTATTGGCCGTTGGCATCGCGGAGAGCGGGACACTTTGCCCGGTATTGTGAACTGCGCTCGGCATTGGAGCCGCTGGTTTTGCCCCGCCGAATTCCAAAACCGCCGGCCGCGGTGGAGTTGGGACGGAGGAGCTTCCATGTCCGCCGAGTTGCATATCCGCTCCTCCTCCCGGCCGGGCAAGCGTAAAGCCCGCATTTTTTTCTACCGCTTTGAACGCCGTATCCTCGTGAAGGATTATGGGGGCAGGTTCAGCCGGGGCTGCCGGAGCTATCGGCGCGAGCGGGGTTATGGGTCGCGGCGTGACGGGAGGCACCGGTGTGGGCGTGGATGAGAATGTGGAGGCCGGCATTTTTGACCAACCGACAGCGGGGAGCGCCACAGGTTTTGGAGGAGTGATGCTCACATCCTGGATAATTTTCGGACCGTTCACTATTGCCATGGTCGCACTCGGACTTAAGTCTTTTATAGTGGGGATCTGGAATTTATCTAAAAGGGAGATGTCAACACCAAAAGCCAAGAATTCTTTTGTTAGTGGAGTTAGGATAGTTCGTTTAACTTCCGTGGAAATACCCAATGCTTTATCCCGATCCAATTTCAACTCTTCTGAGAGTTCTCCGGCGAAATAATCGGGGGCTATATCACGCACTTCCAAGCGAGCCAATAATTTAGGGAGGACGGTTTCGCTTCCTTTTTGTATATTAAAGTGCTGGTTGATTGTGCGAACCATCAGGGAAACCTCCCCGGAAGCAAACCATGTACGAATGGAGGGCGGAGTATCCTTAATTTTTAAGAGAAACGTCTTAGAATCCATGTGTTTGTTATATATACTGCCACGCAGGCGATGCGCTCACGTACGTATATAGATTATTTAATTTTGCGAGCGTGGCTGGAGGAAGTGCGGGTGCGCCCGGAGCGGTAGCAGCAGTCACCATTCTTTCAATAGTATCTTTATACGCCGCCGCCGCTCCAGGTCCTCCTTCGGTAGCCAGCTTGTTCAGTTGTGGAATGGACATGTTTATAGCTATATTCTCCTGTTCGGGAGTTGGAGAAGTACCAGCTGGTTTAGAGGGGTCACCTAATGATCGAGCTTCAAGCGTTGGGATGTCAGCGATTTTTATTTTCTTCACTGCATCTGTAATCGCTCTTTCGATAGCTTGTGCAGTCGTTTCCATAACCCCGGTAGGAAGCATCCTCGGAGTAGCAGCAGTTGTTTGTGCCGCTAGCTCTGGACGGCTGTTAAGAAGAGACTGGACGCTGCCCATGTTTTCAGCTCCCTTAATAAGGGCTTCCAGTTTTGTTGGATCAAGTCCGGGGGTCGTAGCGGTCGGCGGCGCAGTAAGGTTTCTCCTGGACAATTCCTGCCCAATTGCAGCAAGTTCGCGGTCGCTTGTCATGGCATTAATGCCGTTCGCACGCGCGAGCATGCCGTCGTTAGTCAACCCCTTTAGGTTTTCTTCTACATATTTATCAACATCCTTTATGCGGTCTTCTTTGCCCACCTCCGGGGAGCCTGCACTTGCAATTTTAGAACCGACGGTTTTCGCAAAAGGTAAGGGCGATCCCTGGAACTTTGAGCCCACTCTTTGGAGTGTTGTAGAGGTGTTCCCCTGCTCATCGGTTTTCTTCCCCATCGATCTCAACTTTTCACTTGCGCGCCGTCTGGCCGAATTCCATCGATTAGTAGCAAAAGTCCCCGCTTGTTTTTTCGCGAAGTTAACGACCGTGCCTGCAAACTTGACGCCCATGCTATCTGCCGCGATCATGCCGCCGATAATCATGCCACCAAGCACCACTTCTTGAAGGAAGTTGGTAAGGATCGGGGTTATGATGCCACCGAAAAAATCTGTGATAGGGGAAAAGAGAGAGCCTCCACTCCCCTGTGTATAATTGGTTAAATTAAAGGCATCCGCGTTGTTGGCTCCTCCAATCGTGGAGAGCGCCAAGTAAAGAAAAAACATAAAGATGGGCGCGAAAAACGTCCACTGGAGGAATTTATTCCACCATTTGGAATACAGCGAGCTGAAACTTGGGAATACCCATGACGCCCAAGCAAACGGCAATAGAATCGCGAGAATTGCGATATAGATGTATCTTATTATTAACATAACAATGAATGCCCCAAGCACACAAATAATAAGCAAAAAGTCGACGACAGTAAAAAGCATGCTAAAGATCGGAACCATCTGCGCGCTTATTGACTGGCCGACTCCCGATGCTGAAAGACCAAAAGGCCCGGTACTATTCCCCGACCCCGGCGTTGGATTCGAGACTGCGGCAAACATTGCCTGTGGATTGAATTTCCCCGCCATCGTTGACGCAAAACTACTGAATCCTCCCTGGCCAGGGAAAGAATTGAGAAAATACTGCGTGGTTGCATTGGCGAACGCAAAGATTGGCGCAATGATTACGAGGCCGAAATTAACAAGGATCGCCATAATCACCAGCTTCCAGAGCATTTTTTTAATACTGTAGTTTTCTATTCGCAATATCGTTGCAAGCGCAATGACGATGATCCCCAGTACGAATGCGAGGTTTGCAACGGAAAGCGATATTGAAAATCCGGTCTGAACAAAGCTCGTTTGCAGTATATTAGCGTTGATATTTAAAACGATACTAATGAGCCATGTTTCTATGGAAATGAAGGCGCCAAAAATCCAAGCCAAAATATAGGTGATGCCCTCCATCAACATCGAAATAGCTCCAGACGTGAAGCCGCTTATATCAAATAAGCCATCAGCACGTGCCGGGCGTGTTAATCCAAAAAATATTAAAAAGAAACCGAGAATAGCCGTAATGACTACTTCCTTCCTCAACCCATTTTTTAGAGGATTTTTCAACTTCATTGTACGTGGATCTGGCAGCTTGATTGCGAATTATCAGTGGAGGCGATCACGCTTACCGAATACGTTCCCGGGATGGAATAGGTAAGCGTGATGTTTTGTCCGTTGCCGGCTCCCTCTGTCGACCCGGGTGCGGTCCAATTATAAAGCGGAGTGCCGTCGCTGTTTTCGGTTGAGGGGCAGCTGTTGGTTGTTACGCACGAGGTATCGATCTTGCCGCCGGTCGCAGACATGTTCACATATGCCAGGCCGGTACCGGTGGAGGTGGAGATTGTGGCGGTCTGTATGGAGGGGAGGCATTGTACCGGTTGTTGGGTGGCGGTGGAAGAATTGTTGGTGTTGGTGAGTGACGAGGAAGCGACCCCGGTGATTCCGGTATTGCTCGGGCTCTGGGTGTTGATAACGCCATTGATGGCGCTGGTCGCCAAGTTGATCGCGTTCTGTGAAAGCTGGTTGAGGAGCGAGGTCAAGAGAGCATCAAGTAGTCCGGCAATATCGTTTGCGCTTGTGATATTTTCCGATCCGGTCTTAAGCGCGGTGTTTGATTCCTGATTGGTGACCTGGCCGGGAAGAATGGTGGTCGGGTCGGTTCCATCGGGGTTCTCATCCGTGGGAGGACAGAGGCCGTCGTTAGGAATGTCTATCGGAGTGCCGACCGCGTGATCCCCTGGGCCTCCATCGCCGGCATAGCAAGCGCCATCGACCAGGTTCCCGACGGAACACACCTGGTGAGTTCCGTTTTGAGGGTCGCTTCCATCGGGGCACGTGGAGTCGCCGTTCCATCCCTGTTGGGCGGTGGTTTGGGTTTGTTTCGCCGTCTGATTATTGCTTGCGGAAGTGAGCGCTTGATCGCGTATCGCCATTGCGTTGGCCCAAATATTTCCCCCTGAATTGAACTCGCTTAAATAGTCATTCATATTGGTGAATCCGCTGGTAGCGGTAACGCCAGAATTTGGAGCTATAGTGTTAAGAACAGAAGCGGCATTTGGGGCGGTGAATTGGATCGAAGTGAGCATTTTGAGCGCGGACTGCTGGCTTGGCGGTGTCTGTACAATGTCGGCATTTATCGCATTGATCGCCGCTGACTGATAGGAATTTACCATCTGCGCCGCAAAAGAAGTGACGAACTTCGGCGCGCCGCTGCCCTGTATCGCGGTGAGCACCTTCTTTTGAATAAGGGAGACGAGAACATTCTTAAGTATTTGCAAAATAATATTATTCAAATAATCCTCGATCATTTGCGCGAAAGCTGTAGGGTCGAACGTGATCCATTGCGCTTGCGCTGCCTGCACGCCGAGGAGCTTGGCGATCAGAGGGACGGAAGTATTTGGAGTATTGTTGAGCGATAGCCCGAGCGACGATGCTTTTTCTATTTGCTGTTGAAGATTGACCACCGCAGCGTCGTATTTCTTTTTTTCACCCTGGAACACAAGCGAAGCCTTTACCGGATCTCGGGAAGAATCTTCCCCGAGCAGGGCAAAATTCTTTTCATATACCATCACTCGTACGAAACTTTGCTGAAGGCTGGCGAGGGGGGCGGGCGTAGGAATGGCGAGCGTGTCGTTAAGTGCGCTTTGGATCCCAGAAACAAGATAAGGAAGCTGGGATGTGTCTCCGCCGCCCGCGTTGCTTATCTGACTTTGCAATCCACTCGAAACCAAATCCTTATTAAACGCGGCACTCAATGCGGTGCCATACTGGGCAATGGCGTTTTGAGAAGCGGATGGGGTGGTCTTGATCAGCTGCGATTGCGCTTCGGTATCCCAATCCGGCAACACAAAGCCTTCTACCGCGGAGTTGGAAGATATGGTCTGAGCGATCGCCTGTGTGTCGGGGGTGGCGATGTTGAGGAGCCCGTTTGTATTCGTCGTTATCCCGTTCGGGTTGGCGGCATCAAGTCCATTTACGAACGAATCCGCAAAAACATTGGTGAGGTTATTGGGATCGCTCGCGAGCGCGTCGGTGGAGGTGGTATCAACATAACTCAGCAGTTCGGCGGCATTTCCCTGAAGAGAGCCGGTGTCTACGAACGCGGTGGTCGGAACCGGGGAGTAGGCGCCGGATGAACCGAGGTTCGCAATGCTCGGTTCGGTGGGAGCCTTGGCGGTTTGCGGAGAGTTGTTGGCAACCAACGAAAGCACCAAACCAGAACAGACCGCGACGGTAGCCAGAATAAGGAACCCGGTGATCAGCTTCTTGACATCTATCATTAATTTAAATTATAGCCCCAAAAGAAAATGCTTGCTATAAGGGTTATCCCCATATCGGCAAGATTGCGATGGTAATGATGTTTTCAATACTAAGGTCCTGCGGGCGTACCCCGGGATCGATGCCGATCTTTTGGAGATGCCGGACGATATCCTCCCTTTTGGATGGTTCGCTTGACGCTTCCGTCAGATTATTCAGCAGTGTTTTGCGCGGCTGTCCAAAAATGCCACGGACGTCTCTATAATAGAGCGCCTGATCGATGGGATCCCGAGCGGTTTGGAGGGTTGCAAGTACGACGATGGCGGAATCCACGTCCGGTGGAGGAGAAAAATCCTTTCTCGGAACTAACGCCACAATATCAGGCTTCGCCCAGAATTGGACGCTTGCGGCGAGTCGGTTCATGTGCGGCGACGCTGCACATATCCGTTCGGCCACCTCCTTTTGTATAAGGAGTACCGTCCGCTCCGGCTTTTCTTCGAGCTCGCTTATGACCCGCAGTAACTTTCCGGTGATGTAGTAAGGAATATTCCCGGCGATCTTATACCCGCGAAGGCCGGTGACGGCATCCGGCAAAGTTTTCAACACATCCCCCTCTATTATAGTGAGCAGGCCCGGCTTCTCTTTTTTTGCCAATGCGGAGAGCTCGCCGATCAATGAATGGTCTTTTTCTATGGAGATGACGGCGCCGTTGGACGTTGCTGCCGTGGCGATGAGGAAGGCGGTGAGTTCTCCATGGCCCGGCCCGACCTCGATGAGGGTATCGTTTTCCCCGACCTCAAGCGTGTCCGCGATTGTTTGTAGCGTTGCGGTGTTTTTGAGAAAGTGTTGCCCGAGCTTTTGCATATTGATAGGTTATAATCATTGTAATGCTAGCGAAGCTTATTGGGAACATAGAGAATGCAAAGATTTCCTTTTCTCAGGCGGTGTTCGGTTTTATAGGGATCATCTGCATCCGTTTTTTCCTTGAAGACCTTTCAAGTCCTATGCTCAGCGCCCCGGCGGTACCGGATCTGCTGACCATGGTACATTACGGACTCTTTTATATAGGGGCGGGTCTTTCAACGGCGCTCGTGCTTCGTATATTCATTCCCGACATAAAAAAGATATCGAAGGTAGTGCTTTCTCTTTTGCCGGTTATGTGGTTTCCCCCGCTCATCGATCTTATCGCATCGCATGGCGCGGGATCTCCGATGGCATACATCTTTACGGGTGGGACGGCGCTATGGGGAAGTTTTCTCACGCTCGGCGGCACTCCTTTATTCGGCGGCGTCACGTTGGGCATAAAGATAGAAATGGCCGTTATTCTGATCGGATTGGCCTCCTATGTTTTTATAAAAACAAAGAGCATCGCTCGCTCCATCTTCATTATTCTCGTCGGATATTGCATGGTTTTTATCTGGTTGGCATTTCCTAGTATCATGGCTCTTTTTGGGGCCTTGGCGGGGAACCGACTCGCCGCCGCGCCCGCGTATTTCCTCGTCGGACAATTTGCGGCATCGCATATGCTTATGCGCCTTATATCGCCCGGAGAGGCACTTTCCCCCCTCGCCACCACCGGGGCCTTGTTTAACGGCGGGATGGCGTATGTGTTCTATCTTTTGGACCTCGCGCTCTTCATTGGTTGGGCGATCGCGTATCGCCCTCATTTTTTGAAAGAGTATTTGCGTAATTGCAGGCCGGAACGCATCACCAGTTTTTTATTATTGATCGGAGTCGGGATATGTGTCGCGATAAAAACTTCGTACGGCCAGCCGTTCAATAATTGGGTGGACGTTTTCGCCTTGATCGTTTTGATGGTCGCATATTTCTGTGCGTGGATATTTGCGGTCGGAGTGAACGATATCGTAGACGTTGATATTGATCGCGTGAGCAATCAGGGGCGGCCTCTCGTCACGAGCACCATTACGGAAGAAGAAGTACGCAGCGCAAATTTCTTTTTCCTCTTGTGGTCGTTTGTCGGCGCTTTTATCGTCGGGTATTGGGCGCTGTTTGCGATGATGCTTTTCACCGCAGCCTACTATGTTTATTCCGCTCCCCCGCTACGCCTGAAGCGCGTTCCGTTACTCGCCACATTTTTGATCTCACTCGCGAGCCTTTCCGCCGCAGCCGCAGGATTTTATTTCGCGAGCCCTATACAACTCGCCGCCGCGCTTCCCGGGAGTCTTATTATTTTCTGCCTCGTCTTCTTTACATTGGTGACGAATATAAAAGATATAAAAGATATAAATGGCGACCGTGCGGCCGGGATCGCCACCATCCCTACGATCTTCAAAGGGCATACGGGGAAGGCTATCGTTGGCGCGATGCTCGCAGTCGCGTTCCTTTCCGTGCCGGTGATCGTTTCGTCGGTTTCTCTTTTTATTCCGTCACTTATCGCCGCCGCGCTCGGATATTATTTTACCGTAGCGGAACCGTTTAGCGAGCGCAGGATCTTCATTTTATATTTTGCATATGCCATTACGGCGGGATTCATTCTCTGGAGTTAATTGAGGGAGACGGTATCGTCATCATCGTACGAGTCGTCGCCATACCATTCCGCTTTGCCCTTTCCGTTCGCCGTGAGCGAGCCATCCCCCGCCATCAAAACGATACAATCCTCCGGGATCTCGTTGATGAATCGCGACGGGATCCCATAAAAACTGAGATAGAGATTTTTCCGGGCGCGTGTCATGGCGACATACATCAGCCGCCGCTCCTCTTCGAGCGAGTTCTCGTCGTCCAATGAACGGCCGTGCGGTAATAATCCTTCAGCCACGCCGGCGATGAATACCGAATCAAACTCCAGCCCCTTTGCCAGGTGGATGGTCATCAAATTGACCTCCCGCCCGTCAACGGGCTTATTTCCTATCTCATCCGCAGCCTGGAGGAGACTTAACCGTTCCAGGAGCTCGTCAAGGCTCGTGAAATCGGTCGCGAACGTAATGAGCTCGGCAATATTCTCCTCGCGCTCATCGGAATTCACAAAGTTCGATTCAAGATATTCAAAATAGCCGAATGTCTCCAGGAATAATTTCAGCGCGGCAAGCGGTGCGATCTTTTCCAGGGTCAGCTTCGCCGGGTTCTGCAACTCCACGACTTTATTTTTGAATTCGGCGAAGCGACGCTTCGTGAGATTTTTTTCCAGTCGTTCACGCGCAGGCTCGTCCTTTGCGTTTGAGATATAGCGCAGCGCCGAGACCGCATCTTTTATCTCCCGCCGTTCATAGAATTTCAATCCGCCAAAAATGCGATACGGGATATTATTGCGGATGAGCGCCTGCTCGATCGCACGCGATTGCGCGTTCGTGCGGTATAATATCCCGACGTCCGCATTTTTATCGCGCGCACGCAAAGAATAAATTTTTTGAGCGATCCACTCCGCTTCTTCGTTCTCGCCCCACGCTTCAAAGAGCACGATCGGATCGCCGTCCGGATTCTGCGTCCAAAGATTTTTCGGCGTGCGGAAGCGATTGTGCTTTGCGACCGCCGCCGCCGCACGGATGATGATCCCGGTAGAGCGATAGTTCTCTTCCAAAAAATGCACGCTGGCACCTTTCCATTCTTTATCGAAATTCAAAAATGTTTTTATGTCGGCGTAGCGCCAACTATAAATAGTTTGTTCATCGTCCCCTACCACGCTCAAGTTGCGATGTTCTCCCGCGAGCAGCGAGACAAGTTCATACTGCTTCGGATTGATATCTTGATATTCATCGACGAGGATCGCGTCGAACATGTGCTGATATTTTTTTAGCACGGCCGAATTTGCTTTTAAAAGCGCCACCGTCTTCTCGATGAGGTCGTCAAAGTCGAATGCGTTGTTGCGCTCGAGCGCTGCTTCATATTTTTCGAACACGTGGCGTACCTGTGCCTCTTTATCCACCGACGGCCTCGCTTCCGGCAATAGTTTCCCGAGATTCTTTAATTCGGAGATCTTCTTGGCGAAATATACCGGCGTATCTTTCTTGTTTTTTTTGGCCAGAATACCATCATCCTCGTCATCCTTCTTCGGCGGCAGGACGGCTTTAACCGCCTTCTTTACGAGGTCGAAGGAATCGTGATCGTCAAAAATGGCAAAATTGGGATTCCGGCCCGCCAGGCGGCACTCCTTTCGTAGGATTTTTGCTCCCAGAGAATGAAATGTGCCCAAAAACGGACCTGTCCGGTTAACCCTATGAGCCATCTCTTTTGCCGCCTTATTGGTAAAGGTTATAGCGCAGATCCGCTCTGGGGGCGTCCCGGTGTCTATTAAGTGGATAATTCGGCTGGTAAGGGTCTTGGTTTTGCCCGTTCCCGCGCCTGCCACTATTAATAGAGGGATCCCGGGGGCATGAACCGCCGCGTCTTGGGCCGGATTCAGGGGTGCTTGTCCGGGCTTGCCGGCTGGTTGAGATTTTGGGTTCATTGTGGTATCATCAAATTCATAAGTACGACTATCCAAAAACTCAAAAGTGATTATAAGCCATTAGGAGTGGCTGTTTTTTTGGCGGTTGGTGGATTATTGTCCGGACTCCTCTGGGGCTCCGTTTTTGTTTCTCGTCCCGCCGGAACCGTCCAAGAGTACAGAACCCCCGGGGGTCCGCTACTGATCCCTCAGGCCGAAGGCGCCGAGATAGACAGTGCGGCGCTTACCCCAAAAAGCGCTCCATTCCTTGCATCCGCGAACACGGACGAGGGAGGTCTTCAATCGGTAGAGAATGTTGATGTGCTTTATGGCGAAGGAGCCCTCAAAGATTCCGAACCGGTGGTCAAGACAAAAACAACGAACGCTGCCGGCAATAATACGAAGGGATTGGCGACGGGGATCATTTATACGGCAACCGCGAACGACACCCTACATTCCATTTCCGTCGCCTTCGGCATCCCTATGAATACGATAGTCGAATTCAACCCATCTGTAAATTTTTCTGCGCTTGGTCCCGGCATTTCGATCGTTATCCCCGGCAAAAACGACATTTAGAATATTTCTTTCAGTCGATAGCTGAACGCCTCCGCGAGGTGGAGGGATGTGACGCTATCTTTTTTTTCAAGATCCGCAATCGTGCGCGCAACTTTTAGCAACCGATAATATCCGCGCGGAGAGAGCTGGCTGTGGTCCAGTGTTTCCAGAAACACGCGGGTGTCCCGATCCGCGTTCATCATATCCTGAACTTCCCGCGCACTTAGTTCACTGTTCAGTTTCCCGCGCCTCGCGATCTGTATTTCCCTCGCGCGGGTGACGCGTTCTTTTATCGAGGCGCTTTCGCCGCCGGATGCATCGCCGGAAGATCCTCTCCGCAATTCTTCGATCGCAACCCTGCCCGCCTTTACCTGTATGTCGATGCGGTCGAGCAATGGTCCGGAAATCTTCTTCTGATATTTTATGATCTCATATGCGGAGCATCTGCATTCCTTTTCCGCATCGCCGTAGAATCCGCACGGGCATGGGTTCATTGCCGCCACGAGGATGAACTTTGCGGGAAATGCGACGCTTTGTTTCGCTCGCGCGAGGTGAACAACGCCGGACTCAAGGGGTTGCCGCAGTGCCTCGAGCGCGTTCTTCTGAAATTCAGGAAGCTCGTCGAGAAAAAGTATTCCGTGATGAGCGAGGCTGATCTCTCCGGGCCGCGGGTCTTGTCCCCCGCCGACAAGCGCCGTGATGGATGCAGTATGATGCGGCGCGCGAAACGGCCGTTCGCGGATAAGACCGTCAGGGCTTAGGCCCGCAGCACTCCATATTTTCGTTGTTTCAATGGCCTCGGGCATGGTCAGCTGCGGGATAATGCCCGCGAGTGCATGCGAAAGAAATGTCTTTCCGACGCCGGGCGGTCCAAAGAGTAGAACGTTATGATGTCCCGCCGCCGCGATCGTGAGCGCGCGCTTCGCATTCCCCTGCCCTCTGATCTCCGAAAAATCAGCGGCGGCGATCGCGGAATGTATTTCCTCGGTGAACCGCAACGGGGCATGTTGTACCTTCCCTTCAAGGATCGCAATCGTCTCGCGAATGTCTTCCAAGGGAATGATATTCATCTCTGCGATCGCCGCCGCTTCGTTCGCGTTCCGGCGCGGAAGGAACAAATATTTAAATCCCTCAGCCGCCGCTTTCTGTGCGATATTCAGCGCGCCGCTGATCGGACGAAGCCGTCCATCCAGCGCGAGCTCTCCCAGAAATATCTTGTCGGAACAATCGAACTCTTTTATTTGTTTTGTGGCAAGAAGATAACCGAGCGCGATCGCGAGATCGTAATGCGAGCCGGTTTTCTTTACATCTGCCGGCGCGAGGTTGATGGTGATCCTCCGGTTCTCCCGGTTCGGCGGTTTGATGCCCGCATTTTTCAGCGCGGAGTTGACGCGTTCCTTTGCCTCGGAAAGTGATCGATCGCCGAGTCCGACGATATTGAAAGAGTGCAACCCGACATTTACGTCCGCCTCCACTTCGATGATCTTCGCATCGATGCCTTCAAGCGCCGCGGAATAGAGCCTCCCTAATTTTTTACTCATGAACACACTATCCCATGGCCATCATTAAAAAAATATAAAACAGCCACCATTTTTAAAAGGTGGCTGTTTTATATTTTTGTGGCTAGCTTGCTAGTTTGCACTCTTTACAGAAACGCGATTCGGGGTCGATCAAAAGGATTTCATGTTCTATCGGTTTGCCGCATTTTTCACAAACTCCATATGTGCCGGATTGGATCTTACTGAGGGCGATGTCGATCTCATTCAAACGATCCTTTAACTCTTGCGCCGCAGCGAGCTGATCTCCCACTTGTTCCGATTTGTCACTCTCCTCATCGCCGTGATCGATGTCACTTCCAAAATCAACCGGTCGCTCATCCCCCGCTATCTCCGCAGCGATTATTCCCCGCTCTTTTTCCAAAGCAACTTTATATTCTTTTAATTGGTCTTGATTCATAGTTTTATAAGAATACGGCGAGATGCGTTTGAAAGCAATGTGCAGGGCTCCCAGAACCGGACTCACCCTTCGGGATAGTTCTGAATATCCAACTATTGCCTTCAGACTTCTGGTTGGGGCGACATAGAAAAGATAGGTGCCTCGTTCAGGCTATCCCGAAGGGTGAGTCCAGCCTGAGCAGGTCATGCGTCTTTTCTATGGAGTTTGCAGGATTGCCGGATTAAATCAAAATAATACGGCAAAACCCGATAAGCCCGTAAAACCTACTGTTAAACAAAATTGTTTTTCAAAATTGTTTTACGGAAAACACAATTTTAATTCAAAACGGCTATTTTAAGTAATTAATGCCAATTTTATTTTAAATTTTGGCAGAATGGAGCTGTAAAACATTTTAAATGTGTTTTACGGAAAACACATTTAAAATTCAATGGCCAAAACATTGGCAATTAATTAATAATTCAAATATGAATAATATAGAAATAGGGAAAATTGGAGAAAATATGGCATATAAATATCTATTAAATAATAGATATTTAATATTAGCCAGAAATCATAGGGAGGGATTTAATGAAATTGATATTATCGCCAGACATCGCAACGGGATTTTAATTTTCTGCGAAGTTAAAACAATTAATAATATTGATGGATTTACTGGCAATTTTATGCCGGAAGATAATCTTAGCCAGGCAAAGCGGAAAAAGATGATCCGGGCGAGCTTACTGTTTTTGGCTAAACATCCGGGGTTTATCAATGATGATAAGGGGTGGCAACTCGACCTCGTTGCGGTGCTTTTGAGGAACGGGAGACTTTCCGATTTACGGCACTATGAAAACATTTAATTTAACGTTAAATTTCGGGATCTCCCTTGACACGGTAGCTGATTTTCAAATACAATAGAGAGACGATGTAAGTCCGCTTTGAAGCGGCTTTTTTTAAAGAAATACAACTAAATAACAACTAAATAAATGTTGAACATAAAAGAATTATCAAAGGCGTTAAAGCAGGTCGCGGAAGAAAAAGGACTGGATCCGGATAAGGTTATGGAGGTGATCGAGTCTTCGATCGCCGCCGCGTACAAAAAAGAATATGGAGAGCGAGGCGAGGTGGTGAAGTGCAAGATGGACCAAAAGACCGGCGAATTGAATTTCTGGCAGACGAAGACCGTCGTTGATGATACGATGGTGCGTTTTGTTGAAGAGGAAGAAGATGCCCCGGCAGTCGAAGGCGCCCCTGCGGTCAGCCAAAAAGAAATAATAGAGGAAGACGGGGAAAAGCTTCCTCGCTTCAATCCGGAACGTCACATCACTTTCGATGAGGCGAAAAAAATAAAAAAGGACGCGGTGCTCGGAGAGGAGGTGATGTTTCCGTTGGAGACGCACGAGGATTTTGGACGGATCGCGGCGCAAACAGCAAAGCAGGTGATTTTGCAAAAGCTTCGCGAGTCGGAGCGCGATTCCATCTTGAATGAGTGGCGTGGTCGCGAAGGACAGATCGTGAGCGGCGTCATTCAGCGCTTCGAGCGCGGAAATATTTTTGTGGATCTCGGCCGCACGATCGGTGTGATGTTCGGCAATGAATCCATTCCGGGCGAACATTATAGAGCAGGGGAGCGGTTGCGATTCCTCGTAGTGGCGGTACAGGAAGATACGCGCCTCCCCGGCATCATCCTTTCTCGCTCGCATCCGAAGTTCGTCGCGGAACTTTTCCGTATGGAAGTTCCGGAATTGGTTGAAGACGCGATAGAGATCAAAGCAATCGCGCGCGAGCCGGGCAATCGTACGAAGATCGCAGCCGCATCAAAGGCGGACGGCGTTGATCCGGTGGGAGCATTGGTTGGTCAGCGCGGGACGCGCGTGATGGCGGTGAACAACGAGCTCGGCAATGAGAAGATCGACATCGCGGAGTGGTCCGACGATCCGGAGAAGTTCATCGCGAATGCGTTATCTCCGGCGAAGGTTGAGCGCGTGGAGATCCTGCCGCGGCGCGAAGCGCGCGCATACGTTCCGGAGAGTCAGCTTAGCCTTGCGATCGGCAAGGGCGGACAGAACGTGCGGCTCGCGGCGAAATTGACGGGATGGAAGATCGACGTACGATCGCAGACACGGCCGGAGGAAGAAGTGGAGGGGGGAGTGGCCGGACTCGTCGATGCGGGCAGTGTGGGCGGCGATCAGATCGCCAAGCCGGAAGATGATGACAAAGAGGATATCGCAATATAAACGTTTTATAATAAAAATATGTCGTACACATTGATTTTCGTTCCGGTCGCGATCGCAATAATCTATAGCGCATTCCTTGCGTTGTGGTTGAAGAAACAGCCTGCGGGAGATGCAAGCATGGTGGAGATATCAAAAGCGATCCAAGAAGGGTCGATGGCGTATTTGAACCGTCAGTATAAGACCGTGGCGGTGGTCGCCGTGATACTCGCGGCGGCGATCTGGTTCGCGCTCGGCGCACCGGTCGCGTTGGCATTCCTTGTCGGCGGCATTGCGTCGGCGCTCACCGGCTATATTGGCATGAACGTCGCGGTACGCGCGAATGCGAAGACGGCGGAAGCGGCCAAGAAGGGATTGTTCCCGGCGCTCTCGCTCGCGTTCAAAGCTGGTTCGGTTACGGGACTCCTGGTGACGGCGCTTGGACTCTTGGCGGTCGCGGGCACGTACTTCGTCTCGGGCGGAAATATTGAAGCGCTTATCGGCTTGGGATTTGGCGCGAGCTTGATCTCCATCTTCGCGCGCTTGGGCGGCGGTATTTATACCAAAGCTGCCGACGTCGGAACCGACCTTGTCGGAAAAGTTGAAGCGGGAATTCCGGAGGACGATCCGCGCAACCCGGGCGTCATTGCGGATAACGTGGGGGACAACGTCGGTGATTGCGCCGGTATGGCAGCGGATCTTTTTGAAACGTATGCGGTGACGCTTACCGCAGGCATCTTGCTTGGATCGCTCACGACGCTCGTGTCGGGCACAATCGAATTCCCGTTGCTCCTTGGCGGCATCTCGATCATCGCCTCTATATTAGGGACGTTCTTCGTGCGCTTGAGCAAGAATAATTCGATCATGGGCGCTCTCTATAAAGGATTGATCGCTTCGCTCGTGTTCGCCGCGATCGGATTCTACTTCATCTCCGTGTACGTGTTTGGCGATGCGTATTTGAACATCTATCTTTCGTCGCTCACCGGTCTCGCCGTCACGGCGCTCATGGTGATTATTACCGATTACTACACCGCAAAGCAGTTCCGTCCGGTGCAGTCGGTTGCGGAGGCATCAAAGTCCGGACACGGAACGAACATCATCATCGGCCTTTCGGTGGGAATGGAGTCGACGCTCCTTCCGGCATTTGTGATCGCGCTTGGTATCTTGGCGAGCTATGCGCTCTCGGGGATCTATGGCGTGGCCATCGCATCCGTCGCGATGCTTTCCGTCGCGGGCATCATCGTCTCCATTGATTCGTTCGGACCGATCACCGATAACGCCGGCGGCATCGCGGAGATGACGAAGCAGCCGGAACATGTGCGCAAGATCACGGACTCGCTCGACGCGGTAGGAAACACAACAAAAGCGATCACGAAAGGATACGCGATCGCATCCGCAGGACTTGCGGCGTTGGTGTTGTTCTCGAGCTACGCGAACGAGGCGAAAGGCATCGTGTTCAGCTTGAGCAATCCGGCGGTGCTCGTCGGGCTTTTGCTCGGCGCGGCGATGGTCTACTTCTTCGCTTCGCTCACGCTCCGCTCGGTGGGTCGCGCCGCAGGCGCAGTGGTGGATGAGATCCGCCGCCAGTTCCGGGAGATCAAGGGCTTGATGGAAGGCACCGCAAAGCCGGAGTACGGCAAAGCTGTTGATATTGTGACGAAGGCGGCGATCAAAGAGATGATCATCCCGGCGCTCGTGCCGATCGTCGGCGTGCTCGTTGTCGGATTCTTGTTGGGTGCCGCAGCGCTCGGCGGACTCTTGATCGGCACGATCGTCGGCGGACTCTTTATGGCGCTTTCCATGACCGCGGGCGGCGCGGCCTGGGATAACGCGAAGAAATATATAGAGGACGGCAACTTCGGCGGCAAAGGTTCGGAAGCGCATAAAGCGGCCGTCACCGGCGACACCGTCGGCGATCCATACAAGGACACGACCGGCCCGGCGATCAACCCGTTGATCAAGGTGGTAAACATCATCGCGTTGCTTATCGTAAAATTCATTCACTAAGACACCCATATAAGAATCATGAACAACAAAAGATCATTACGCGGCGAGGACGAGGTCTCGCAGTACCTGATCCCGACCGTCATCGAAAAAACCAGCAACGGCGAGCGGGCATACGATATCTACTCCAGATTGCTCAAAGAGCGCATCATCTTTTTGGGCGGTCCGATCAATGACGGGATGGCAAATACGGTGATCGCGCAGCTGCTCTTCCTTGCACACGAGGATTCCAAGAAAGACATCCAGCTCTACATCAATAGCCCCGGCGGTTCGGTCACGGCCGGTATGGCCATCTACGATACGATGCAATTCGTAAAGCCGGATGTGGCAACAATGTGTGTAGGCATCGCGGCATCCATGGGATCTTTCCTTCTGGCCGCCGGCAAGAAGGGCAAGCGGTTGACCTTGCCGAACTCGGAGATACTCTTGCACCAAGTCTCGGTTGATTCGATCGGCGGGCAGGCGACGGAGATCGAGATCTCCGCGCGCCAGATTTTGAAGACAAAAGCGCGGCTGAATCAGATCCTCTCAAAAAGCACCGGACAACCGCTCGCCAAAGTAGAGAAAGATACCGAACGCGACTTCTGGCTTTCCGCGGAAGAAGCGAAGGCCTACGGCGTAGTGGACGAGATCGTCAAGAAGTCATAAAAATTATTGCAGGCGGAAAGAAAAAGGCCCGTCGCGTGAAGCGTCGGGCTTTTTGGCTGGGAGTAAAACTATTGTGTTCTTCGTTCTTCGGTCCGGATGCTGTATTCCTGACCATGCTCGTCCTCCATCTCACACTTGCAGATAAAGTACTCGCAGGAGCATCGCCCCGATTGGCAGATCGCCGGGCGGATGCCCGCGCATTGGAGATGGTTTAACAGTATCACCTCATTACATCGCGGGCATCGGGAAACCGCAACGAAAGGGTGTTCGGGATCTCCATAGTCACCGAGAGCAAGTGCTTGAGGGTTTTGGGGCGCCCATAACGTACCACGTTTTACTTCTCTCGGAAGCCACATCTTAAGGTAGCTAAGTTGTGGGAGCGACAGCAGATTGGCAGACATGGAGCCTCCATAAGATTTTAAATCTCTACTATTTTCATGATAATCCCAATACGGAGGAAACACCAAGCCCTGTCAATGGCCATTTTTTCGTGTTAGAATAAGGGTACATGGCGGTCAATAAAGAATTGAACAAGGAAAAGATCGAAACATTACTCTCGCGCAACGTGGAGGATGCCATTGACGCCGGTCATTTGCGTGCCGCACTTCTTTCCGGGAAAAAGCTCCGGGTGAAGTTCGGTATAGACCCAACGGGGGACAAGATCCACATCGGCCGTGCGGTGGCGCTGTGGAAGCTCAAGGAGTTTCAGGACCTAGGGCACAAGATTGTGCTTATTATCGGTGATTTTACCGCGCAGGTGGGTGATCCGTCGGATAAGCTGGAAAAACGTCCGTTTCTCACGGCGGCGCAGATCAAAAAAAATCTCAAAAATTACCTTGCGCAGATTGGCAAGATCATCGACCTCAAGAAGGCAGAGGTTCGCTATAACAGCGAGTGGCTGGCGAAGCTGAACTTTCAGGAGATTTCCGAGCTCGCGGAGATGTTCACCATCCAGCAGATGGTAGAGCGCAGAAATTTCAAAGACCGATGGGAAGCGCATAAAGAGATCAGCTTGCGCGAGTTCTTGTATCCGCTCATACAGGGATACGATTCCGTCGCGGTCAAATCGGACGTGGAGCTTGGCGGCACCGATCAACTTTTTAATCTTCTTGCCGGGCGTAAGATCCAGGAGCGTTACAAGCAGAAGCCGCAGGATATCATGACAAATAAGATGCTCTTAGGCACCGATGGCCGCAAGATGTCCACGAGCTGGGGCAACGTGATCAATATTATAGATACTGCGGAGGATCAATTTGGCAAAGTGATGTCCGTGCGAGACGATCAAATCCCGAATTATTTCCATCTTGCGACGGATGTGTCGGAGAAAGAGATCAAAAAATATGTTGATGGCATAAAAGGAGGCGATAATCCAAAAAAAGTGAAGGAGATCCTTGCGTTTGAGGTGGTCAGGCGCTATCACGGAGAGAAAAAAGCGCAGACCGCTGCGGAAAATTTTGCCAAGACCTTCTCCCGCCGCGAAATTCCCGACGCCATTCCAACACTGAAGATAGACAACAGTATTATTTTGCCGGTGGATCTTATCGTCGCATCCGGCGTTTTTAAGAGCAAAAGCGAGGCCCGCCGCCTCGTGGAACAAGGGGGATTTGATGTGGATAACCGTCCTTGCCGCGATCTTCAATCACCGCTGGTCCTCAAGGGAGGGGAGGTCATAAAAGTAGGCAAAAAGCGGTTTTTTAAGGTTATTCTGTAGTTATCCACAGGGAGGGTTTGCGGCGAGTGAGTATCTTGATATACTGAGTACAGGTCGTTAACAAAGCAAGTCAAATATTATTTTTAAATCGCCCCAAAAGGCGACCTTCATAGTAGTAATCACTACCAGCATCATCCGCACATTATGTGCCGCAGAACCAAAACCAAAAAGCGCTCCTCCGGGAAGCGCTTTATGTTTTTTTAATACTATCCACGTTCATTTTTAGAGAGAAAGAAAAAGCGCCCACTTGAAATGAGGGCGCACTGCTGTTTAAGGGTCTTTATGACACCGTCGCGGCCTGGGTCTGCTTGGTGGGAAGCTGGAGCTTCTTGTTCCTCCGGACTGCGGGAAGGAAATTGGCATTACGTATTTTGCCTCCCCCTTCTTGCACGAAGACATTGAAACGGAAATCGGCCTGGGCCTTACTGTTGCGAAACTTGGAGAGCTTTCTCGAAGGAATGAGATACACCTGGAGGGAGTTCCCTTTGTCATCGTGGATCTCAAGGGTTTCATCTCCCGAAAGCTCTCTCGCAAGAGCTTCGTTCGTGTTGATGTCGCGAGGCTCGATATACCACTTGCAAGGCTGTTTTTTCTTGGTCGCCATGGGGTTGGCTCCTTTTCTTTGCGGGCGAATTTGCTAATAGGGATAGTGGCAGACCGACGAGAAATTGTCAACGGTGCTATAATTACAGCATGACGATCGGTATTTATACGTCGGTGCATTACTTTGACCTTAAGAAGGCGGCCGTGGAAGAGGCGATGAAAAAGCTCTCGCCGGGGGTCAGTCCCTCGTTCGTGCAATCTTTCCGACCTTCGTTGCCAACGCA
>Ga0265338_10002997_pt1 | contig 24426 bp, 26 predicted proteins | sample 42126metaG_FD_193579 | JGI IMG/M metagenome (GOLD analysis project Ga0265338, IMG submission 193579) | Rhizosphere microbial communities from Carex aquatilis grown in University of Washington, Seatle, WA, United States - 4-21-26 metaG | ecosystem: Host-associated > Plants > Roots > Rhizosphere... | reverse complement strand
TTGGGCTTGTGCCGTGGCGGCCAGCGCAACGATCAGGTACGCAATTTTTTTCATGATAGGCATCCTGAGACGACCGGCGTGATGTAGATAACGCCGTTGCCCCCATTGGCGACCCTGATGACACCGGTACCGATGTTGATCACTTGGCCGCCGCCGCCGCCATAACTGCCGCCCGCACCGGCATTGGCGCCGTTTTGGCCTCCACCGCCACCGCCGCCGCCAGACCCTACGACGCCGGCACCAAAATCGATTCCCGAGCTACCGGCGCCTCCACTATGGTTTGAGGCGCCGGCGCCCCCACCGCCGCCCAGAGTACCCGGCGACCCATCACTGCTGGTGCCGCCGCCGACACCGCCGCCAGCGCCCAATGCGTTATTGCCGCCGGCACCGCCACTACCACCCTCCGTGCCGGCGCTGCCTCCCCCGTTACCGCCACCCCCGCCGCCCCTACCGCCGCCGCCGGAACTGCTGGCGCCCGCTCCGCCATCGCCGAGTGGGCCACCAGCGCCCCCGCCCCCGCTGCCATTAGGACCTCCCCCGCTGCCGCCGCTATATCTCAGGGTGCCGACTCCCGCACTGGCCGCTCCACCTGGAGCATGGCCGCCATTACTCGTCAAGGTGCCGGCTTTTGCGACGATGCCGTTCGTCGCCGAGGTGGGTGCAGAGCTGCCGGCGACGTTGAACCAGGTGTCGGTTGCGGTCGCGGAATTGGAGGTGCTGCCGCCTTGGCCTATCTGCATGTGGGCGGTGCCGCCGATGCTCAGCGTGACAGTGCTCTTGCTGTAGGCGCCGCCGCCCCCTGCGCCGTAATTGGTGGTGTTGTTGAAGGTAATGCCCCCGGCGCCACCGCCGATCCCCTCGATCGCGAATGACGTGTAGGGAGTAGTATTCGTCCATGTGCTGCCACTGGTGAGCAGGATCATCGCCGGACATGTGGACATCAGCGGCATCCCCACCGGGCTCGCCAGCGCGATTTCCGCAACCGACACGGCGCGTGCGGTGATGCCAGTCAGTAACGCAAGCCCGATGACCCACGGCAAGTAGCGGCGCATCGTTCTCAGCCCTCAGTGAAAATTCAGGCCAAAGGTGCCGACAAAGATGTCTGTGCTGTCGTCGACCTTTATTCCGAAATCATCTTTCGCACTGGCCGCTGTTGAAAGGGTCGGCGCAGTACCCCCAGAGAATTTAAAGTAACTCCCCCAAGCCACGGTCGCCGGGCCACCGCTCGCGGGCTGAACGACTTTGATATCTCCGTAGATAATTCCCGAAGATGGCATGTTGGTCGGATTGGCGATCGTGCACGGTGTACAAGCTGAGGTCAGATTGATGGTAATCGCCTGTCCCGCGCTCATGTCCGGCGTGAACGTTGTCGTGCTCAGTGTTGGCGTTTGCGGTCCCGCCTTTTGGGACGCGGTCCAGGTTTCCACCGTGCCCGGAGCGCCGTAATCCGTACCGGCCGTTGCCGCCGTCAGTCCGCCGGAACTGGCTTTCTGAATCGCGCTTCCCGTCGTCGGTCCTACATAATCCGTGCCGGCAACAGCATTAGCAAACCCACCTGCGTTTGCCTTCAGGATCGATGATCCCGTCGTCGCCGGTGCGTAATCTGTCCCGACCGTCGCAACGCTCGGCGCGCTCGTGCCGTTGCCCTTGACGATGCCGGTGATCGACGCGCCGCCAAAGCTGCCGCTGTTGTTGTACTGCAACGCCCCGGTCGAACCGCCAGGTGAAACCGCCGGGCCGTTCGACCCCGCCATCTGAGCGAATGCCGGCGCTCCGCCGAGGATCAGCACCGCGACGGCAGCAAAGAGCTTCCCAGTCATTGCACCATCCCCGAGATGGCTGCGGTGATCGTGCCAGACGTGAAGGTAAAGGGACTGGCGTTTGATGAGACGAGAAACACGATTCCCGTCGAGAAATAAGCCGGAGGGCCGCCGAGCGTCGATATGCTGCATTGCCCGCTCGCCGGCAGGTAGCTCCACGCCAAGGGCGTGACCGAACTTCCCGTCGTCGGTGCGGCGGTCGCGTTGATCAGCATGCAGATGCCGGCCGTCGTCGTCGCGTTAAAGGCCGAGCCGGAATAGAAATTGCCCGCACTCGATTTGAGGACGTGAGACGCTTCGGCCGATGCTGAAGCGACAGGAACGATGCCTGCGCCCGCAGCCGCGGTGGGCGCAGGCGATATGCCGAGAATGCCCGTACCGAGCGACGGCACCGAGCCGCCGGCGATTTGAGAAATGTTCGCCGGGACGACCGTTCCGCCGGACACGCCCTGAATGCTCACGATGCCGCCGGCGGGAGACCCGGCCGTCCCCAGCCCCTCCGCGTAGCAAGGCGCGCCGCTGCTCGATCCGCACTGATTGGCGGCCGTCGAGGCTCCGGTGGGAAGCGGTAGGCTCGCCGCGCTCACCGGGAAGGTTGCGCCGGACGCGGGCTGGGTATAGAGGCCGTTGGTGCTTCCAATCACGGCGCCGCCCTGCACCAAGGCTACATCAAACGGCGAACTCGTCGTCGGGGGAGAAGACCCCGCGATCGTGGTCCCATCCTGGCCCACGGCAACTCGCACCGATCCCGCGCCCACGGCGCCGGCTCCGGTCAGGACCGCATTGCCGTCGATCTGCGTAAGATTTTCTGTCCACGGCCCGGAGGCTTGTGTAACGGCCCCGATCGTATTCGAGCCCGCCGGGATCGAAGGCAGCGCTTTGACATCCGTGTACAGATAGCCCGAGGCATCTCCCTGTAGCGCGAGAGATTGCCCGTCCGATGGCGTAAGCGGTGAAGAATTGTAGACGAGACCGGCGACCGCCATGCTCGCAGGGGCCGTGCCGGCTCCGACGACACCTTGAACGTCGGTTTGATTTGCTGCGGTTGCCGCACCGGAGGGTAGCGGGAGAGAAGCCGCCGAGACCGATAGAGCGGTGCCGCCGCTTACGCCCTGGACGGTGAAAATCCCTCCGCTTGGCGAACCAGCGGTGCCAAGCCCCTCACTGTAGCAAGGAGATCCACTCTCCCAGCCGCACTGATCAGCCGAGATCGCCGCGCCGCTCGGCAGAGGAAGTGATGCGGCACTGACCGGGAATGTCGCGGCGGTGCCCGGTTGCACATAGAGACCGTTGAGAGCGCCGATGACCGCTCCGCCCTGCACGAGGCTCACGTCAAACGGAGAAGAAGTAGTGGGCGGCGCACTGCCGGCGATCGTGTTGGTGTCCTCGGCGACGGTCACGCGCTGCGCGCCACCTCCCGCAGCACCGGCCCCTGTGGATACCGTTGAACCGTTCACCTGGGCGACGTTGGTCGAGATGGTGGCGCTAGTCGCGATATCGACCTTGAGATTCCCCGAGGCATCGCCTTGCAGCGCGAGGGCTTGTCCGTTGGACGGCGTGGGAGCCGCTAAGTTATAGACCAGCCCCGCCATAACGGCATTTGCGGGTGCGGCGCCCGCCGCGACCGTGCTCTGAACGCTGGTCTGGTTGGCGGCGGTCGCGGCGCCGGTCGGCAGCGGCAACGACGCTGCGCTTATCGGCTGCGTCGTCTGCCAGAACGTGCCCGAGACCGCGACCTTCCCGCCGGATACCGTGCCGGCAAGAGTAGCAAGATTACCGCCCGTTTCCTGAGCTGCATTTGACGGCAGCGGCAGCGACGCCGCAGAGACGGGAACGGCCTGACCGCTTGTGACGCCTTGGATCGAGACTACACCGCCAGCCGGCGAACCTGCCGTGCCGGCTCCGACGACGGTGGCATTGAGGTTCGCTGCGGTGGGCTGGCTGACCGTCCATGGCCCCGACGCTTGCGTCACGGCACCGATGGTGTTGGCACCGGCGGGGAGCGAAGTTTTCAGGTCAACCAACAGGTTCCCGCCCGAGTCGCCCTGTAAGGCGACTGTCTGACCATTGCTCGGCGCAGGAGGCGACGTGTTGTACTGCAAGCCGGAGACGATCATGTCGGACGGTGCCGCCCCAGGGCCGAGCGTTGCCTCCAGATCAGGCAAGTTCCCCATGAGCAACCGCGTCGCCGTAAGCCTGGCGACGCCAGCTTGTCCCGAAGACAAGAAGGCGGGCGATGTCGTGTAGATGCCGCCGATCGGCGTCAGGGCGGTCGTGCCCTGTGTGAATGACGACTCGTCCGCCAGCGCCGTTCCGCCGCCGCTTCCTCCCCCTGAGCATCCCGACTCGCAGACGATCGGCAGCGGATTGCCCGACGTCACCAGCGCTCCGCCGAGCACCAGCGCAACATCGAAGGGAGCGGAGATCGTCGGGGGAGCGGAACCGGCGATGGTCGAAGCATCCTGTCCCACGGCTACGCGCTGAGACCCGACTCCTGCCGCGCCGGCTCCAGTCGAAGTCGTGATCCCGGCGATTTGCGAGAGATTGACACTCTGGTTGGGCGCCAACGAGCTATCATTCGAGATCGTCACCCGAGGGATGCCGGCTCCGCTTACGCCCGTCCCCGTCGCAATCGCGTTACCGCCGAACTGGGTTATATTGGAAGTCCACGGCCCCGATGCCTGAGTCACGGCGCCAAGCGTATTGGAACCGGCCGGAAGCGCCGCAGCGAGCGAGACTGACCCGCCGGTCTGTTGCATCGGCGAGCCGAGCGCCGTCAGGATCGCTGCCAGCGTCGTCTGCGTAGCCGCGCCCGAAGGCAATGGCAGCGATACAGCGGAGATCGGCTGCGTTGCCTGCCAGAATGTTCCGCTGACGGGAAACGTCGCACCCGAACCGGGCTGAACCGGAAGGGCATTCGTCGCAGAGACAACTGCGCCGCCAAGTACGAGCTGATTAAACCATGCCTGCGACGCGGAACCCGCGCTGCCCTGACTGACTGTGGACGCCAACCCTCCTGACGTAGGCGGCGAAAAATAGCCCTGCTGGATCGAGAGTGTCGCTGTTCCGGTCCCGGTGATGCCCGCAAGGTACCCGGCGCCATTGACTGCGAGGTTGAGCGTCTGTCCCGGATTCACCAGCGAGTTGGACAGATTAGCGCAGGGCCATATGGCGGTCACCGACGAGCCGCCGAATGCTACACAAGCCGGCGTCACCCCCTGATTTGTGACCAGCGCTGTCGGTACGCTCGAGATCGCAGTGCGACTGGATGTCGTCCCGGGCGTCAGAGTGGTGGTCGCGGTTGCGGTGAACTGGTAGCCGGAGGGCAGCGGCGCGGTCTGCGCCATAGCGGCGCCGGTCCACAATATAGCTACTGAGACTATCGAATGGCTTACATGTCGCTGCACTGTATGCTCTCGTCCATTATGCTCTGGAGGCCCCTTCAACCAGCTCGGGCAAAAATCGGTTGCTCTTTTCCCGATTTTCCGCCGCCGTGACGATGCGGAGATTTCCTTCCCAATGCAGCCCGCAGACATTTTTGCCTGCCAACGGCACGATGTGATCCACGTCGTGCGCGATGCCAGTCTCTTTCGTCAGTCGCGCGGCTTCTCGATAGATCGCCCGCATGATCTTGTGATCGGCCCATTCGGGGAAAGCCTGTTTCTCGCGAGCCCGCCGAATAGATCTGGCAAATCGGTTTTGCTCAGGCTGTTCGATCAAGCGCCGCTTCCGCAACGCCTGCATTTTGTCTGGATTATTCTGGCGATAAGCGCGCTCACTCGCCGCTACCGCTTCGACATTTTCCTGGCGATATGCTTTCCGATATTGACGGCGCGCCTCGACATTAGCGGTTCGCCAGTCACGTCGCATTTTAAGAAAGCGATCTTCGTTCCTAGCGCGCCACGCCATTGTGGCGGCCTTATGAGCATCAGGATTGTTTTGGCGATATTTGGCTGAACGCAATCGTTCGCGGTCGTAGTTCTTTTCGTAGTGGCGCTTGTTATATTCGCGCTGCCGTTTCTTACGTTCTTCATGCGTCATCTTGTTATTGTACTTGAACGCTCGCGAGATTGATACTTTGGATGCTTTCACCAGTCGAATAAAATATCGTGCATGGCGGCGACGTGCGGCTCTGTCGCACCTGCGCGATGGCCGGCTTGACTTGGAGATAATAGCCCTGGTTCGCTACGGCAGTTGCGGCGTTGGTATTGCCTGCTGCGCTGTTGATCTGGGCGATCTGGGCATTCGACAGCGTGACACCTGGTACGATCATGCCGAAGTTCAGCGCTTGCGATATCGGATCGAGCAATGCCGCCTCGACCATCGCATAGCCTGGCGGCGCATACGGCAGCGATTTCGCCGTCGTCATCAGCAGCATGAGCGCGAGTTGGCACTGGTTGTTGAACCAGATCTGGTTGAAATAGTCGTCGGCCCACGTGAACGGCCCCGAGACGAGACCACGTTGCCACTGGATGAAGGCTTGGTTCGCTGTCGTGTAATCGCCGTAAAAATTGATCCCGTAGCCGAACGAACCCTGCACTTGAGGATTGCCCGCGAGAATGACCGCGACGTTCCCATCCGTGATATCGGGCAGCAGCCCGGATTGCCCTTTGCCGGCGAAAGTCACATCGCCGTTCGTTTCGGTGTAATCGACCGAGGCGACCATACCGGCGAAGAAAGCGGCTTTTTCGCCGGGCAGCGTCGTGATGTCCGGGTTCTGGTAGATCATCACCGTCCCGGACAATTGCCCGGCAGCGATGTACGCGGCCGGCGGGGAGGGACCGCCCTGCTCGGTATCAAGCACGTTCGTATCCCACATGATGTAGCCGTAGCGGTTCGGCGTGCCGCCGTTCTGACCGCTTGCCCAGGCGGCGAAGCCTTCCTTGTCGCTGTCGCTTGGCTCCCAATCGGTCTGGAAGGTGACCCAATTCTGTGTAATCGCGGTGATCGCGTTCATCGATGATGCCGGAGTATAGGCCGCCGTTCCTTGCGACAGCACGGCTCCGGTTGCTTGGGTCAACTTGAGCGAGGATGCAAACGCATCGGTCGCGGCGAAGGTGATCGTCGAGTTTGCCCCGGTCGTGCCGGAATGGATGACGAAGGCCCCGGTGACGCTGTCATAGGCAACGGCAGGCCACGCCGAGGTCATTGATTCGCTCGCTACCTGCATGCTGTTGGTGAGCGTGTAGGTGCCGGCGGCGCCGGAAGTGTCCGACGCCATGCCGCTGATAAAGCTGTCGGCCGTAACCCCCGCGCCGGCGACGAGCTGGCCAACCGCCAATGTGCCCATCGGGGTGCCCGTCACGGTCATCTGGGTGCTAGTCATGGTAATAGACGTGCCCGATGCCGTACTGGGCTGGCTGGTCACATAGACACCAGCGCCCCCTGTGATCCCCGACGTTTGACTGACGATATAGGTGCCGCTCGTGATCCCCGTGCCTGAAATCGTGGCAGTCGCTGCCGAACCGGGCGTGATGACGCCGGCGACGCTCGTGACCGTCAGATTTGTGCCCGAGGCGGTTCCGGTGAACGTGGCACCGATCGATGCGGTAAAGTTCGCGACTGCCTCTCCCTCAATACCGAGGGTGTCCTGAATGATCTGCGCCGCGTTGGAAAAGCTCGTCGCGGTAGACAGATCGACATCGCCCGATTTCAGCACCGCATCGATGGTGACGCTGAGCGTGCCGTTCAACGCCTGGAGTTGCGTGAGGCTGAGGCCCGAGACATTGCCGCCCCGCAGATACGCACCGACCGCAGTGGTCGCGTGCCGCCAGAAATTGAGCAGGCCCGGCTTTACGTTCGAATTGTTGAACCCGTTGAAATAGACGCTCGCAAGTCCGGCTTGCGTAGTATTCTGGCCGAAGAACGCGGCGACGTCGGTCGGGCTGGCGAACTGATAGACGCTGCCGATCGGCACACGCCAATTCTGCGTCAGCATCGTCTCGATCAGGTTGAGCGCGTTCCCGCCCGCTGGCAGGACGTTCGACGTGACCGTAACGAGCTGTCCCGCGGAGATCGCAGGGGTGATAAATTCAGCCATGTGTTATGATCCTCAGAAGAGAGGAAGGGCGAACTCTCTCAGGCTTTTGGAGTCAAAATTAGGGCGCTGCGGAGAGAGCGACGTAGCGGATCACTACGGCCGCGGCACCAACCCGCCCGGATTTGTCGGCGGATCGATAGGCGGTGCGGCGCGTTCGTCGCCCTCGACGTATCGGGGATAGGCTTCGATCGTTTGTAGCTCGACTTGATCGAAGAACTGCGCCGGCGTGCCGATGATCGGGTTGATCTGCATCACCGCATCCATCGACCAGCGGTATTCATATTGCTGCTGATCATTGATGAAGGGAACTTCGCGAGCTTCATCGCAGTAGAGCGGCACGAGCTGCCAATCTGACGGCTCGCCGATCGCGAACGTACCGTAATCCGAGCGAAACAGCCCCTCGATGATTTTGGTGTTGTTGCCGCTGTTGGGGCCGTGAATGTCAAGCTGCACCGTCCATTCGGTCGGCACCAGATCGGAACGAACGCCCACGTAAAGGGCTTGGCTCGGCAGGTTCTGCGATACCGAAACTCGGTAAGTTCCGACGCTCCCTTCTGGCCCGGTCAACTGTTCGATGATCGTCGTGTTCGCGGCGATGACCTGCGGCCAGTTGCCGTCGATGATCAGCATTCCCGCGCCGAGCGGGCTTTGAGCTTGAGCAATCTCCGTGACGATGAGGGTCGTGTCCGAGATCGATCCCGTCAGCACATTGTCCTGATACGTCGTGTCGTTGGTGGCAAGCCGCTTCTGTCGGAGCGGCGTCATCACGATGAAGTCGGGACCACTCGGCTCCGGCACCTGGTTGTTGCCGGCCTGCCCGCGGATGACCCGCATTGGCTGCGTGGGATCCAACGGAGTGGAGATGCCGAGTAGAAACGATCCTAAAGCGGTAAATGCCTGACTTTCAGAGAACGACAGCGTCGGGATCGCCATGATCAGCGTAGCCCAAAGCCCCGCTCTGCCGATACCGCTGACATAAGCTGTTTTATTAGGCTCTGAAGCTCATCGGCGCTTGGTGCCGATAGCCTCATGGCAGTCTCGCCTATTGTAACGGTGCAGGAGAACTCGCGACCTTGGATGTTCTGCACGGCCCACTGGATGAAGGCTTGGTTCGCTGTCGTGTAATCGCCGTAAAAATTGATCCCGTAGCCGAACGAACCCTGCACTTGAGGATTGCCCGCGAGGATGACCGTCGTCATCTATCCCTCACTTGCCGTTCTGCGCGATAACCACGCACTTGCACCACCCGTTACCGCCCGTCAGCCCTTCCCCCCAGGTTTCGAGCACCTGAGCGACCATCCATACCGATCCATCAGGAAAAGTGACGAGGGAGCCGTTCGATTGCGACGCTCGGATCAGCCCGGTCACATTGCCGTAGAAGTAGATCGCGCGAAGCGTGCCTTGTAGGTTGAGGCCGTCGATCTGCCGCAAATCCTTGCCGCTAAGGGCTTGGATTTGCGCCTGTACGCTGGTTGTAGTATAGACTGGCGTGACTGTGAAATCTGCCGCGATTGTCGACGTGCTACCGGTTTGCAGCGCGACTGTTTGTGTCGGGTTGACAGCGGCAACCACATTGGCAACGACTGCGTGAAGGTTCATTTCCTACCGACGAATCCGAATATCTTCGGGTCGGGCCAGCGCCAAATCGGCTGGCCTTCTGCGTTCACCTGGCCGGTGTTAACCGGTTCGCCGCTCGCTTCAAAAACTACATCGGCACCATAAATCTGTGGTTCTGCATTGAACGCATCATAATGGACAATTGTTGCCTCTGTCGGCATTGAGGGCCGTCGAACGTTCTTCGCGCAATGGTGCGGTGCGGCAATATAATGTGGCATTTCTATCCCACTTCCGATGCGATTGTCATCGCGTTCGAGACTCGCTCCTGCTCAGACTGAATTGGCCGACGCTTCGCCAGTGGCTTTGAAAGACGCATTTTTACCGGACGTCGTAATCGATGCTGTTCAGCAAATGGCCGGTGTCGACCAGAGGCTTTGCGCTTCCCTTGCGCGCGATCGTTGCCGGCTTCAGTGGCGGCTCATTGGTGTCGATGATGCTCTGCCGTAGTTGGCCTGCCACCGCGTCGCCGGCTTGGCCCAGCGTCAAGGCTGCGTCGTAGTTATTGACTACGAGCAGATTGGCAATGGCGTCGGGCCACTCATTGGATTTCGCCGCGATCATGTGCCGAAAATAGGGGCGCGGCGGAATACCCTTGGATGGCGCTCCAAATTCTTGGATGGCAGCAATCATCGCCACGGGCATACCATCGGGATAAGTGGCATTTTCCAAAAACCCGACCTTGACCGTCGCCGCCTTGTTGGCATTGCGCCCAATCTCGGCGAGACGCGCTTGCAACTTTTCGCCGCCCTGGATGTAGCGGGTTGCCATTCTTATCTCACCGTGAACACACGCGGGCCGATGGGCCACGGCGCAGAACCAAGGGTCGGAAATGCCGGTTGCATCGGGGCACCGGGCACATATCGGAACGTCCGGAAGCGTGCCGTCGCCGCCCAGAACGAGGCGCCGGGCTGCGTCTGCTGATACCATGCCGCGCCTTGCGGTTGGTTCGGCATATCGAACGCTACGGTGACGGAGCCCTCGCTAGCATTGCTGACGCGTCCGATCTGGCTCGGGGGCGCCGACGTTCCGGCTGTATTGGGCTGCCCATTGAGCTGCGGCGCATTGAGATAGGCCAGATGCGCCGTCAGCATGTTCAGCAAAGCGCTGAGCGTATTGACATCACAGACAATGCCAAGAACGTTCGCGCAATAGAGCGATGCCTCATTGAAAAGAAGCTGGGCGAAATCCGAGTCCACTGCCGCGAGGCCCGGATAGCGCGCTACCCACGCGATATAGTTGAACGTGACAGCTGGCGTTTGGGTCACTTCCCATCTCCCGAACGAGAATTTTTGGTATTATCGACCGAGACACGCACCGGCATCCTGCCAATTCGCCCGGGCGCACGAATTTTTTCACTGCCGGGTCGAACCAGCCTTCCCCAACTTTATATCTCTGTCGCTCTCTCCCTGCCTTTACATGAGTTGGGCGCGGGTGTTTCCCGCCGCCACTATGCATCCATTCCGCTTCTCCAATACCGAGCTCAATTCGACGAACCTCGTGCAGCGCCGAGGTGGCCTTATTATTTTGATCGAGCGCGATAAACGCCGCGCGCCGTCTCGTTACCCCATATTGATTTTGGAGTTCTTGAACCAGTGTCCCGAGATCACGCCCTGCGGTGACCGATCGCATCACGAGCCCCTCGACCTGAGTCAAGTGCTGCGACGCGATCGATTTGATCAATGAAACATTTTCCCCGACCGTCGCCTGTAGCACATCGTTCATCGCGCGGGTGAGCTTGAACTGCACGGTAAAGCCGCTCTGCTTCAGGATCGAGCGCAGGGCAGCATCGCTCCGTTCGGTTACCGACGTGGCGAAATACTTGGCCAGGTCGAGAGACGCGTCGTCGAAGCGCTTCTGCCACTGTCGCGTGAGTTGGCGCATTCTCTCGCGCAATGCCATGGCCGGGCTGCGCTGGATCGGTGTTCCGCCGCTGGCATCGGGGGGAGCATCGTGCGCCAATAGCTCGGGTTCATTTGCCCGATAAGCCGCCGTGAGCCAGTACGTCAATGACGCGTGCATGGCTTTTACCAGCGCGTCGATCTTCTTCCGATAGGCGATTTCGATGCCCGCGTTGGGCCGTACAGGCTTCAACGTCTTCGGCGCATTCCGAGGCATCTTGTAGAGACGCTAGCCTACGCCTGGATCGCCACGCTGTTGATGACGCCGGTATTGGCCCCTGAAGCGGAGGTCACCAGCATGGTGATCTCGACCGCGACATGCTGACCCGGCGCGAGACCGGTCCCGGTGACAGTAAATGTCAGCGTCTCGCCAGTCTTGTCGAACTGTTGCGCCGCCGATACAGTCAGCGCCGCTTCGACGCCGTTCGTCTCGGTGTACGCCGCCACGGTTATCGTCGTTGACGCCCCGGTCAATGTACCCGACCCCGTCACGATTGCATTGACGACGACGGGAATCGCGGCGCCGGCGACATAGGTGCTCGGCAGATTGAATTCGAAGAACGCCTTATCGGTCTTGGCGCTCGACGATGTGGCCTCGCCCACGAGCTGAAGGCTGGTTCCGGCGGTGCGGGAAATCCCCACGGCACCCGCCGGCGTACCGGCCGCTGCCGTCAGCGGTATTCCGCTATCTGCCTTCGCGTCGGTGAGAGACAGGTACCGTGTCTGCGGCCCTTGGATCGCGGCCAGAGTCGTTGCGTTGAGAACGAAATCACCGCGTTGGGTATCGAGAAGATTGTAATACGTGCTCATGTCTCACTCCGCTGCGATTTCGTAAATGATGCCTTGTTTGAGCAGAGGTGAATCGGCGTTCGCAACGCACCATGATTCCCAAAATGTACGTGGCACCAGCGGTGTTATCGCTACCGCGCCGCCTCGTTCGTCCCAGAACAGCGAAGCGTCGGCAGCGGCGCCAGTTCCGCGAAGCAAGATGCTGGCATCTTCCTGAAACCGATTGAGTCCCGTGTCGGCATCATTGACCGATACGAAACTGCGAAGCCGGACACCGTTCACCAAGCGGCAACCGATGGAAACGGCATCCCCCTTTTCGGCGGACGCCGGCTTAGGCGGCGCGGGCGCCCGGCGCGTGTTCGCCACGGGTAATTCCTGCAAAGTCGCGCGGATTGCGCGCTGTTGGGTTGTCGGGATCAAGCGGCTCCAGTCCCGATTTCACATCCTTCATGTCGCGTGCCTGACCGCTGGCCCGGTCGTAGCTCGATGAGGCAAAGACGATCTGGTTGCGAACCAGGTCACTGTGTTTATTTTGATCCAGCCAGCGCTCCCAGAAATCGCGCGGGATTCCCGGTGTGAGGGCATAACCACCGACAATCCCATCGGGAAGTTCGCCGGCTTGCCGATAGGCACCGAGGTTCACGATTGGCCCGCGGACGACATATTGCGTTCCGGTCGGAAGAAAGACTTTCTCTTCCTTGACCCCACCGCCCAGCACGGGACGAGATTCTACCGTTTCGTCAAACACCCGCAGGATCAAGCCATTCGCGAGCTTGCAGGCTACGGTCACGGTATCCGTTCCGCTTGCCGGCGCCGATGGCGGCGTCGGCGTCGCTGGGAACGCCGGTGCCCCGCGTTCATCGGTCGGATGCGGGATGCCTCGATTTGCACCCTGCTGAGGGGCGCGCTGATGCGGATGATCGACCATCACACGCCGACCATGCTGGCAATCGCCAACGGCATGCGGATGACCGTTCCCCAGGCGCCGGAAGTCCGCTTCTGCTCGTAGTAGCTGGACTGTGCGACGAGGCGGTGCGTCCGCATCTTGTCGCTATAAAACGAGGTCGCGCTACGCTGCGTCGCGATTTCCGGCACCACGATCTGGATAAGGTTCCCCGCGGCGATCCCAATCGGATTCTGCGCACTGGTCGCAGAATACTCCTGCACTCCCTCGACCAGCTCGAGATTGGGATAATTCTCCTTGAGCAGGTTCCGCACCGTGACCCCGAAGGAATTCGTCGCGGTGAGCGCGTTGCTGACCGATGCCGGAAGAGCAAAGCGCATGCGCGATGAGGTCGTGACCTGGCCATCGGCCTGGCTGATCACCTGGCCGACAACCGACTGAATGTCCGTGAAAATCTCGTTTGCCGTGGCCTTGACGACGCCGCCGACCGTCCACGCAGTGCCACCATAGGCTTTCACCGCCGGCGTCAGGGAGGCGCTGAGATTGGGATCGTTCACCGATCCGTAATTTTGCAATCCATTGACGCCAAAGGCGTAGACGCCGTTGCCGAACTTGGCGAGCCGGAAGGCGGCCGAATTCTGCTTTTCAGCGATGATATTGACATTGGCGCGAGCGGCACGAGCAGCTTCCAGATCACCATAGGTAATCATGATCTGCCACAGATAATTCTCGCGCTGCGGCCAGTTGAGGTTGACCCCGGCGACACCGGTCTTCTGGTAGTCGTCGTAAGATGTCGGCTCGCCAATGTACTCGGACGTCGGAAACATCGCCGAGATATCTTCCCAGGAACCCCGCTGTTCTTCGCCTTCGAAGATTTCAGCAACCTTCATGGGCGCGAACAGAATATTGTAGGTCCTGGGATCGACGATGTTGGTGAACAGCATCGGGACGCCGGCGTTCGGCTCGGTGATGAGCGCGGGGAGCGCGTCCATCGCCATATTGAAAGGCGTGCCGAGGCGAGGATCGCTTGATGCGTAAAGAAGAGGCTCGGTGCCAGGCTCGAAGCGGATGCCCCGCGCGTGCAGCATCGGCAGGTCCGCCCGCATGGCAGCGAGCGACTGCTGGACGTTCATGGTTCTTTCCTTCCTGCTGAGGCTATTACGGGAGCCGCGAAATCTTGACGATCTCGCCGGGATTGCCCGAAGACTGGGCGTACCACGCGGTCTCGACGTTGATCGCGGCGACCGAGATCGTGGTGGAACCCGCGGTCTGCGACGGGTTGACCGCAAAGGTCGAGCCAGTGCCGCCGGTACCGGTGAGAAGCTGGGTCAGCACCGAACCCGAAGTAACGCCCGAGCCGGAGATGACATCGTTGACCGCAAAGATGCCACCGGTGACCGTGCCGAGGGTCAGCGTACCGTAGGTGCCGCTGATGGCGGTCGAGGCTGCACTCTGCTCGCCGATCGACACCGCATAAGTCCCGACCCCGCCGGCCGCTCCAGAAAGCTGACTGGCGATCAGCGTGCCCGAGGCGACATTAGTGCCGGAAATCGCGGCGCCCCGGACGACAGGCCCCGATCCGACAGCCGTAACGGTAAGCACATTGCCGCTGATCGAGCCGGTGACGGAAAAGGTCGATGGCGCAATGCTTGAGCTGGCCCCCGAGGCGCCGGTCGTCGGCGAACCCGTCGCCGCAAAGGACGAACTGCCATCGGCGAAGGCCGCGTAGACCTTTTGACCGATCAGAGCCTGGGTCGAACCGCCATTGATGATCCAGGTATCGCCTGCGGTTAGAATGCCAACAGGCAGTCCTGAAGGAAGCAAAAGGCTTGCCTCCTTCAGAAATACCGTGACGAGACCCTGAAGGTGGTTCGGCACCAGCCCGATCGGCAGACCGCTGCCGAAATTGTTGACGACGTTCGGCTGGTTGTCCGGGTTCAAATAGTTCTGTGACAACCATGCCCAGCGTCCGACGAGGATGCCGCCATCGGCCGCGCCGTCATCACCGGCGACAAGTCCACCAGGGCCGGCCGGGTAGTAATATTGCGGATTGAGGCTCGCCGGCGCGCCAACCAGACCCGGCGAGGGGAGCTGGTTGACGATGCTCTGGAAGCCCTGGCTGCTCTGCGCCATGACTTATCTCTCCTTTTCGAAAGCTGTGGCGAGCGTTAAGCGGCACCGAGGATGCGCTGCTCAAACGGCAGCACACCTTCGGGAAGCGCAACATCGGCGGCGAGGGGGGGTGTGGCCGTCTTGGGGATTGCCGCACAGGCGTCCCACACCGCTTCGAGACCGGCATCAGGCACGTTCTTGGCGGCAATGCCCTTCATTTCGAGGGCCTTCCGGAAGACGGCCGGGGCGGAGTCGCAGGCAACCCGGATCTCGCCGACCGATGGACGCACCTTTGCGAGCGCCGCGGCGATGCCGGTGTGCTTTGCATCATTGGCGCGCAGAGCAACGCGAATGGCCTCGTCCATCGCCTCTTTGGTGACGGCATTTTCGGGCATTCCGTTCTTGGCCTTTTTTTCGATCTCTTCGTCATGTGCCCGCAACTCTTCGCCGATCAGCTCGTCGAGCTTGGCACAGTCCTCGGGCGACATTTTTTCCTTGCAGAAGGCGCGGACCTTGGCGACGATCGGATGCTCTTCCTTGTCCTCACCGTTGGCATCGTTGTCATCGTCTTCGTCTTCCGGCTCGGCGACCATCGGCATCGCGGCGTTTGGCTCGATCTCGTCCTCGCCTTCGGCCTTCTGAGCCTCTTCGATGACGCGTTCGGCTGCCTGAATGACATCGACGACATCATCGATGTCGGCATCCTTTGCGAGCTTTCCGGTGATGGCGGTCTTGAGTGCCGTCACGATGCCGGTCGTCTGCATCACCCGATTGGTGATCGGCGCTCCGGTTAGGATGCCCCCGATGTCTGGCAGTTTCTGGTCCGCGGCCATTCGCGGCGCCAGGTAAACAGCAAGCGCACCGCGCAGCTCACGGCCCGCGGGCGACAACTTTTGTGCCTGTTTCGGCATGTCGTCACGTCTCCTGTGGTTGTCGCCCGTTGACCGCCGGGCTGCGGTTTTCTTTGCGAGCTTAGCGCGCCATCGCGGGCAGATCGGCCCAGCGGAAATCCTTGCGCATAACGCTCTTTTTCAAAGCGGCGTCGCCGACCATGACATCGCTTCCGACGCGCCCTTCGGCACAGAGCATCACATGATTCCCAAAAATTTGGGTCATTCGACCATCGAATTGTTCGCCCTCGGGCGTCACGCCGGGCGTCATGTCTGCGACGTATCGATAAGAAGCCGACAATTGCCGACGCTCGTTTCTATCGATGTCGTTGATCGCTTCCTGCGGCCAAAATATCAATGAGTTCTTTAGGTAAGGAGCTTCAAATTTAGCTTCCGTCCCCGTTGCGCCGACAACAAGCTCGCGCGGATGATCCTCAGCCGTTGATGGCTGATGCTCATCAAGAATGGGGACGCCGTTGAAGGTGTCGACCGCTTTGGCAAGCTCTTTTGGATCGCGGTAAAGCCGGTAAATCTTGTTTGGTTCCAGACCAAGCCTGTCCCAATCGGGTATTTCATGTCCCCAGTAAGGACTTACATTGGACTTGCTGATATTGGCGACCGACACCCGAAGGCGACCGTCATGATCGATCGTCCGCGTCGACTTGCGATCGAAAGCCACTCCCGAAAGTTGTCGGCGATCCTCGAACAGATGAATACGCCCTGGCATCCGATCGGCCGCCATCGCAACAAGCGCCTCATCGCGACCCGGTATCTTGCCGTGCTCGCGTCCTATGAACACGGCAAGCGCCTTCGGGTCATGAACGCCTTTCTTGTGTGCCAGACTGTGTTCGAGCTTTTCGAAGCTCTCGTCGTCCTTCGCGGTGAAACAATCCTCGGCGTCGCTGAATTCCCGTTCACGAATGGCGTCGGCCCGACGCGCGATATCCTTGCGACCCTGCATCCGGGCACGCCGCGCTGCCGCCAACAGCAAGTTGCGGGTGTATTTCCATTCCCCGTCGCGCTTTTCCTTGACCGGATAGGTGCGGTCAGGACCAAGAAAGGCGGATTGCGGCATTTCCTCGCGGCGCTCAGAACCTTCGCGGCCGATATCCTCCCGCGTCGTCGCTGAAAGCTTGCCTTCTGAGTTTGCATCTGCGGCAAGACGTTCTTTCATCTTGCGGCAGAGATCATCGATCGCCGAGTGACGAGGCTCGGGCAATTCTCCGGGCATCGCCCAAACATGCGCCGTGTGCTCTTCGCTCAGCGTCGGCTCGAATTCCTCAGGGACGCGGGCGAGATAGGTGACGTGATCCCATTGTTTCGGCGTCTTTTGCTTCAGCAGCTCATCAAGGCGCGACGGAACGTGATCGCCGACTTCCTCTTTCGCCTCGCGCCGGGCGGCATCCTCCGCTTCTTCGCCTGTCTCGGCCTTCCCGCCGGGCAAGCCCCATTCGCCGGCCCGGTAGTCGTCGGTCGGTGACCGCTTAAGCAACAGCACTTTGCCGCTCGGAGCGACGAACAGGATCGATGCCGCCTTTTTCGTTTCCGGCGCCGCATCGAAACCCAGCAACTTCCGGAGCCCGCGACCGAGCCTCAGCATGAAGGCTTCATCGTCTGCGTGTTCGGGCTCTTTTCGTTCTTCTGCGATCCATTCGCCGAAGAGGCGCTGCAACTCATCCCATTCAGAACCCGACATATCTTCTGCATCAACGCCGGTGATGGTTTTGGCGTTGCGGCTCGCGTTGAAGACTTCTTTGCCCTTTTTGCGGCCATACTCGGCCTGCATGGCGCGGAGGACTGTCTCTCCCTTAGATGTCAACGGCATCACTACCACCGCTCACAGGCGAATTCATGACCGCTGGTGGCGGCATTCACGGATACCGGATTGGTCAGCGGTGATTGCTGAGTCCAGGTATAGGACTGCCCCGGCACCAACTCGATCGTCGTGCCGTTCTCAGTCGTCGTTGCGCTCGTTACCATATTGAGAGCGAGGTCTTCCGCCGTCTCGATACCTTGGTTCGCGGCCGAGGTCGGATTGACGATAATGTAGCCATTGACTGGGCCGGTGATCGCGGAGACCGCTGTCCCACCGGTTGATACCGTTGTTGTGTCGCAGGCGCGCGGCGTGACCGGCACCGGCGATGTCTGCGCCATCGCCGGCGCGGTCATGGCAGCGAAGAGGCCGAGCAAAATCGCGGCGAGAACCTTCATTTCGCATCTCCGCGATTGCGTTGTTGATAGTGTAGACGGCGAATTACAATGACTGTCGATGCCGCCGCGCGGCCGCGACAATCTCTACCATCTTGAACTGCCCAATATTGAACATCGCAGCGAGCGCTTTTCTGCGCCCGGTGCCGCGCACGATCCAGGCGGGAAACTCGCCTAGCCGTAACGCGACCCCGTCATGCCGCACAAACCGCACCATCTCGCTGCAGCCGATCCACACGACGGCGTGATCATCGCCAAGATCAAGCCACTTGCCATGCATCCAGACGTGCTCGCCATCCTCGGCAACACGAACACGAAGCCCTGGCGCGGTCTTTTCCTCTCCGGGCGCGATCCCAAAAAACTGAGCCATATTGCTCAGCCCAGATAGAATTCCTCTGCGTCGGGATCGTCGCTGGGCGCGATCGTCAGCCCCTCGGCGGTCGCGTAGCCGAACTTGTCTTCTTCTTCCGTACGGCGGCTGTCGGTGGCAGCATCCGTCGCCGTTGAACCGGTCTTGGCTTTCTCGTGCGGCATCAGTTCGACCTCCAACAGGCGTTCTCAGTCTTATCGCGCCACTTCCTTGGCTGGCGATTGCGGAGCCACAGTGAGGCAGCTTGCGTATCCGGCGATCGTCAGCCCCTCGGCGACATTAGTGCCGGAAATCGCGGCGCCCCGGACGACAGTCCCCGATCCGACAGCCGTAACGGTAAGCACATTGCCGCTGATCATTTCCTCGCGGCGCTCAGAATCCTCTGCGTCGGGATCGTCGCTGGGCGCGATCGTCAGCCCCTCGGCGGTCGCGTAGCCGAACTTGTCTTCTTCTTCCGTACGGCGGCTGTCGGTGGCAGCATCCGTCGCCGTTGAACCGGTCTTGGCTTTCTCGTGCGGCATCAGTTCGACCTCCAACAGGCGTCGTTTGGGATCGAATTTTACCACTTTGTACCGCGCGTTGCGAGCAATCAGGGTCTCTCGCTCGCTCGAATTGTCCGAATATTGACTGACGTCGAGCGCCCTTGATCCTGCCGGCATCTTGATCGACATCAAGATGTTCTTCCCTGGGTTTATCTGCACGAACTGTCGGGCAATATTTTCCACCGCCGAGGTGCTGGGAAAGCCAGCATCGGTGATGATTTGCCCTTTTTTGGCCGTTAGCGCTGGCCCCAAAAGCTGGCGTACCGCAAGTGATCCGAGCCCGCGATAGACAGTTCGCGCTTCGGGCGTTGACGCGTTGCCCAAAACATCGTCGAGCTGTTTGAGATGCTCCCGAGCTGTTTCGCTGATTGCCTTGCCGCCGCGGAGGTGACCATTGATCTCGCGATATCCCGCGGCCGTATAAGCTCTGAGTGCTGCCTTATGGTGCTCTCCGACCTGATTGGGCGCGGTCCTCGTCCCCGCGCCGGCGCCGGACAGCGCACCGCCAGCGCCTGCCACGACATTTCCGTCGCCATCTACCAGTGCATGTTCACCATTTTTGAGCGTTACCCAATGCGTGCCCGATGGAAGAGCGGCATCATGCGTCAAAGCCGCGATAGCATGGATGTTGCGCGCGAGACGTTCTGCTGGTGATTGCCGATAACCACCACTCAGAACAAGTCGAGCCAGATCCTCGGCCTCTTCGTCACGGTCGCCGCTCGCCAGATCGAGAACGTGATGCGCCAAGCGTACGGCCGGGTCATCTTCACTCTCGTTTTCGATGTCGCTGCCCGCTTGACCCGGTTGGTCGAGATCAAGACCCGCATAAGGACTTTCATCGTCATGCGAGAGCGCTTCCCGCACTTCCTCGGCGCTAATGACACCTTCGGTCAGATAGATTGCGTGCGTGTCGGCGCGGGTTTTCTGGAGCGCGGATTTCCGTTCGGCGTCGAGTTGCCAGAGCGGCCGATATACAAAAGCGATTTCCGGATCGACCTCGCCGTACTCAGCCAGTTGTGCGAAATCCAGCACGGAGCGGATCACCGGATTGAACAGCGTTGTTTGGCAGCCGTGGACAGTGTCGTAAAATGTGCGGATTTCACCATCACTCGACGCATTAAGGCCAGCCGGGGTAAAGCCGAAAAGCTTGACGAATGGGATACGCCCGGGCGCTGCTTGGTGCTCCTGGGCCTGAGCTTGAAGTTCATGCAGCCCGGCGAGCGGCGCACTGATGTTCTTGAAATCCTCGGTGTCCTTGTTGAGGACCAAAGCCCCGTTGTTGTTTGCCAGTGCATTCAGCGCCTGCACGCGAGCCAGGATGTTTTCGCTGTCGCCGGCGCTTTGCAAGAGCGTTTGAAGATCGGTCAACAGCACATTGACCGTGTAGCGCCAGACGATATCGGCGACCGACTGGCGTGTCCGAAGCCAGTTCTCGACATAGGCCTTCGCCATCTGCGTGAGCGCAAGACCGCCGAAGGCGTAGGCTGGCTTGAGGATGTCCGGCACGGGCCGGAGATGACCCGTCAGAAGACGCGTCGCGTGAGTTTCGAGCCCATTCACAAACCATTGCTGGGGCCGATACCAATCCTCACGGAGAGGATTGGTCGTATCATAACCGTTTGGATAGCACCATTGCGGCTCGACTGTGCGCACCGCCTTGAGCTTGACCGCTTTGTTTCGGCTGATCGCGTCCCGGCCATTACCGATCGACCGCTTGAGCTCTTCCTGGTTATCCGTATCCCCCGTGTCCAGATAGAGATGCCCGACGCCGAAATAACCATCCTGTTCGGCGTAGGCTTTGCAGTTCTCCCGCATCCCAAGATCATCATTCAGGATCTGGGTAAGCTTGCGGACCTTGTCGGCTTTTTTTGTGCCGCTAACCGCCTTGATCTCGATCCATTCCCGCGTCATTTCCTCAGCGGTCGTCTGGACGAGCTGACGATATTCTGCGACTTGGCTCAGTTGCGCCAGATAGGCGTAGCCCATGAAACCGTAGCCGTTGGCCCAGGCAAGGCCATAGGCTTGGGTGCCCCCAAATGCTTGAACCGCTAAGCTAGCGTCGTCATTGGCCCATGTCTGTCGGTTTTTTAATCGCTCCGCACTGTCATTCGCCAGACTGGCTGGCTTTACACCGGGCGCGAACGTGGGCAACAGGAACGGGTTCGGCCGGCGTGCCTGCGCTTGGCTTTTTTGCCGCCCGCGCAGCCGATCCAGCATATCCCGAGAGAATAACACTACGCTCGCCTTCACATCGCGGGGCGAGTGTTAAGTTGTCCCTGCAACCGAGCTAGATGAGCGGCGGTGAATACGGTGCCGCGCGCATGGTCAAGCATCGAAAATGCGCGACTCAGCGCATCCACCTGGTCGTCTTTCGATCCAGCAGGGAAGGCCGCGATCTCATCAAGAAACGCACGGTTCCATGAACCCGAAATAATCGACACATTGCCGACGTTGACCTGGCTCGCGACCGGCCCAGCGCGGGTTGCCTTGTCGCCAGTCTCGGGCGACGAATCGACATGAAATCCCGCGAGCTTACGGGTCAGGTAGAGAACCTGCGCCTTGCCGGCTTGTCCGGGGTCTTGAGGGAGGCCGATCCGAACAGTCCGGCCATCCTGCGCCGCGGTGTTGACGATCGTCTGTTCGATCTCGTCCGGCGTACCACGCACACGCACCACGTCCAGGACGACAAAGCCATTATCCGATGTCCGCAGCAGTTTTACCCCCGCCGTCCAATCCGGATCGCGGGAGCCAGCGGCCCGAGTTGCCGCCAAGTCCCAGGCTCGGACAATCTTCGTTCCCGAGGGCGCCGCATCGAGCACCGCAATGCGTGCTACCTTGAACAGCGTACCTTCCTGCGGCCGTGGTCGCTGCTGATATTGCGATGCCCATTCACGCGTCGCGCCAGCAGCTTCAAGCCCCGATTTGATTTCCGCAAGCGAAGCCCCGTAGCCATAGCTGTCATCATTCCACAACCATTCGCCGGGCTCGCGGCCGAGCGGGTCATCTTCTTCCGCCTCCGCCGGTATCCGCAGGACGGTCCAACGATCTGCCTGGGTCGCCAGGAGCCGCCCCGCAAGATCATCCTCACTCCATCGGGTGTGCATCAGAATTACTGGCGCGTCAGGCGTCAGGCGCCGTTCGAAATCCCCAAGATACCAATTCCAGATCCGGTTTCGCTCAGCTTCCGAATCGGCGGCTTGGCGTCCTTTGACGGGGTCATCGATTATGCCGCAGTCAGCACGGAAGCCTGGGAGGGCTGCACCGACACCGGCGGCTAGATAGCATCCGCCGTTTGTGGTGTACCAGCGCCCTCGGCTCTCGGTTTTGAGCCCGTATCCAAGCGTCCCTTGGTTCTCTCGGATCACATTTTGAATGCGCCCCGAGAAGTCTTCCGCCAGATCTGATGTATGCGATGAGCCTATGATCTGGCAGCCTGGGAAGCGAGCAAATAGGTGGGACGGAGTCAGAACGGTCGTGTACGTACTTTTTGCGCTGCCGGGCGGCATGAATATCATCAGCCGCTTTATCTGACCGCTGGCCACGCCTTCCAGATGGTCAATCAGCAGTCGGTGGTGACGTGCGGGGGCCTGATCGTGTCTTGAGCGTTCCTCGATGCACCACGGCAGCAACCGGCGCCGGCATTCCCGCCGCCATTGCTCATGTTCAATCTCCAGCAGCTTCGCGTTTGGATTGAAGCTTCCGACGCTCGGCTTCGAGCTCGTCATCACTGAGTTCAGCAAATGTCACCGTGTGCTCGGTCTCAGTCTTATCGCGCCACTTCCTTGGCTGGCGATTGCGGAGCCACAGTGAGGCAGCTTGCGTATCCGGCGGATAATGCTCGGTGTATGGCGCGTAGACCGGCTCGCTCGCCCCGGCCGGCATGAAGATTTTTACCGCGTCGTGCGAATAGCCGCGCGCTCGATGGTAGAGCTTGTCTGCGACCTCTGCATCGGCCTGTAGCTTCCCCGCGATGCTGGACTTAAGGAATTCCGGGTGCGCTTTGCGCCAAGCGATCAACGTTGGCTCGCTCACGCCGAAGAAATCAGCCATCTCCACATCGGTGGCGCCCAACAGGCACAGCTTTCGTGCTTGCTCTGCGTATTCCTTGCGATACAGGCTTGGGCGCCCTGCGGGCATCGGGTTATCTTTTCGATAGTGGCGCGAGGCCGAAGCGCGACTGCTCTGCAGGGTTGACATCTGATGGCCGGATAACAAGCATCCCCGCGAACATAGGGGATGCTCCATGCCAAGGACGGCGCTCACTCAACTGCAAGAGCGGATCGATATCATCCGACAAGAAGCCTATGGCGAAGGCTATGCCGCGGCCATGAAAGCGGTGATCGACTTCGCGAAGTCAAATCAGACGTCAGCCGCGGCGAGTGGGGCTTCAAAGCCTCGGGCTGTTCGTATCTCCAAATCAGCCAAAGCTCCAGGAGCTAGGGCACCTCGCGGCCAGAATGTCGACGCCGTTGTCCAAGCCCTCAAATCATTACCCCAGCAAGCGGGACGGGGCGCGGACATCCGCAAGGCCATGGGTTCCAGCATCTCCTATACCTCGCTGCGGCATGCGCTAGGGCAGCTACAAGCTCGGGGACAAGTCAGCTTGAATGAGGATGGCAAGGTATGGAGCTATGTAGGATCGTCCGTATGACCGATCAGGAACGCATTGCCCTGGCGTACGTCATCTTGCCTGTCCTGCAAGAGCGACTGAGAGGACGTTGCGCCGCGCTCTGCCGCGAGATCATTGACGCGATTGAAGCCGCTGATTGCCGGATCACTCCGGCGACGATGCCGATCCGAGGCGTCAACTTTCTCACGGGGGAAATATTGCCAACAACATCGGCGCCACCCGAAACAGGCTAAGCCTGTCAACGGGCATATCAGACCATCTCAGATGTGGAGCAGGGCAACGGAGTCGAACCGTTATGTGGACGTGGAGGCGTCAACACGGCCTGCCGCAGCCTACCCCGCGAAAACCCTTGTGCTGCCCGGCGACCGGACGAGGATGGAAGGGGCGCTGCCCAGCCCGGAAGGTGAAGTGCAGCGGCCCTTAATCGGCAACTCCCATGTGGGATAGTTCGGCTCGGGCGAATATGCCGTGGGCAAGGGTAAAATGAATTTGGCCCATGTCAATAGAAAAAATTACTCTATTTCCCATGGGCGAGCTGGCGCCGCAAATCCGCTAAGGCGACAATGCTCAAGTCGTCCCGTCAATGACGTAACGAGCAGGCTGAGC